>Ga0181582_10001378_pt1 | contig 18880 bp, 17 predicted proteins | sample 071ome_32_FD_132438 | JGI IMG/M metagenome (GOLD analysis project Ga0181582, IMG submission 132438) | Coastal salt marsh microbial communities from the Groves Creek Marsh, Skidaway Island, Georgia - 071405AT metaG (megahit assembly) | ecosystem: Environmental > Aquatic > Marine > Intertidal...
GTCTTTGCCTCGTTTAATGGGGCTCGCTATGGGCCCGCTTGCTGGCGGGTTTGTGTTTGCCCATTTCGGAAATAATTTTCTTATGATCATCATGGGATGTTTTTTAATATCATGTCTGTGTATCTGGGCATTATTACTGCAACCCCCTACCAACCAGATACATATTAAATCCAGAACATAATGGCGATTTTAAGTGCTAGATGGGCGGCTTTGCGTGATGGTCAGGATTGGTCTTTACGGTCTGAGGCATTTCCGATCAGCTCATCACGCCGGTCATCTGTCTCGCCAAATCGTTTCAGGCTTGGCGGTTTCGTGCCTTCGTAAAGCTGTTCCAGATTTTTGGATATTTTTTCATTTTCACGTTCAAAAAGACAATTTCCCTGCAAGTCCGATGCAACGATAAACGGGCCCATATGATTACATCTCAGCACCCACATCGCCTGCGCCATGCCAAGCTCTTCATGCCAATGCACAGCTTCGACCGTCTCCACCCCGCGACCAAGCAATGCGCCAGTGCCATAACCAACAGTGGACAGATAAACCGCGCCATTTGGCACAAAATAATCTTTATAATCCTGCGAGGACATGCCGCCTTTGCCAATGATCAGTTTTGCCCCTGAACGCGCCATCCATTCAGGCAACCATTTTGCAAAACGGAATGAGGCGGTAGCCGTAACTGCGCCAAGCGAAAAGCTGCCATCTGCATTAATTGTAGCGGCTGGAGAGCAGTGAAAATTAGCCGCGCTTTGTTGTGGTAACTCCATCGGGACATTCGCATTCTGTTCTAATGCGCGCATATATACCCCCTCGCGGGCGGTGTAGATAAGCCCGTCAAGATAGACAATATCACCTAGTCTGAGGGCTTTAATATCTTCCTCATTAGGCGTAGTGCTTAGGCTGATTTGTCTTGGTCCTGAGGCAGTGGCCATTCTACAGTCTCTCTTCTTTGATAGGGGGTAAACCAGTCTGGGTCTGTACGATAATTGACCTGACCATCTGGTGTGATTCTGGCTACCGCACGCCGTGATGATAGACAAAAGGCATGAACAGACATCTGCATGCCGCCAGTATGGCAATATCCAGCCTCAATATGACAATCGATTACCATATGTTTGCCAACAAAGCCCATCGCGCCCATGCCGATATTATTGCCAAGTGTTTTAAGCTCATCTTCAAGCGCGGCAATTTTCGGGTCTGGATTTCGGTCGCCAACCAGCCTGAGACAGGCCGCCCGCTTGCCAAGCACCATACAGCTATCTTTCGAGCCACCTAGCCCGATGCCAATAATCGCTGGCTGACAGGCAAGCCCTCTTTTGCCAAAGGCAACCAGACTATCAAGATAAAAGCGCTTAATGCCTTCAATGCCGTCAGAGGGAAACAGCATCCGATAATCTGTGCCAAATAGTCCGCCCTTATGCACCGTAACCAAGTCAATCCAGTCACCTTCAGGCTCAAACCCGAATTCAATTTCGGGTGCGCCAATGCCGACATTATTATCATGATCTGTACGCCAAAGCGGATGTACTCTGTTTGGCCGTAGTGGAATTTTTCTAGTGGCAGTGGCTGTTGCACGACGCAAAGCCGTTTCCAGTGCCACAGGCCCACCTTCAATCTGGGCATCATTTCCCATTTTAACATACCAGCGTGGCACGCCTGTATCACCACACATGGCGCGCCTGTCCTGTTTGGCAGCTTCATAATTATCCAGCATCGCCTGAAGCACAAAGGCTGATAGCTCGCCATCTTCTGAAGCGGCGGCAGTCTTCAGCCCTGCCAGATAGTCGTCAGGAATCTCAATGGCTGCTTTTGCCATTAATGTTTCGGCGGTCTGTTCAATAAGCGCAGATGAAATCATTGTGCCGCTACAAGCGTTTCAGGCTCGTCCTTAGATAAAATTGTGTGGCCAGGACTAACGATGCTAAAATCGACATCCTGTCTTGTTACCGATACCCCATCAGATGTTAGGCGCGCAACGGTGAAATAAGATGTTTCCAGCTCGCCTGTATCAGGAAAATCCTGTCTGAAGTGGGCGCCGCGTGAATTTTCGCGCGCCAGCGCAGCTTCGCCTATCACCTTAGTTGTGTCAATCAGCGAACGTAAATTGAGCCAGTCATGCCAGCCAAGATGAAATGCGCGATCGCCATCTGCAACACCAATTTCAGCCATCTGTTCAGACAATTCAGATATACGTTCAAGCCCTTTTTTGAGCGAGGATTTGTTCCGGATAACACCAATATCTTCCCACGCAATATCCTGAAGACTTTGACGCAGAGGCTGAATGGGTTCTGCCTTTTTTCTAAAGGGCTGGCAAGCTCGTTCAATTTCTTCTTCAAGAACGGTTTCATCAGCAGGGCGGTGGCTGTTTAATTTGGCAATATCTGCTGCCATCACTTCGCCAGCAATGCCGCCAAAAACAGTTGAATTGGCAACGCCGTTCCCGCCTAGCCTGTTAGCGCCATGTGCGCCGCCAGCATCTTCGCCTGCAGCATATAATCCTTCAATTTCAGTGCGTGTATCAACATTAACAATTACCCCGCCCATCAGATAATGGGCAGTAGGCACAACCTCGACCTGTCCGGCGGCCAGATTAAAACCGCAATCTGCGCATCTTTTAACCATGCCTTTAAATTTTTCTGCAACTAATTCAGGCCCTAGATGGCTCATGGAAATAAACATGCCAGCATCAGCAGGGCTATTGCTTTTTGACATTTCGGCATAGATAGCACGGCTGACAATATCACGTGTTGCCCGCTCGCCTCTGTCATCATAATCAAACATAAAGCGTCTGCCAGTCCTGTCCAGCAAATGCCCGCCAGCCCCTCTCAGCCCTTCTTCCAGCACAGTGCCTGTCATGCGGGTATGGGCACCTGCCAGCAGGCCTGTAGGGTGGAATTGCACCATTTCCATATCTCGTAGCCCCATGCCCATCCGAAGTGCCATTGCCAGCCCGTCCATCGTTTTGTCACCTGAGGGTGTGTGGTATTTATACATGGTGGGCCCGCCACCAGTGGCCATCAATACTGCCTTTGCACCCACAAAACGGAACTTTCCAGTGCGCATATCAATAAACAGAACACCAGATATAGAGCCGCCATCTTTGCTTGGGATAAAGGCAATGGCGCGATGTTCCTGTAATTTTTCAACAGGCTGGGCAAGCACCTGTTCCATCAGTCTGCTGATAATTTCAATGCCTGTTAAATCGCCCTTATGCACAGTTCTGTCAGCGGTCTGGCCAGCAAAGGCTTTTTGGTGGATAGTGCCATCAGCATTGCGGTCAAAAAAACATCCAATTTCATTTTCCAGCTCGTGAATTCGCTCAACGGCTGTTTTACATAAACGCCAGGCCATATCCTGATTAGGTAGCCATTTGCCGCCTTGTATCGTGTCCATAAAATGTCGCTCGACCGTATCACCGCCGCCTAGCGCAACATTATATCCGCCCTGAACCATTCTGGTACATCCGGATTTGCCGATAAGCCCCTTTACGGCAATGGTAATGCGGGTATGCTCGGCGGCATTCTGTAAAGCATGTAGAGCTGCAAATAATCCAGCGCCGCCGCTCCCTAGAATCAGAATATCTGTGTCATGTCTTTCTATCTGATGGTCCATCATTTAGATCGTCCTTAAAAAAAACAGCATGGCGATAAAGATTGCCATAGATAATGCCGCAGCAGCGGTTGTTTTCTGATGTGATGGCCAGCTAAATGATTCAAAGGCCATTAGCCGTAACCCGCCAAAAAAATGCACTGCAAGCAAACTAACCAAAATGGTTTCGGCCAGCTTTACAATAGGCAACTGGGTTACTTCAAGAAATAATGTCAGCCTGTCTGTATCAGAAATAACAAGCGATAATACCCAGAAATGAGCTGGCAAAAACAACGCTAGCAACAGACCTGAAAGCCGGTGCAGAATAAACGCAAATTTCAGAGGCTGGCCTCTTTTTAGGGCATGGGTGTGCTGTTGCTGTGTTGTCTGTTTTGCAGAATATTCCTGGATCATTTGGTGCATATTACCTTTAGACAGATTTACGGGGTAGCAAATGTTACAGCCCAGATAGCATGACTGCCCATCGCCAGAAGAACCAGCCCGATAGCAAGGCTCAGATAGGCCGCCATTCTAGGTTTGAGTGACAGCCATTCGGCCGAAATAACCCCCAGCCCCAATGCTGCATGGACACTGACCGCCAGAACAAAGCTTCCATAAAATAACAGCCACACAATACTATCTTGTGTCCGTCCTAGAATTTCAGCCACACTCAGACCGCCTTTGATGGCATAGATCATGACAGCCAGATGTCCGATTACCAGCGGGATCATTACCAGTGCCGACAGCCTTTGCCAGATATAAATTCTTTTATCAATCATTTGGTTTCAAATTTTTCAAGTAATGAGGTGAGAGAAAATGCCTGTCTTATGGTTTGCTGTTTTAAGCCTGCAATTGCTACCATCGGATTAAGCTCATTCGGGCAATAATGCGCACAACTTCCAATCGAATGACAATTATGGCAGCCATCACTACCAGATACAGCTTTCCAGATAGCCTGCTTATCAGCATCTTTAGCATCATTTAGCAAGGTCCATGCGCGTTGCAATGCCGCAGGGCCAAGATAATCTGGCTGTTTTGTTACCGTATCACATGCCGCATAACACACAGCACAATTAATACATTCGATATTGGCGTCTGCCCGCTTACGTTCGGGGGTATCAGGGGATTGAAGATGCATGGGCTGATGGCGTGTTGCAGAAGGATGATGGCGGGCTTCTGCTTTTGTCCATTTATCAAAGAACGGGTCAAGATCAGGCACAAGATCTTTGACAACTGGCAGGTTGCGTAAGGGGGCGATCTCAATCTTATTATTCTCAACCACCCTGTCAATATGGGTGCGGCATGTCCAGCGCGGCTCATTATTTACCATCATCGCACAGGACCCGCACATGCCCACTCTACAGGCAAACCGATAGCTTAAGGTCGGGTCAATATAATGCTGAATATGAGATACAATATCCAGCACCGTCTGGTTATCCTGACGTGGCACGTGATAAAGCTGGATAGTAGATGGCTTGCCGTCGCCGCCTCTATGAATAGAGACTTCCAGCATATCGGGTTCAGTTTGTTTTTCTTCGGGTGTTGACATTGAACCTCTCAACGCTAATCGATTGTTAGCTGTACACGAACGTGACTGGACAATAGATAACCATGAAATGACAACTTAAAAAAGGGGGTAGCATAGCTTTTTTGACGATGCGGAAAACGGTTGCTATTGATGCTGGAAAGCCCCTGAACTTCACGTTGCAGATATAGCGGGATAGAAATTTTCAGATTTTTGCTGACAGCTTGTCTGCTTCACCTTATATCTTTGGATATGGGATCATCAAAGAACGAAACATTTATTTACGATTATAATGATACGCTCAATCTTGTAATCCTAGAGAATATCAATCAACGCCCCGATAAATATCCAGAGATAAACTAAGCGCGATATTAACGGGCAATGAAAGGGCTAAGATAATGGCATATGAGAAATTGGAACTTCTTATTGATGGGAAATGGCGCGCAGGATCAGACGGCGTTTCAGAACCTGTCTTTAATCCTGCAACAGGTGAGGTAATTGCAGATGTGCCTCATGCTAGTATTGCTGATTTGGATTCGGCTATGGCCGCAAATGCCAGAGTCAATAAAGAATGGGCAGGCATGACACCACTTGCACGCCAGAAAATTATCGAAGGTTCGGCCCGCCTGCTTGAAGAACGCTTTGACCAGATTGCTGAAAATCTGACCATCGAGATGGGCAAGCCTTTGGCAGAAGCAAAAATCGAATTGCAGATGGGTATTGATATTGCCAGATGGTATGGCGAAGAAGGCAAGCGTGTCTATGGCCGTACGGTTGCATCACGCATACCTGGCATGACCCAGACAGTGATAAAAAGTCCGGTTGGCCCTGTCATTGCGTTTGTTGCGTGGAATTTTCCATGTGTGAATGTGGTACGTAAAGTATATGGCGCGCTAGCCGCCGGCTGTCCTATTACGATCAAGCCAAGTGAAGAAACACCAGGCACAGCAGTCGCCATCGGTCGCGCCTTGATGGATGCAGGTCTGCCAGCAGGCGCGCTGAATATTGTATTTGGCAAGCCAGCTCAAGTATCAGAACATCTGATTAAGTCACCTGTACCACGCAAATTGTCATTTACAGGCTCAGTGCCGATAGGCATGCATCTGCAGAAATTGGCAGCAGATAATCTGATCAAATGCACAATGGAACTAGGTGGTCATTCACCAATGATGGTGTTTGATGATTTTGATGCTGAAAAAGCAGCTGAAATTGCCGCAGGAAGCAAGTTCAGAAATGCCGGTCAGGTTTGTGTATCGCCGACCCGAATTCTGGTGCAGGAATCAGTTCAGGATAAATTTGTCGACAGCTTTGTTAAACGTGTCGAGGCAATGAATGTAACAAACGGTCTGGATGATGGTGCCAATATGGGGCCATTGGTTGGTGAAAGACGTCTTGATGTGATGGACCAGTTTGTCAATGATGCCACCAGCAATGGTGCGGAATTGCGGACAGGTGGTAACAGGCTGAACAAGCCAGGCTTTTTCTATGCGCCTACCGTGCTAAATAATGTGCCAAAATCAGCGATGATTATGAATGAAGAACCATTTGGTCCGGTTGCGCCTATTTCTACCTTTAAAGATGTAGATGAGGTTATCAGCGAAGCCAACAGGCTGAATTTCGGTCTTGCGGCCTATGCGTTTACCCATAATCCGGCCATTATTGACAAGCTACGTGATAATATTGAATCAGGTATGCTTGCGATTAATTCGATTGTAGTTAGCACGCCAGAAACACCGTTTGGCGGCATCAAACATAGCGGTTATGGTTCAGAAGGCGGCGTTGAAGGGCTTGAAGCTTTTCTGGTTACCCGCTTTATGAGCGAAATTCACTAAGCTGGTTTTGCGATTCTGAATTTAACACAGATATAACACTAACAAAGGCGCGCATCGATTATTTGATGCGCCCTTTTTGTTTGTATTTTGGTGCGATGATGGTCGCCAGCCACAGCCCTGTTCCCACAAGGATAAGAGATATTGCATGAGAGGCGGTAAATTGCTCGCCAAGCACCAGCACCGCCAGCACAGATACATAGATAGGCACCATATTGGTATAGATGCCAGCGATGTTCGGGCTGGTCAGATCAACCGCCCGCATATAAAATAATTGTGATAAAAAGGAAGGCACAATCGCAATAAATAAAATGGTAAGCCACGCACTGCCTGATGGAAACTGGATTGCACCAAAGCCATATTCGATGGCTAGTAACGGAAATGAGCAAATCCACGCAATGATGGCAAGCCATGTCATCATCCCCATCCCGTCCAGTTCAGGTCTGATTCTAAGCCCGATAGTATATCCAGCATAAAGCAGACAGGCACATAGCATAAACAGATCGCCTTTACCAATATCTGCGCCAAGCAGGCTTAGCAGATCACCTTTGGTGATGATAATAATTACCCCTAATATCGTCAGGCTACAGCCTGTCATTTCTATCAGCGAAAGTGGCACACGAAAGATGAATGCCACGCCAAAAATAATTAATGCAGGCATGATTGACTGGATTAGCCCTAGATGAATGGCGCTGGTATATTGTGCTGCAAGATAGAATAACGCATTAAAGCCAGTAAGCCCCAGCCCGCCCATACAGCACAGCCATAATTTTCTGGATTTTAAAATCGTGAAATCATCTAGCAATTTATGCCGCCGGATAGAGACCAGCAACAGCACAACAATCGTCCATCGCATCCAGACCACAACCATAGGCGAGATTTCATTGACCGATAATTTGCCCGCGATTGCATTTCCTGCCCAGCCAAGTGTTGTCAGGCATAATAGCAGGGGCGCTTGTGCATAACACCAGCGAAAAAATCCGATCATAGGGAATTTCTCAATTCTTGGAGGTAAATAATTGACAAGAGTTTACAAGACCTGTTTTGCTTGAACTAGTTAACTATTTTTTACCCCCAAGTGATAGAAAAAAATAAGATGAGCATATATTTTGAATCTGGTGCTGAAATGACGATGGGCACATTTCCGCTAAAGGCAGACCAGCTTGTTGATGCGGTAAAGCTGGCTTATGAGACAGGGTTTCGCAGTTTTGATACAGCCCAGATGTACCAGAATGAAGCAGATCTTGGTCAGGCACTTGCCGCTATCGGCGCGGATAGGGATGAGCTGTTCATTACCACCAAAATTCTGCCTGATAATCTAGGTCCGGATAAATTTATTCCCTCTGCAGAACAGTCTCTTAAAGCGTTAAGACTTGACTATGTAGATGTATTGTTATTGCACTGGCCGCATCCACAAAAAGATAATGAAGAAGCTTTAGGTCTGTTACAGCAGGCCCATGATAAAGGGCTGGCCAGACATATTGGCATTAGCAATTACACCATCGCCATGATGGAACAGGCAGTGCATCTGCTAGATGTAAAACCTGTCTGTAATCAGGTGGAATTTCATCCCTATCTGGACCAGACTAAGCTGAAAGCTGCAGCTGACCGTTTGGGGGTAAGCCTGTCTGCCTATTGTCCGCTTGCAAAAGGCCAGATTTTAGATGATCCCGTAATCACAGAAATTGCCCAGCGATATGGCCGTCCGCCTGCGCAGATTGTATTGCGCTGGATTATCCAGAAAGGGGTATCTGCTAATCCAATGTCCACCAAAAAGGCCAATTTACAGTCAAATCGTGAGGCACTGGAATTCAACCTGTCTGGTGCAGATATGTATCTGCTTGACCAGCTAGGCGCACATCATCTGCGGATTGTTGACAAGCAAAGAATGCCAATTGCCCCTGACTGGGATTAAGATCAGTGGATAGTTCGCTGTCTGATAGATGAATTTTGTTGATTTTTCTGCTAAAAACGGTCAATTAGGCGGGATTATAAAGATCAGCGCTTGTGGCAGGTTTTAGCTAAAGGCGATATTGCTAATGAAGGTTAGAGATAGCCATGTCCAGTGATTCAGATATGTCTCAATCCGATATTTATGGGGTTGGGCAATGGGGTAGCGAGCTTGTAACGATATTGGATAATGGCCATATCGGCCTGTGTCATCCGTTTGATTCGCATAGCACCCCGACAGATTTAAGGCTTATCGTTGATAATTTGCACGAACGCGGCATTACTACACCGGTATTATTGCGTGTGACAGACTTTCTGAAATACCGGATTGATGAAATTAACAAGCAATTTAATCTGGCCATCTCAGAGCTTGGTTATCAGGGGCGTTATCAGGGCGTATTTCCGATTAAGGTGAACCAGCAGGCAGAAGTGATAGACAAAATTGCCGAATATGGCCATGAACATCATTTCGGATTTGAAGTAGGCTCAAAAGCAGAATTGCTGATTGCCTTATCACTTAATCTAGATGCTGAAACAGCCATTATCTGTAATGGTATTAAAGATAGCGAATTTCTTGAATTGGCGATTATGTCGCTTCAGCTTGGTTTTAATACCTTTATTGTGCTGGAAAGCCCGCGTGAGCTTGAGCTGGTGCTAGATACAGTAGCAGGCACAGATATCCGCCCCCAGCTAGGCATGCGAATCAAGCTTACCAATACAGTTAGCGGCAAATGGGCAGAATCTTCAGGTGACAGATCAACCTTCGGGCTTACAATCTCGCAGATAATGGATGTGGTGAACAGACTTAAACAGACAGGCTATATTGATTGTCTGATTTTGCAGCATTCGCACTTGGGAAGTCAGGTACCGCAAATCATTGAAATCCGCAAAGCAGCGCAGGAAGCCTGCCAGTTCTTTACCGAATTACGTCGTGAAGGCGTGCCGTTACGCTATCTTGATTTGGGCGGCGGTCTTGGGGTCGATTATACAGGCGAGCATAACGCAAGTGCCAATTCGATAAATTATACCTTGCAGGAATATTGCCTGAATATTGTCGAAACAGTGAAAGACATCATGGATGAAAATAAGATGCCTCATCCAGTGATTGTTACCGAAAGCGGGCGGGCATGTGTCGCGCAATCCTCGATGCTGGTCTTTAATGTGCTAGACGCCACCCATTATGACAGCGATGAAAAAGTCACAGCAGCAGATGATGACCACCCGCTATTGTTAAAGATGCTAGATATTCAAAGCTATCTTACCAAAGACAGAATTCAGGAATGCTGGAACGATATGAAATATTATCGTGATGAAGCGCGCGCTTTGTTCAGGCGAAACCAGATAAGCCTTGCCATGACAGCCAGAATCGAGCAGGCCTATCTATATATGATGAACCATATAAAGACGTTACTAAAAGCATCTGATACCACTACCGAAGATGTCCAGCAGGCGCTATTCCAGCTTGCAGATATTTATCACTGTAATTTCTCATTATTCCAGAGCCTGCCTGATATATGGGCGATTGACCAGATTCATCCCATCGCCCCATTGCAGCGGCTAAATGAACCTGCTGAAAGATATGCTATTTTAAGCGATATCACTTGTGATAGCGACGGAAAAATTGACCAGTTTATTCTGGCGGACGGGCTGTCCTCTATCTTGCCTGTGCATGATCTGAAAGAAGATGATGATTATTTTATTGGCGTGTTTTTCATTGGTGCTTATCAAGAAACGCTAGGCGATTTACATAATCTGTTTGGTGATACAAATGTTGTGACCATCGGATTGCTAGAAGATGGCGGGTTTGAAATTATCAAGGAACAGGATGGAGACACTATCCATGAAGTGCTGTCCTATGTTGAATATGAGCCCAAAAGACTGGTCAATGCGTTCAAGGCGATTGTAGAAGCAGCGGTTAAAAAAGGCAGATTAAGCCCTGCTGAACGGCGCCGGATGATAAAATGCTATACAGATAGCATGAATGGCTATACCTATTTCGAACATCAGGAATCATAGTAAATCATATCTTGTATAAGGCCTAAATTTGTGGCGTGCAGTTAATAGATAGATGAGGTCAAAAATGTCTAAAGTTCTTGTAATTGGTGCAGGCGGGGTAGGGTCAGTCGCTGTGCATAAAATGGCAATGTTGGCAGACCAGTTTTCTGAAATTACGCTGGCTTCTCGCCGCTTGTTCAAATGTGACGAGATCGCTGCTTCGGTAAAACAGCGCACAGGCATCAATATCACAACAGCAGAACTGGACGCAGATGATGCAGATGCTACCGCGCGGCTGATTGACAAGACAGGTGCCAAGCTGGTGGTTAATCTGGCACTGCCCTATCAGGACCTTACCATCATGGATGCGTGTCTGAAAGCAGGGGCAGACTATCTTGATACCGCAAATTATGAACCAAAGGATGAAGCCAAATTTGAATATCACTGGCAATGGGCCTATCAGGAGAAATTTGCCAAGCAGGGGCTGATGGCGCTATTGGGCTCAGGCTTTGATCCTGGTGTGACCAATGTGTTTACAGCCTATATTCGTAAACATCATATTGCCGAGATGAAGACGCTGGATATTCTGGATTGTAATGGTGGTGATCATGGCCAGCATTTTGCTACTAATTTCAATCCAGAGATTAACATCAGAGAAGTAACGGCCCCTGCACGCCACTGGCAAAATGGTGGCTGGATTGATAGCCCTGCTTTATCACATAAAGTTGCATTTGATTTTCCCGAAGTAGGAATTCGCAATATGTATCTGATGTATCATGAAGAGCTTGAATCACTATCCACCCATTTTCCGGAGCTTGAGCGGGCACGTTTCTGGATGACTTTTGGCGATGCCTATCTTACCCATCTGAATGTGTTGCAGAATATTGGCATGACCTCAATTGAGCCGATCTTATATGAAGGCAAGCAAATTGTGCCATTGCAATTTCTGAAAGCAGTTTTGCCTGCCCCTGAAACATTGGGCAAATCTACCACTGGCAAAACCTGTATCGGCAATATTATTACGGGCACACAGGATGGTCAGGAAAAAACCGTCTATCTTTATAATATATGTGATCACGAAGCCTGTTTTGCCGAAGTAGGCTCGCAGGCGGTAAGCTATACAACAGGTGTGCCTGCCATGATAGGGGCAGCGTTGATGCTGGATGGACGTTGGCGCGCCGAAGGTGTGGTGAATATGGAACAGATGGACCCTGATCCCTTTATGGAGATGCTAAATCTGCATGGTCTGCCGTGGCAGCTTACTTCTCTTGACAGCCCTGTTAGCTTCTAGAAGGCCGGATATGGAAACCAAAACAGCAGGCGCGGGCCGGTTTGCCAATTTTGATCTGAGCGCTGTTCCCAGCCCCTGTTTTGTCATAGACACACAGAAAATTGCCGAAAATCTGGCTGTTCTTGGCAAGATACAGAACCAGACAGATGCCAGAATCCTGCTGGCCCTCAAGGCATTTTCGCTCTGGTCAGTAGCAGATATGATCTCAGATACGCTATCTGGCTGTTGTGCCTCTGGATTATGGGAAGCAAAGCTGGCTCACCAATATTATGGCGGTATATTATCTAGCTTTTCGCCTGCCTATAAGCGTTCTGAGCTGGATGAATTATGTAGCCTGTCAGATCATCTGATCGCCAATTCGGCGGCGCAGTTACAGCAGATGAAAGAGATAGCTAGCGCGCATCAGACACAGACAGGCTTGCGGCTAAATCCGGGTCTGGTGCTAGGCGAGGTGGATATGTATGATCCCTCTGCGCCAGGCTCGCGGCTTGGTATGCCGCTTGACCAGTTTGACCAGTTTGTAGCAGAAGGCGGGATGGCAGATATTGACGGGCTACATATGCATAGCCTGTGCGAGCAGGGATATCAGCCGCTTGCCGCGCTGGTTGACCAGATACGCCCTGCACTGGATTTGGCCAAAGGGTCATTTTCATGGCTTAATCTGGGGGGTGGACATATGCTGACCCACCCTGCCTATGATACAGCCAGCCTGATAGCGTTATTAAACAGCTTAAAAACAGAATATTCAGCGCAACTTTATCTTGAGCCGGGCATGGCGATTGCCTTTGATGCAGGGATTTTGGTTGGCGAGATTCTGGATGTGATCGATAATGACGGTGCGGTGGCGATCACAGATATTTCTGCTACTTGTCATATGCCTGATGTACTAGAAGCGCCCTACCGGCCTGCTTTGCTTGGCGAAGTTGAACAGGGGGTTGAGGTTGCGCTTGGCGGGCCAAGCTGTCTTGCTGGTGACCGGATTGGCCGCTATCAATTCGCAGATATACCGCAGGCTGGCCAGCGCATCGCTTTTCTGGATCAGGCGCATTATTCTATGGTCAAGACCACCAGCTTTAATGGTGTGATCCTTCCCTCAATCGCCTTGTGGGATTCACAGGCTGATTCATTGGAAATTATCCGCCAGTTTGACTATGAAGATTTTAAAGGCAGATTGTCATGACACGCGATATTTCAAGCTATTTTCTTGGCGAAGAGCTAAGCCATAATGAAATGGACAGAAACACCGCTTTGTTTCATGTATTTCCCTGTGGGCTGGAAAAAACCGTATCCTATGGTACAGGCACAGCGCATGGCCCTGCGGCGATCATCGCAGCTAGCCATCAGCTAGAACGGCTAATTGACGGACAAGAGCCAATCCTGCATGGCATCTATACCCACCCCGCGCTTGCGCTTTCAGGTACACCAGAAGAGGTGATGCAGCTCATCGCCAGCCATACAGAACAGACAGCCGCAACAGGTGCAATCCCTGTCACGCTTGGCGGCGAGCATGCACTTAGCTATGGCGCCGTGATGGGGGTACGCGCCGGCCTAGCAGATAATGAAGAGATAGGCATAATCCAGATAGATGCACATGCTGATCTCAGAGTTGCCTATCAGGGGCACCATTTCTCACATGCCAGCGTGATGCATCTGCTTGCCAATGAAGGGGTCCAGATTGCCCAGCTTGGGGTCAGGGCAATATGCGCAGAAGAGGTTGAAGCTCGAAAAAGCTATCAGATACTCAGCTATGATGGGCCTGAGCTGGTGCGCAATCAGATCTCGGCAATAAGCTTACCTGACAGTTTTCCGAAAAAGCTATATATCAGCTTTGATCTAGATGGGCTTGACCCGTCAATTCTGCCAGCAACAGGCACGCCTGTGCCTGGCGGGCTTGGCTATTATCAGGCGCTTGATCTGGTCGCATCTGCCGCAAAAGGGCGTCAGATAGTCGGGATGGATATTGTAGAGCTAGCCCCTGATCCAGCACATCGGTCAAGTGATTTTGTGGCCGCCAGCATTTGCTATCATCTGATGGCGATTGCCAGCAAACACACAGGGGATAGATAATGAAAAAATCTGCCAGACGAAGCCTGTTATTTGCGCCTGCCCATCGCCCCGAACTGTTTGCAAAGGCAGTGGCAAAGGGTGCTGATCTTGTCTGTATTGAATGTGAAGATGCTGTGCCAGCCCATAAAAAGGCAGAGGCACGTGCCGAGATGGTAGCCTTGCTGTCCAGCCCATCGCCTGCGCGCGATACTGGCTATGAGCGGGTCGTGCGGATTAATGCGCTGGATACAGAAGATGGGCAGGCGGATATAGAGGCAATCTGTGCGCATAAGTTGGCCCCTGACGCGATATTGGTGCCGAAAATAGATACGGCCAGCCAGCTATCTGAATTGGCAGACCGGCTTGATACCGCAGGGGTGGCGTGCGAGCTTATGGCACTGATAGAAACAGCCAGAGGGCTGGAACATATCGCAGAAATTGTGCAGGCAACAGACAGGCTGAGCCTGTTATTATTTGGTGGTGTTGATTTATCTGCCGAGCTTGGCTGCGAGATGAGCTGGATGGCGCTATTATATGCGCGCCAGCGCACTATCCATGGCGCCGCGCTAGCATCTTTAGATGTGCTGGATATGCCCCATGTTAATATCACCTCTCTGGACGAGGTAGCAGAAGAAGCAGAAAAGGCGCGCGAGATCGGCTTTACCGGCAAGGCTGCCATTCATCCGGCACAGCTTGACATTATTCATCAGGCGTTTAGCCCGACAGCCCAGCAAATAAACACAGCTCAGGAAATTATTGCTGCCTGCAATCAGGCAGAAGGCGGGGCTGCGCTATTTGATGGCAAGCTGATTGAAAAGCCTGTTCAGCTACAGGCGCAATTGGTGCTGGATAAGGCACGCATGCTTGGTCTGATATAACGCTTATGCGCCTGTGAATTTTGGCGGCCGTTTCTCGTTAAAGGCGGCAATGCCCTCATGCCTGTCATCTGTTGATACGCATCTGTTATAGGATTCAATTTCAAACATCAGCCCATCTGCGAGTGATAAATCTTCGGCACGCGAGATAGCCATTTTAGCTTGTCTTACTGCAACAGGCCCGTTGGCTGCGATCGCTTCTGCTTTTTTTGTGACCACAGATAATAGCTGGTCGGCTGGCACAACTCCGTTGATCAGCCCCCATTCACAGGCCTCATCAGCACTAAAAACAGCCCCTGTGAGAATAAGCTCTTTGGCGCGCCGGCTGCCAATAGCACGCGCCAGATTCTGCGTGCCGCCAGCCCCCGGAATAATCCCTAGCTTTACCTCTGTCTGGGCAAATCTGGCATGTGGCGCGGCATAGGCAAAATCAACCATTGAGACAAGCTCGCATCCGCCGCCATAGGCAGCACCATTAATTGCCCCGATAATTACCAGCGGACATCCCATAATCGCTCGTACCATGCGCTCATAGACCAGATGCTGGGAAAACCATTCAGCATCGCTCATCCCGTTACGTTCTTTTAAGTCGCCCCCTGCACAAAAAGCCTTATCGCCTGCCCCTGTCAGAATAACTACCCTGATATCTTTTTCAGAAGCATGAAGATTCATGCTGAGATATTCAAAACAATCTACCAGCTCTTCTGCCATCTGGGTGTTAAAGGCGTTAGAGACCTCAATCCGGCTCATTTCGATTTTCAAAATATGTGGCGATAACATCTCGTATTTTAAGGTCGTGTAGGTCTTATCCATCATCATCATCTTTATCTTTATCTGGCAGGGATTGATGGCAGGCAGACAGGGTGCAGACCATCAGGCTTTGTTCATACTATCACAGTGGAGAATGTCATTTAAACTTGTCAAGCTTTGTACTGTTTGCTGATATATTGATAGTGTAGTGAGTAAAATTTCGGGAAAATAGGCATCAGATGCAATCAACAGGGTTAGAGGACGAACTAAGCGGCATTACAGCGATATGTATCGAACAGGCGGTTGCCGCGCCTTATTGCGGATTGCTGATGGCTGATGCTGGTGCGCGAGTTATCAAAATAGAACGCCCCGAAGGCGATTTTGCACGTGGCTATGATAAAGGGGCGGATGGGCATAGTACTATTTTTATGTGGCTGAACAGGGGGAAGGAATCTATCTGTCTGAACCTGAAGGCAGATGAAGATATGGCATTGCTCAGAAAGATGATCGATAAAGCAGATATTCTGGTCAGCAATCTTGCGCCCGGCACAGTGGAAAAAATGGGTCTTGTGGGCGAGCAATTACGCCGTTCCAATCAGGGGCTGATTACCTGCCGGATTAATGGCTATGGCTCTGAGGGGCTGGCTGCAAAGAAAAAAGCCTATGATTTTCTGGTACAGGGGGAAAGTGGTGTGGTGGCAGTAACTGGCACGCCCGAATATCCTGCACGTGTCGGGGTATCCTTAACTGACCTGTCAACAGGGTTGACGGCTTTTTCGGCTATTTTGCGCGCGTTGCATATGCGCTATCGCACTGGCAAAGGCGTCGATTTGGAAATTAGTATGTTTGACGTGATGACAGACTGGATGAATATGGCTTTGTGCGGGCATCGATATTTTGGTGGCGCGCCAGCCCGCACAGGGCTAACCCATTCTTTTGTTGCACCCTATGGCGGCTATCATTGTAAAGATGGCAAGCAGGTGCTTCTATCTATCCAGAATGACAGGGAATGGGTTGATTTCTGCAATCATGTACTGAAACAGCCTGAGCTTGGCGAAGATGCGCGCTTTATTCATAATACAGACAGATACACACATCGCGAAATTCTGGCTGATATTATCAATGACTGTTTTTCAGCCTATCGGGCAGAAGATATAATCACCTTGCTAGATAATACCAGAATTGCCTGTTCAACCTTGAATGATGTGAAAGATGTGTCTGTTCATCCCTTTTTGAAAGAACGCCAGATTTCTATGGGAGAGGCGGTGATCGATATTGCCGATTTACCTGTCAGGCGTAAACAAGGTAGTGTCCAGAGGGCGCCGTTGAAGGGTGAACATTCAGACCAGATACGGGCCGAATTTTCAGTCTAGATATTCTATTTGTTATTCAATCAGCAAGGATAAACCAGCATGAGCTATACGCTATCACATGGCGAAATAAGAGACGGTATCATAAAGCTTTGCCAGCAATTTGATGACAAATACTGGCAGGCCTGTGATCAGGAAAATGCCTATCCGGCTGAATTTGTACAGGCATTGACACAGGCAGGCTATCTGTCTGCACTTATCCCCGAAGCCTATGGCGGGCTTGGCTTGCCGCTATCTGCAGGGGCAGCGATTTTAGAAGAAATTCACAGATCAGGTGGCAATGCGGCGGCCTGCCATGCGCAAATGTATACAATGGGCACTGTGCTACGGCATGGCTCTGAGGCGCAGAAACAGCGTTATCTGCCAGAAATAGCTTCTGGTGGGTTAAGGCTTCAGGCATTTGGCGTGACAGAGCCAGGTTCAGGTACAGATACCACAGCCTTGCGCACAACCGCCGTCAGGGATGGCGATAACTATATCGTAAATGGCCAGAAAATCTGGACATCAAGGGCAGAACATTCTGATCTGTTGCTGTTGCTGGCTCGCACGACCCCAAAAGAACAGGTAAGCAAAAAGACAGATGGGCTTAGTGTGTTTTTGGTAGATATGCGCGAGGTTGTTGGTAAATCACTTACCATCACCCCTATCCGCACCATGATGAACCATGCCACAACCCAGCTATTTTTTGATAATATGGTTGTGCCAGCGGCAAATCTTATCGGAGAGGAAGGCAAAGGCTTTCGCTATATCCTGTCTGGTATGAATGCAGAACGGCTATTAATTGCTTCAGAATCAATAGGTGATGCAAAATTCTTCATCGAACAGGCAACGGCCTATGCGGGCGAGCGTGAAGTATTTGGACGGCCGATTGGCAAAAATCAGGGGGTACAATTTCCAATTGCACGTGCCTATGCCGAGATGCGGGCGGCAGAGCTGATGATAGCCGAAGCATTGCGCCTATATGAAGATGGACAGTCACCCGGAGAAGAAGCCAATATCGCAAAAATGCTGGCCGCAGATGCCGCTATGGCGGCAGGCGAGGCCTGTATCCAGACCTTCGGCGGATTTGGGTTTGCGTCCGAATATAATATTGAACGGAAATATCGCGAAGCACGGCTATATCAGGTCGCGCCAATATCAACTAATCTTATCCTTAGCTATATTGCAGAACATGTTCTGGGAATGGATAGGTCGTACTAGCCAGCCGGTCAAAAGGAGATAAAAATGACAGATTGTACATCTTATGATCTTGTTGAATGGGGCGAAGATTTCAAGAAAAGCCAGCATCAGATAGCCCCGCCAACTGGCAAGGCTGTTCTGGTTAAGGTGACAGCCGCCGGCCTGTGCCATTCTGATCTACATATCAGAAAAGGATTTATGGATCTGGGCGAACGTGGCAAGCTGACCTTTGTGCAGAGAGGCGCAACATTGCCCTTAACGCTAGGCCATGAAATTGCCGGCGAGGTTGAGGCTGTCGGTGCGGATGTTACAGATATTACGGTCGGGCAGAAAGTCATTGTGTTCCCGTGGATTGGCTGTGGTGACTGTCTTGCCTGTTCAGAAGACAGGGAAAGTGACTGTACGGCGATGCGTATTATCGGGATTCACCGCAATGGCGGCTTTGCCAGCCATGTGATGGTGGATGATGAAAAATTTGTGATCGA
>Ga0181582_10001382_pt1 | contig 18865 bp, 11 predicted proteins | sample 071ome_32_FD_132438 | JGI IMG/M metagenome (GOLD analysis project Ga0181582, IMG submission 132438) | Coastal salt marsh microbial communities from the Groves Creek Marsh, Skidaway Island, Georgia - 071405AT metaG (megahit assembly) | ecosystem: Environmental > Aquatic > Marine > Intertidal...
CAGCTGCAGCAGCTGCAGCAGCTGCAGCAGTACCACCAGCCGTCTGGCTCCGTCGCGACCCAGGCGATCTTCGGCGTGGGAGCGCCCGAGGCGATCCTCGTGGGGGTCGTGGCGCTCGTGCTCTTCGGCCCCAAGGGGCTCGCCCAGGCGGCAAAGTCGCTCGGCCAGGTGGTGAAATCTGTTGCGCCGACGTTGCGGGAACTTACAGACATTTCGAGCGATTTGAAGAGCACGATCGAGGACGAAATCGGGCTGAAGGAGATCCGGGACGAGCTCGAGAGCACGCTGAGCCCGTTGAGCACGAGCAGTAGCACGAGCAGTAGCACAAGCAGGAGCGGCGCGAAACCGCGGCGAGCGGCGCTGGAAGAGGATCCTGATATCGAGGCGAAGAGGGCGGCAAGCATGAAGGCGGCATGGGGCGCCAGCGAGAGCGAGCCCGAGGATGCGGGGTCAGCGGCGGAGGCGGCACCGGCGGCTGGGGCTGGGGCTGGGACGTCGGCCGTGGACGGGCTGTCGACCGAGGAGCTGGAGCGGATCATCGCGGCGAGGAAGGCGTCGCAGGGCGATGGGACGAACGAGGCATGAAGTTTTCTTTTTCTCGAGAGGGTCTTCATGGCTGTAAGCACGCTTCTCCGTCATTATATGATATACATTGTATATATTGTATACATATGTACCTGATCTCGGATCCTTGATACACCAAAAAGCCGAAGAGCGCGAGTCTGCCTGACGCAAAGTGACGCCGCGCCTCAACTGAATTATCGTGCCCTCGCCTTTTTTCGAAGCCACATCCTTCTCTATGCATCACTACTAGGCAGCTCGAGTATGAATAACTCGCTAAGGAGGTACGCCGATACCAAGAACGGCTCATTCTGCCGCCCTGATCTGTCGGAGAATTTTCTCGTGTTCGAGCCCGAACCGACTGCGCGCCGCGTGCTCCCTCTCTCACTCTCTCCCTCTCTCCCTCTCTCCCTCTCTCACTCGCGCTGCGCGCTTCGCTCGTTCCCTCCAGAGGAACAATGAGACCATTTCATTCATTTCATTCAAAGAACTGCGGAACTCGGGTGGCGCATAAGCGTCCCCCGCGGCCCAGGTTCCCGCGGAGCGGTTCGTCGAACGACCATTTGGCGAGCAACGACCGAATCGCCCGTCGCTCGTCGAGCGTGGACGATGCCGAGGCGACGGCGGCGGAGGAGGCCGCGGGCCAGCCGCCCCCTGAGGAGCTGCTGAAGATCTCGAACGACCTGGACCCGTCGTCGACCGTGCTCAATATCTGTGGCCGGAACGATACGTCGATGCTGATGCAGGCGACGGCGCTGCTGGAAATCAAGGGAATAGTGGTGGCGAGTGCCAATCTGAATGCGAAAGAGGAGGGCGTGGTGTGCAATATCTTCCGGGTGACGGACCGGGACGGGAACAAGATTGACGAGGGGCGCTGGCCAGAGCTGGAGGCCGACCTGCTCAAGCTGCTGGGCACGTCGTCGCGGAGTTTGAAGCCGGCCATTCATGGAGATATTTCTCTGGACGATACGTCGTCGATCGTGCAGGAGAGTGACATCGTGGCGCTGGAGAGCGCCGCGGCGGAGATGGCCAAGGCGGCCGCCGAGCTGGTGGGCATCGAGCGGGGGATCATCCTCGAGGCGCGCAGCTCGCCCGAGTCGATCGAGATGATCGAAAAGATGCAGATAGATCGGGCAGAGGCAAATTCGCGGCTTGAGCGGAAGATTTCTGCGCTGGAGGCCATTCTCACGACGCGACGGGCGCTGATCGAGAAGAGCATGGAGGACATGAAGAAGCAGGCCATTCCCGACTATCTCGTGCCGCCGCCGATCTCTCCGGCCACGGGGCCTGGTGCCGGAAGCGGCTACGAGATAATCCTGCAGGGCTTCAACTGGGAGAGCTGCAATAAGGAGTGGTACAATGAGCTGCAGAATATGGCGCCAGAGTTTGCGGCGGCGGGCTTCACGTCCCTGTGGATGCCGCCGGTGTCCAATGCGGTCAGCAAGCAAGGGTACCTTCCGAGGGATTTCTACGACCTGAACTCGGCATACGGGTCGCTGGAGGAGCTCAAGATGTGTCTCGCGACGCTCAAGCAGAACGACCTCAAGCCGATCGCGGACATCGTGATCAACCACCGGTGTGCGCACGAGCAGGGCCCGGACGGCAAGTGGAACAAATTCGGGGGCCGGATGGAGTGGAATGCATCACAGATCTGCAGCAACAATCCCGACTTTGGGGGCAAGGGCGAGCGCAAGCCGCAGGAGGACTACACCGCGGCGCCCAACATCGACCACTCGCAGCAGCAGGTCAGGAAGGACATTATCGAGTGGATGAAGTGGCTTAGGAACGACATCGGCTTCCAAGGGTGGCGGTTCGATTTCGTCAAGGGCTACGATGGCAAGTACTGCGCCGAGTACGTCAACGCGACCATCCCCGAGATGGCCTTTGGCGAGTACTGGGACACCTGCTCGTACCAAGACGGCGTGCTGAACTACAACCAGGACAGCCACCGACAGCGTACCGTCGATTGGGTCGACGCCACCGGGGGCACGTGCGCTGCGTTTGACTTCACGCTCAAGGGCATCCTTCAGGAGGCCGTCTCCAAGACCGAGTACTGGCGGCTCGTCGACAACCAGGGACGCCCGTCGTCCTTGATCGGCCTATGGCCGTCGAGGGCCGTGACGTTCTTGGAGAACCACGACACTGGGAGCACGCTGCAGCACTGGCCCTTCCCCTGGGAGCACGTGTCCACGGGCTATGCCTACATCCTGACCCACCCGGGGACCCCGTGCGTGTTCTTCGACCACTTCTACTACGACGATACCATCAAGCAGGACATCCTGAAGCTGATTGAGATCCGCAAGCGGTACGGCATCCACGCCAAGTCGGAGGTGGTCGTCCAGCGGGCGTACAACGACGTCTACGCCGCCATCGTCAACAAGAAGGTGGCGGTCAAGATCGGTCCCGGCGACTACTCGCCGAACTCGGGTGGGACCAAGGATTGGACGATGCTCCACAGCGGAAAGAACTTTGCCGTCTGGGCCCTGAAAGGGTGATTGATCAATCATCATGACGATAGTAAGATGGCTCAAAGTTTTCCCTCTTCTCCTCCTCTCTACGCGCGTGCGCCGCCTTCGCGACGACGAGAAGACGACGATTCTATCATATCAAAGGGATATATACCGGGCCACGGACGGGAGCGGATCGGCGCGCGAGAAACAGAGCCAGACGACAGACGGAATCAAGAAGAGATGCTTGCGGCCCTTCGATACAGCCTCCACAGGGAGCCGATCATCACATGGAGCCTGCTGATCGGCGGGGCGGGCCTGGTGCTGCCTATCGTGGTGCCGCCGGTTCGGAATATGCTCGGATTCGGAGAGCAGCCCGCAAAACGCCCTCCCGTCACTGCCAAAACGTTGATCGAGGCGAGCCGGGCACAGAACAGCAGTGCCGCATAGGATGGTGACGATGATGATGCCTTGTTTGATTGATTGTCACATACTCCCACGTCACAATGACCAGTTTCAAGACAACATCGATTCCGATTCCGACTTCGACTTAGACCTCCACCCCCGCGAGTGCATCGAGAATATCGTCGTCGTCCGATTCGTCATCAAACAGGTCCTCCGCGGCCTCCGCGACCACCTCGGCGATCTCCCCCCCCTCTCTGCCGCCTCCCATCGCCACTTCCATCTCCGCCTTGGCCCGTTCGTGCATCTTCTTTATTTCCTCCTCCTCGTCCACCTCGCGCGCGTACGAGTCTGACGCAGACGCATCGTCCGCCGCGATGAATCCCTCGAGCATGAAAATCTCCCGCCCAGTCATCTTACCGCTCTTCTTCCGCTCCGCCTCCCGCTCCTCCGCCTCCCGCTTCTTCGCCGCATCCAGCTCCGCCTTCCACATCGTAAACACCTCCTCCGTAATCGGCGTCTGCGCGTCCACCTTGCTCCGCTCTGCCTCAATCTCCTCCTCCACGCTGATCTTATTCGCACTCTCCTCATCCAACAACTGCTTCATCTGACTCTTCAGCACGTATCCCGGCGGCAACGCGTGTCTATACTTGCACGTCTTCCCGTTTGGACACTGCCAGAACCAACCGTACTGGCGCTTCTCCACCGCATCCAGAAAGTACTTGCAGATGATGTCCGTCGGACGGTTTGTGTTCTCGCTCCCATGCTTCTGCGCAATCGCCTTCTCCAACGTCTCCTGGTCCCACTCCTCCATGTTCTCCTCCTCGTCCCGCTTGTCGCTATACAGGTCCATCTTTGGTCCCTTCCGCTCCACCGCCTTGTCGTGACTAAACTTGCACCGTGTCCCCTTGGTACACTTCCCGTGCCGGAAAAACTCGCACAGCACCGACTTCGGGTCTACCCCAGCCGGCACCCGCGGCTGCTTGATCGTCGTCGCAAACAGCGCCTCCATCTCCCGTTTTGCCTCCTCCTCCATCTTCTTCCGCTCCTTCTTCTCCTTCGCCTCCTGCTGACGACGAATCTCGTCCTTGTTCACAGACTGCTGGATGGTCTTCACATACTGCTGGACCTTGGCCGACTTCTTCTTGTTCTTCAGGCCGAACGTCTTGTCCTCGACCACCTTTTGCTTGGCCGCCGTCTTGGCCTGGCGTGGAGCAGATCGAGGGAGCGAGTGAGGGGGGCGTCAGAGGGCGTGCGTGTGAGTATCGTGCGCGCATCCCTGCAGCGGGCGGCGCGTCGAAACACCCACCTTGTCCTGCTTTGCGGCCTTTTTCGGCGGCATGATTTCGACTCGAGAAAATTTGAACAAACCTCGCTCGCCGGCGAGTCCCGCTGCGCGCCTCGGTCGCTTGATCGATCGACGACACGGGTGGGATACAGTTTACAATCGCTGTACTCGCGTAAGATTCAATCGAAAATCGAACAAAGGTGCTCAGCCATCACGACTTTTTCTGCTGGGAGGGGATCCGCAGGGCGTGGATGCCGAGGTACCGGCAGATTTCGCCAATCACCCGGAAGACGTAGACGAGATACTCGACCGAGATCCCGGCGAGCACCGCGTACGCCGCCCAGACGGGATCCACGACCCGTACGACGTGGTTGGCGAGGAGGGCACCGATCAGCAGGTTGGGCCGCAGGGCAATCTCGAAGGGCACCTTGGCCATGTGTGAAAGAATGAGTCTGGTCGCCTGGAAGGCATAGTTGACCCCGTGGATCTCAAACAAGACCCTCACGTGGTGCCCGGGCACCATCGGGAGCATCAGCAGGGCGCCACACCCGACGCAGGTCCACAAGATCTGCAGCAGGTGCGAGGTGGCAGCCCAGTGGCCGAGTTGCTTATCGCCCCGCTCTTCCGGCGGGAGTGTGGTCTTCGCAAGCAGCTTGGAGCCCGACAGCCTGTACACTTTGCCAATCTGCTGCGTGGCGAGCCCGACGGCGGCCACGCCGCAGGCGAGGAGTAGGACCTCGTTCAGGGGCATGGCGGCGAGGGTCTGCGAGAAAATGTTATCCTTGAGGTCCGCCGCGGTGAACGAGCCGGCAAACGGTCTCCAGCTCCAGCCCGAGGGGCCCGCAACGTACGTGTAGATGTGGATGCAGAAGACGGCGTAGAGTGCCTCTGTGACGCCCCACATGCCGCTACCGTAGACCATCACGCCCGTGTGGTACTCTTCCCAATGCGCGAGCCACCAGGGGATGAAGACGTAGAGCATGGCCACGACGACCTTCCAGTCGTGTGCGAGCTGCATGCTCGTCATCATCATGAGGAGCACGAGGTGGACTGCAAAGGCGTCACAGCCGTGGTCGAACAGCTGTCCTAGGGGCGAAGATGTCCCCGTCTTTCTTGCCTGCTTGCCGTCGAGACAGTCGAGGTGGAGGTAGACGAAGAGGCCGACGCCGGCGACGAGGTAGTTCCACCGGGGGGATCCGCCGGAAAAGTCAACGTCGTGGTAGGCGATGACGACGTAGGAGGCCAGGAGGGTGATGAGGCCGGTGAGGGTGATGAGGTTGGGAGCCAGCCAGGGTGGCAGGTAGTTTGCGGTGATGTCTAGAGGTGGGTGGGCAGGGGGAGCGTGAGCGTGGGAGCGGCGGTGGCTCAACGGTGAATTTTGACGTACAGTTCCAGACGGGCTGGTGCAGGTCGTCCAGGATTGTGTAGCCCGCTGGCTTGTATTTGTAGTTGCGTAGGCCCTCGAGGCCGCGCTTCGAGAGCACGGGACGGGGCGCAGCAGCAGCCATCAAGTGTGATTAAACGGGAAAATGGTCCAACTTGGCAGCGACCCGTCGTTCACCCACGGAAACGCCCCCGCCAGAGTGGTGGTCCCCGGGGCCATCAGCATCCTAGTCATCGCATCTGGGCACTTGTCGCAGACAGATCGCGTCCATCTCGAACGCGCCCGTGGAGAGGTCGAGCTCCATCGACCACAGTCCGTCGATCGTCAGCGGCCCCGACTCTTGGTACAGATAGAAGTAGTCAGCGTCATGGTCGTACGCACCGTAGTCACCGTAGTCACCGTAGTAACCGTCATCACCCTTGTCATCATCCTCGTTCGCACTCGAGCAAGTAATGCGCGCATGCAGGACTGCCTCCACTCTTCTCGAGTCCAAAACCGACTGACACGCCTTGAGGATCCGCGGGTTGAGCACACGCACCACGCCGTCACACGGCTGACCGACCAATTCCCGACTGTGAAACATCATGTCGTCGTACTTGGCGCCGAGCATGGCGCCGAGCCTCTCGGTGACGTCCTGGCTCTCTTCAAACGCCCCGTCCCCACACGCCGCCCAGCTCGCCTGGTTGTAGTACACGTAGCCTCGCGAGTCGAGCTCCGGACACAGTGCTTCTATTCTCTCCCGTGCTGGTGCTGCACGTGCCGACGAGACGTCGGCGAGGGAGAGGGAGACGAGCAGGGCCAACGCCGAGAGCGCGAGTCGGAGGACCGAGAGAAGCCGCGTTCGGTCCCGCTGCGCGTTTGTCGCGTTCTGCGCGTTCAGTGCTCCAGCGTCGGTGGGACATCCGATTGTCCTGGATGTCAACGAGGCGTGCGGACCCCGCCCGGCGAACATGTTGGCCAACGCGGAGAACGGAATTCCTCGACGACCAGGGTTCGTTCCCGGATTGTCGTCCCGTTGTCGTCGCTTGCGATTGCGTGCACTTGCGGTATGCTTTGGTTTGTCCGAATTCGTTTAAATAGAGGAAGCGCAGCTTCAACTCTGCTGGCATGAGGGGGGCTCTTCCTGGTTGAGCGACGCGACGTTGTTCTCAGTCTCACCCGCGATGCCGTTGGTTGCGGGTGCCGTCGGTGCTGCCGCTGTCGTCGTCGTCGCGGGCGGCGATGTCGTCGGCGACCCTGCCGGCCCGGCGCCGTTGGCTGCAACGCCGTCGTCGCTGCCGCCTCCCTCCTGCAGACTTGGCAGGCTCTGGAGCGTCTTGACGCGCTCCTGGATCATGGCAACCGTCGCTTTGTCTTTGACGCAGGCCGCCGCCGCCTCGCACTCGGACAGGACGACAAACGTGGCCCTCGTCAGTTCGCCAAAGTCGCCGTCGCCCGCGATGGTCGCCGCGTACTTGCTCAGCACGCTGGTGACCATGTCGATGGACATCTGTAGGCTCTTGGTGGCCCCAGGGAGTAGGCGCTTCTTCGAAGCTGCGGGGAGTGCCTTGGCAAAGTCGGAGACCAGGGGGAGGACGAGCTCGCGCAGGGTCTGGATCCACATGTCGGGGGGCAGGTTGAGCGAGCTCGAGCCGATGAGCGTCCTGTGGAGGGCTTCGATGGACGTGTGGCGGAGCTTCTCGGAGGACTCCCGGCAGAGGCCCTTGGTCAGGATGCCGACGGACGTCAGCCACAGGTCGAGGACGGTGGCATTGGCCGTGGCGGCATTCGTACTCGACTCCTTGTCGCCCGACGAGAGCCACGCGAACAGAGCGTCGGCGCATTCCAAGAACTCTGCTGCGATGTTCGGGTTGGTGGCTTTGAACCCGTCGATCAGCTGCAGGCAGGTCTCGAGGAGCGGGATGTACGACTCGGTCGAGACGGCGCGGGGGTTCTGGCAGGCCAGCTGGAGCGCCTGGAGCGAGTACGGGAGCACTTCCTCGCGGGAGGCCGAGATGCGGATGAGGATCGCGATGGTTCGCCATCCCGTCTCCGTGCGGATATGCGGCGCGCTCTGCGACAGCAGCGTGATGAGCTCTGTCGAGATGGACGGGGCCAGCTCCCAGACGATCCTCGGGTGCATCTCACCCACAAGGCTCAGGCTTCCCAACAGAATGTCCGCGGTGTCCTCCTTGTATGGCAAGAGCCGCTGGCAGATGCGCATCAGGCCCTCGATGGCCCGCTTGTTGAGCACAGCAAATCCCTCGATGCTGGCCGACTCCTGCCTCGTGCAGGTGGCCAGGAACTCGTGGATGCGCGGCCAGAACAGCGTCATTCTGTCCCTATTGCGTAGAGACAACGAGAAGAGAAGCTCGAGGGCGAGCTCGGCCGTGTCCGTCGGCGCCGCGCCGCTGGCGCCGCCCTCGGCGTGGGCCTCGGCCTGCGCGATGGAGTCCTTGCCGGACGCGATGATGGCGCTGATGAGCTCAATCAGCGATTCGACAATCAAGAACTTGGAGTCGTTCACCAGGCTCTCGATCGAACACGACGAGATGCTCTTCTTGGCCATGTCGCGGAGCATCTCGCCGCCCGCGTTGGCGTACTCCAGGTCGCCGTCGGCCTCGATCGAGATGAGCGAGTTGATGGCGCGCGCGAAGATAGAACCAGACTGGCCCTTGTTCCGCGGCCGGGGCTTTGGCATCCGCTCGGCGGCCTCCTCCATGGACTCGCCGTCGACGACGATAATCTCGGGCGTCAGCAGCTCTGCCGCGAACACCTTCATCACCGTGGAGACGATGCACGCCCAGCCGCTCTTCATCGAATCGCCGTACAGGTCGGCAATCTTGAACATGGTCTCGACGGACGACCTCGCCTTGATCGACGCCCCGTAGGCGAGCGCCGGCTTTGTCGTCGACGAACTGGCCTGGTCGGGGTAATCCAGGGCCGACGTGTACTTGACGAGCGTGTCCAGCACCTGATCGATCACCCTTTCAATTTTGTGCCTGTATCCCAGCTCAGCGGCCACGAACAGGGCCGTGGTGGCGTTCTTCACCGTCTTGGGGTTCGGCGAGGCGGCCAAGATGGCCGAGATGGCACCGAGCGCGGGGACCCAGGCGTCGGCAAAGATGTCACGACGCATCTCGTGCAGTGCACGGAACATCGTCATATCGTCCACGGGACGCCCGCGCGGCTTGGTCGACGCCTCCGCGAGCGTCGCCCAGAACACCGACTGGTGGCTCAGGTCGGCGGCCGAGCACTCGGCCGAGATCTTGAACTCGTCGATCGAGATGGCCGCGTAGATACTAGACAAGAGCTCTGGAGGCATCGGATCACCTTCGTTCGTGTTCCTGTTGATTCGTCCAAAGTCCTCGAGCGTCATCTTCCGCTTGTTCTGCGTGTTGTGCAGGTCGGTGTTGAGCATGATGACGGAGAACGCCAGGACGTACGCGGCGTCCGCGCTCTTGAGTCCCGACTTTGGGACCTGCTCGTAGTACTTTTTGCCAAAGGATTGCACGATGCGGTCGATCTTCTGGCCCTCGCCGGGGGGCCTGAAGGCGTCCATGAAGAGCCGCAGGGCGACGTCGAATCGCAGGCCTCCGAAGTTGAAGGTGTCGCAGAACTCCTCCCGGATTTCCTCGTAGACCTGGTCCCTCTCGCCAAGAACCTCGCCGATGGCAGCCTTGGAGAGGCCCGGACAGCCCCGAAGGAACCTCGCCACGGCGCGGGCCGTCAGCGGGGTCGGCAGCAGCTTGATCTCTTGGCAGTACTCCATGCCCTTCTTCTGGTGCTTGTTGAACTGTTCCGCCGCGGACCCCATCAGTATCATGAGCTCCTTCTCCGACGCCGCTGACCACGTGCCCGCGCCCGCGCCCGACGAGTCGCTGTCGCCCAGCAGCTCGCCGGCACACAGGGGCGTCCAGATGTCCACATACTCCCTCGCCGTCGCGAGCCCGCTTCCGTCCTTCGACAGATTGCGCGCGTGGCCGTGGCCGTGACCGTGTCGATCGTGGCGATCGTGCCTGTCGTGGCGGTCTCCGACCTCCCGGATGTTGCTGATGGCGTCAAAGACGGTCCGGATGCCCTCCACCGCGACCCCGTGGAACTTGAAGACGCCTTCCTCGTCCGTGTCCTTGGCCGACCCGCTGATGACGTCGCATATCCGTTTGAACAGCCCGTCCCCGATGCCCCCGGCTCCGCCAATCCTGCAGTCGCAGTTGACGTACGTGGTGGCCAGGAATCCCGGCTGGCGGCAAAAGTCCAACAGCCCTTCCAGCGCTGTCCGCCGCAGCAACAGGTGCTTGCTGCTCTCGGCAACCGGAAGTATGAGCAGGGAGACGAGCGCCTCGATCTGCGGCAGCATGACGTCTCTGTACAGCACGTACAGCAGGATGCCCACCTGGCAGATGGCCGCCAGCGACCTGGACTGGTGCACCCCATGCGACGCCGCAGAGAACAGAGCCCTGAATAAATCCTGCTTGAGCTGCCCCATCAACGAAGGCGGCAAGGCGTGGGGTGGCGTCGACTGGGCCCCGCCCATCGCCGCCAACCCCGCACCCCGCTCGCCCGACACGCACGCGCGGATGCACGTCGTGACGAGCTCGAGGCCAGCCAGCGGAAGCTCCGGATAATGCTTGGACGGCTTGGATCCAATCATGCTGATGATAAACGCCAGCATTTCGGCAAGCGCAGGGACACCGTACGACGGCGAACTGTTGTTTGGCCGCGGCGTCTGTTGTTGTGGTCTGCTGTCGCGGTCGTCGTTGATGTTGCCGCTGCCGTTGCTATCGCTGTTGCGATTCGTCTGTGACATGTCCTTGTCGGAATCTGCCGACGAAGGAGACGGCACCGAGTTTGTCTCCTTCCCCGGCATCGACAATGATACCGTCACCGGCTGCGGAGGTGGGGTGTCGCCGTCCGCCGACGCCGCTTTGTCCTCTTGTGTCTCTTGTGTCTCTTGTGTCTCTTGTGTCTCTTTTTCGTCGTGCTTTGCGTTCTCCTCGTCGTCATGTCGCCCCTCGGCCGATGCCACCGACGCATGGTGCCCGTGTCCTGCTGCTTCACGCACGCCGTCCTCACCCTCCCTCTTCCGACTCTCCACCTCCACCTCACCGTCGCGCGCCCCTCCCCCCATACCCATGCCCATACCCACGCCCTCTCCTTCGTCGTCCTCGTCGTCGTCCTCCAGCCCGACGAGCTGCCTGCTCACGACACTCAGCGGGCTCTTGGACCCGGCCACGCCCCCCTCTTCCCCCTCCCCGTGCTTCCGCTCATACTCCACCAGCTCACCGCGCCCGACGCGACCAAACACGCGACCCACCACCTCCACCATCGCACGCTGACTGCTTTGCGTCAACATCGCACTCGAGTGCTTCCCCCGTTCTGTCCGCATATGACCGATCCGATAACACGCCTGAAACACCCCCACCACATCCTCATGCCGCAACGTCCCGCTCTGCGGCGACCTAATCAACGCCGTAAACACGTCCAGGATACGATCCAACACGCACTCGTCCTGATCCGTCCGCGACGACTCAAACTTGCACTGCGTCACGGCCTCTGCAATCGATCGCATCGCCGATGACACCGACTCGCGATGAACGCGCTCACGGTTGACGTGGACGTCGTCTGGGTTGGTCATCGGTCTGTTCTGCACGTTCCCGAGGTTGGGCCCGCTGACAGACATCCCGGCGCCTGCGCCGCCCGGCCGCCAGGACCCAATCAGGTCCAGGTCCAGAATGCGCTGGACCGCCAGCAACGCAGCCGACGTCAACCGCCCAGACGTCTCGGGAGACTTGACGATGTCCAAGAACGGCGTCAGGTAGTCCAAGAGCGACCCAGCCGTGAAGACGTCGTTCAGGTCCTCCCTGAGCGCCGTGACTGAGGCCTCGAGCGCGGACAAGGGGGCGTCCGAGGGCGAGGTCTCAACGCTCCCATACCGTATCACGTGCTGCGAGTCCTGGAGAGACGCGCGGGTCGTTATTGAAGCGAGCGAGTGAGCGTGAATTTCGTTGGATCGGTTGCTCATTTACGAATTTACGAACCTCTGTCCATCCGTCCGACTCCCTTCCCACACTTATCAGCGCGGTGACTTCGTTGAGGAGCACCAGGTGCGGTGCTGCGGAAGTCATCTGCCGAATTTTCGTGATTTTTGCAAAAACGTTTTTTACTTCGACGAGGACGAGTTCCACCGATAGCTCCTGTACGCGATGAAGCATCCGGCCGCCAGGACGCATCCGACGCCGGCGTACATGCTGGCACGGGCGACGAACCGTCGGTGCTGCTTGGTGGCAATCAGGCTGGGCGTCTCGGGGATGTGCCGCTCGGGCTCGAGGGCCGCTCGCACCAGCGTGGCGTAGACGCTGCGGGCGCTGTGCTCCTCGGCGATGGTGATGGGCTGGGGAATGTGTAGCTGTTCGCACATTGCTTCGACGTGCTTGAGGAGCACCTCGTCGTTGGGTTTGTCGGAGAGGCCGATGAGGACGCAGGGGAGGGTGTCACGGGAGGCCGTGGCGACAGAGACCATGGCGTCGATGAGGGCAGTGAATTGGTCGGCCGTGCAGGTGGACCAGTCGAAGACAAAGGCGCCGACCGTGTGGCGACTTCCGCCGTGGGCCTTTCCGTCGCCCTCCGCCTGCTTGTGTGCGGCGGCCAGGCTTTCTCCCGAAAAGTCGAGCGACAGGTAGTGATGGTTGGTGGTCGTCTTGGTCTTTGTCGCGCTCGTTGGGGACGTCGAAGTGGTCACCCTCTCCCTCTCGACGTCGTGCTCACCAGTCTCCGGCGTCCCACCCGTCCCGCCCGTCGCTCCCACGACGGCAACCTCCCCACAGGCGCCCGAGTGGCCGGCGACGTCGTTGGGGCCGAGGCCGACGAGGTTCGCGAGCAGCGACGAGACGGCCTTTGAGTCGCGACAGGTGTCGTTGTGGCAGAACAGGGTGCCTTGGATGGTCTTGCTCCTGCCGCTCTGCTTGTCGCCTCCGTCAAAGAACGTGTCGATGACCTGGCGAACGAACGCGAGCGAGCGAGCGAGTGAGCGAGCGAGCGACACGATCAGCCGCAACGGATCGGTGGATCAGACATCACCCACCGTCTGTTCGGTGGCGTCCAGGCCAGAGTACAGCGCGCCCTCGACGACGGCACGTGGATCAAAGACGGCCACGTAGTTCCAGAACGACAGCCAGCCGCTCCTCGTGAGACCCTTCTTGGTCCTCTCGAAGAGCATGCCCGGGGCGATGATGGACATGAACGCGGCGTCGGGGAAGCTCCCAAACAGCTGGTCCTGGTCGCGGGCGGACAGAACGCCGTCATGATCGCTGTCGAACGCGTCGAATATCTCCCCAAAGTAGCTGTTGGCGCGCTGGGAGAGCTGGCGGGAGGAGACGGCGTCGGACTTTCTGGTGACGGTGGCGAGGTCGAGCTCCTTGCCGTAGCCAAACGTCGACAGCACGGCCCACGTCGTTTCGAGCCGTCCCCGCTCGATGAAGAGCACGTGGAGGAAGACAAAGCCGGAGAACGTCAGGTGGTTGTTCTCCAGGCCGTTCTCCAGGCGGCTCTTGACAACGTCCTTGACCCCCGAGAGCTCTTCCGGCTGCAGCGGCGCGTTGAAGCACTTGACCTGAAACTCGTTCAGCTCCTTGTCGTTCAGCAGCCCGTCCTTGTCCTTATCGCACATCAGGAAAATACGCCTGAGGGCGCGGACACACAGCGGCTTGAGCGACTGCGTCTCGGGATCGTACAGCGGGGCCATCGGGTACTGCACCGCCTTGATCGCGTAGTAAAAGACTTCGCCGACGAACTGCAGCTTCTTCGCCGAGCACTCCATGCACGTCTCTATCTGTGGGTACGCCTTCACGATCGGCAGGACGGCCTTATGGAGGGACTCGTCGGCCGGACGCAGGTCGCTCTTGCAGCCCACCAGCAGGACCTGTTTGTCGAGCGAGCGTCGAGAGCGAGTGAGTCGGCGAGTCGGCGGGCGAGTCGAGCGTCGCGGCCGTCGTCATGATCACGGGAAGCACGTACGGGCGCCTTGACGTTGAGGCGTTTGAGCTCGGGCATCCAGTAGGAGGAGATTCTCCGCAATGACGCGTTTCGTTGGTTGGATTGTCCGCTCGACGGCCTCTCGGACGGGGACAGCGACGACGACGACGACGACGAACCCGACTCGTCGTCCAGCCGAAAGCAGAGGACGATGACGCTGGCCTGTCGACAGGCCGCATGCAGCGCCTCCTGGTCCTCGGCACGAGAGCTGGTGTCCGTGATGACCACCGGGACCTGGCGAGCGGGCGGTCGGGCGGTCGAGCGAGCCATCGAGAGTCAGAGGGGGGCGTGCGAGCGCGTCGGGCGGATCCGAATACGCACCATCTCCGGGGTCGTGTCCGCCGGCAGCTTGGCCGGCGGGAGGACCTGGGACGCGTGAGCGAGTGAGTGAGCGATGAGTGAGCGGGTCGTCGAGTGTCGGGGGTCGAGTGTCGGGGGTCTACGGTCGAGGGTCGAGGGTCTACGGTCGAGGGTCTACGGTCGAGGGTCGAGGGTCGAGTCCGGGCTCCCCGTTCACCCCGCAAGGATCATCATGATCATCATGATCACCGGGTGAGGGGCGAACATCGTCCCCAGCCTTCATTCGACCTACGAGTTCAAAATTCGACCGTACCGGGGGGGGCGATTCAGGGAAGGTCTCGCTCGCCGCCGCGGCGATGAGCGAGGTCTTCCCGCAGTGATTGTCTCCGATGACCGTGATGTACACGGTCGAGTCCTGAGCGTCCATTTCGGCAAGTCAAGAATTGCGAAAGCTGCTCGCGACCCCCCAGTTCAACCCTTCATATCGCCTGTGCTCTTCGCCTTCAGTCAGGCCTTTCACGAAAAGCAATCGATACGATGTCTCTGCAGCTGCTGCGCCAGGCGACGAGGTCGCTTACCCCGCTTCTCGCGGCGAAAAACGCCACGCTGGAATTCGTCTCGGCAGGCTCGATCGGCTCGAAGCGCGCGTACGCGATGCAGGGGATGAAGGGATACGACGACAAGGAGGCCGCGGAGGAGCGTCTTTTCTTCAAAAAAGAGGACGAGAAGTTGCTGAGGGAGCTGCTGTCGAAGGTGAGGGCGCAGGCAGAGGCGGCGGACCCGCACTCGGCGACGGGCACGTTGGCTGCCGAGCGAAGTGCGCTGGAGGCGATTGTGGGCGGGAAGCTCAGTGATGTGGAGAAGGAGGCGGTGCTGAAGTGGAAGCATACTCATTTTTAGAGGGGTAAGTGTAAGATGAAGAAGGCGGGTGGGAGGACAGGAGGGTGGTTTGTCTCGCGGGTGCGCGCGGCGTGCGGCGTGCGTGCGGCGGTCGTCTGGCGGCCCGTCTGGGGGAGAGCTTGAAGGCGTTTGGAGGCGTCAGAGGATGATGAGAAGCATCGAAATTGCTCGTTCGAGTTTTTTGTGACGTTGGAAATCACCTCTTTTGCCATTTTCACCCGCCGGTCGGCGGTTCGGTTCAGGTGCAGAAGGTCACGAGGTACGCCTTCTGCCGCTCTTCCTGCTCGCCCCCTGTTTCACTCACTCGCGCGTCGCTGCCTTCAGTTCGATCCTCGTATCGTCCATCAATCCGACCCGGTCGGGCGATTAGATCAGTGGTAGATCGTCTGCTTTGCATCCTTTTTGCGTGTTTTTTCCACCTTTGGATGGGACGCCGCCGGGCGCATCCTCACGAGTGAAGTGAACCATGCCTGCCCCTCCAGCCCCAGCCCGACGCCAACGTCGACGCAGAAACCGACACCGACGACGGCGCAGTCGCCTCCCTCGTCCTCCCTTGTCCTTGTCCCTGTCCCTGTCCCTGTCCCTCGTCGTCGTCTCCCGACTCCCTCCCACCTTGTCAGTTGGCCAAGTTGGCATTTTTTCGTCCCAAACTTTTTCTCTCTCCCTCCCTCCCCGCTCCTTCCCCCGTTATAGTCGCCCCACATATAACACCATGCGCCCTCGAGCCCCCTACCGCCCGGGGTCGTCGTCGCTCGTCGTCGCGGTGATTCTGCTGCTCTCTGCGATCGGACGGTGGGTATTGTCGGGACGCTCGCACACACCCTTCTGACGCTCACCCGCCCCGCGCGCCTCGTTCCTTCTCCAGGTGCTACTACCTCCCCGGCACCTATCCCGTCGAGTACCCTCCAGGATCCACGCTCAACGTCGAAGTCAACTCGCTCGTGTCGTCGGACACCGAGATGCCGTTCGACTACTACTCGATGCCGTTCTGCGTGCCGGCTGACGGCGTCCACAAGTCGAGCGGCACGATCAATCCCGGCACCATCATGCTGGGCATCCGGATCGAGAACTCGCCGTACGAGCTCAAGATGATGCGGGAGGAGTACGCCAAGAGCGCGTGTAAGGGCAAGGACTACGAGAGCGGTGCGTACGCGGCCCTGACCAAGGCCGAGGCCAAGGAGCTCAAGGAGAAGATTAAGGAGGAATATCGCGTGCGTATGATCCTCGACAACCTGCCCATCACGACGTACGACCTGGAGAAGCAGCCCGACAGCGTGCGGCCGGGGTTCGAGGTCGGCACGTACGACAAGAAGGCCAACAAGTACTACGTGAACAACCACCTGATGTTCAAGGTGCTGGTGCACGAGTCCAACGGCCAGTACGCTCGCCTCCGACAGCGCGAGTTTGGCGAGTTCGTCGACCTCGAGGGCGCCAGGCGACTGCTGCTGGCGGTGGGAGACGAGGACGAGAAGAAGAAGAAGGAAACGGCAAAGGAGACTGCGGCAAAGACGGCTGCGGCAAAGACGACGACGACCAAGACGGCGACGACCGACGAAAAGTCGTACATGGTGGTCGGATTCGAGGTGGTGGCGTGCTCGATCCGCCGCGACCCGGCCAAGAAGTACGAGAACGTGGCCTGCGGGGACGAAGGCGTCCAGCGACAGGAGGTCAAGGAGGGCGCGGAGATCGCCTACACCTACGACGTCTACTGGGAGACGTCGGACATCAGCTGGGCGAGCCGCTGGGACGCCTACCTCAAGATGCCCGGCGGCCGCGTGCACTGGTTCTCCATCATGAACTCGCTGATGGTCGTGGTCGTCATGAGCTGTATCGTGGCCATGATCATGATGCGCACCATCCGCAGGGACCTCCAAAAGTACGAGCAGCTGCTGGTCGACGGCGACCCCCAAAGCGACTTGGCCGACGAGAGCGGCTGGAAGATGGTCAGCGGGGACGTGTTCCGCGCCCCGGCCAACGCGCTCTCGCTCGCCATGCACGTCGGCAGCGGCGTCCAGATCCTCGCCTCCGGGACCATCACGCTCGTCTTTGCGACGTTCGGGTTCCTCTCGCCGGCGTCGAGGGGATCGCTCCTCACGGCCGCCCTCATCCTCTACCTCCTCATGTCCATCGCCGCCGGCTACGCCGCCGTATGGATATGGGGCGCTATGAACCGCAGCCACGACGGATGGCAGAAGGTCTGCTGGAGGACCGCGTGCTTCTTCCCGGGGGTCACCGTGACGGCAATGTCCCTGATGAACGTCCTCCTCCACGCCACCGGCTCGTCGGGCGCCATCCCCCTCGGATTTTTCTTCTCGGTCCTCTTCCTCTGGCTCCTCATCTCCATCCCGCTAGCCTTTGTCGGTGGCACCGTCGCCGCCCGCCGCGAGGTCAGGCCGTTCCCCACCAGGACCAACCAGATCCCGCGTCACATCCCCGCCCCGCACTGGGCCTCCCACCCGGTCGTCCTCCTCCTCGCCGCGGGATCCCTCCCGTTCGGAACCATCTTCGTGGAGCTCTACTTCGCCATGACGTCCATCTGGCAGGGGTACTTTTACTACATCTTCGGATTCCTCTTCCTGGTCTCCTTCCTGACCATCGTCATCACCATCGAGGTTTCCATCGTCTGCACTTACGTCCAGCTCTGCGCCGAGGACTACCTCTGGTGGTGGCGGTCCTTCCAACGAGGCGGCGCCATCTCCGTCTACGTCTTCCTCTACTCCCTGGGCTTCCTCTTCAACACGCTCCACCACCTGTCGGGCCCCCTCCCCGTGGTCATCTACCTCGGGTACACGTTGCTCATGGTCTGGTGTCTGAGCCTCGGCATGGGCGCCGTCGGATTCCTCGCGAGCTACATATTCACCGTCAAGATATTCGAGAGCGTCAAAGCAGATTAGTAGTAGTAGGGTGGTAATGAGTATTACAACGAGTCATCATCAGTCATCATCAGTCATCCGCCCTTTTTCGCCGCCGCCGCCCCGTCATCCTGTGTCAGCTGCCCGGCGCAAAGCTGCTTGCGCATGGAGTAGGCGTTCTCGCCGTCGGCATAGTACTTCTGCTCCTCCTTGTGAATCTCGTACCCCAACGTATTGTGATACAGATGGAACGCGGCCTTATTGCTTACCCGCACGTGCAAGCTCACGTACTGGGCCTGGAACACCTCGTCCATCGCCTTGTGCGCCGCCCGCATCAGACTCGTCGCCAGCCCGAGCTTCCGATGCGTCCGAGCCACCGACAGCGACGTGATGTGGCCGTGCGGACTGAACGGCGCTTTCGATGTGGGCGGGGCATCCTCCTCCATCTTCGCAAGCACGTATCCGACGATCGACCCGTCGTAGTCCTCGGCCACGTAGAGCAGCTGCGGCCAAGAGAGAACGTGATACAGGTAGTACTTGAGCTGGTAGTTCTCCGGCAGGCACAGCAGGTTGCACCGCTGCATGAAGATGAGATCGTCCAGCGTGGCCTGACGCACGCACACCATGATGACGAGCGTGCTTGATGATGACGAGTTGAGAAGGGGTGTTTTTTCTGCTCGGCTCCCTGGAGCTCCCCTCGTCCTCCGCCTCGTCCTCC
>Ga0181582_10001387_pt1 | contig 18824 bp, 14 predicted proteins | sample 071ome_32_FD_132438 | JGI IMG/M metagenome (GOLD analysis project Ga0181582, IMG submission 132438) | Coastal salt marsh microbial communities from the Groves Creek Marsh, Skidaway Island, Georgia - 071405AT metaG (megahit assembly) | ecosystem: Environmental > Aquatic > Marine > Intertidal...
CGCTTGAGGAAGGATGCGAGGTCGTTCGTGTCGGGGCTCAGCGCGATATCACCGTGATCGGTGTCACGCCCTGCAACCTGGTCGCTGGCACCGTGCCTGGGAGATGCTGCAGCCTCTCTCTCTTCTGTCGCCGTCACTGCCGCACCCGTCCCGCAGACGGCTCGCCCACCCCCCGACACGACAACAACTTCGTCCTCGACAGTCTCGACGGCTGTACCACTCGAGGGATCCTCTTCGTCGTCAGTCATGACAATAACACGTTCCTGCGTCCCCTGATGCTCTTCTGCGCCACCAAGGGTCCCTCTGGTTGCCCCACCACGTCCTTGGCCTGTGTGCTCGAACGCATGCACAAGGTCCTCCCGAACTGTCTCAACACCATCGTGGACTTGCCGAAGGTTGCACAGCGACCGCATAAGCTTGTTCCAGTTCCCCTCGTCAACTGTGCGCTCTGCCACCAAGAAGCACACCTGAACCCCCTGGCTCTGCCCGCCACGCCTGTGGGCCCTCGCCTCAGCCTGCTGGACGAGGCCCGCCTCACTTGGCAGCTCGGCAAAGACAACAATTGACGCCTGGCTCAGGTTGAGACCAACACCACCCGCAGTCACCGAGACGAGTGCAAAGCGATGGTCGATGGTGTGGTTGAAGAGCTGGCAAGCGTCAAAGCGGTCCTTGCTGTCCGTCGAGCCGTCGATCCTCACCGCCTTCACTCTGATTCCACACGTTTCCTCGACTGCCTTCCCGATGACGTTCAGGTGCTCGTGCCATCCATCCATCACATGCTTGTGGTGGGCGAAGATCACTGTCTTGGGAATGTTACCGACAAGATCGTCGCTCATCCCACCCGCCTCCTCGTCGCTTCTTGCAACGAGCCCCTCGGGATCGAGACCAAGCTTCCCTCGAAGCCAATCGACGGAACTTCGCACTTTGGCAAGGCCCACTCGCTGGAGTCGTGTCAGCGACTCGGTACCGGCCTCACCTTCCACCTGGACTCCCTCCGCTCCATCCGCCACGGCAAGAAGGTCATCGGCGCCAGTTAACCCCGCGCCCCGCCTGTCGAGATGGGGAAGTATATCCGAGGGCCAGTCGTTACGTGGCGGGTAAGGCAGGCGGACAACTCTCCGGGTCAAGGCTGGGAGCTGCAGTCAGGCAACATTCCGGCAGACGTTAAGCAATCACACCATGTGCTCTGGGGGCCGGTTGTCACCTTTGACTTGAATTGGGATATCTCACCTGGGAGATAACCTCCTCCTTCAGACGTCGGATCATGACTTCCCGACACAGAAGCCCGTGGAGCTCTGCCAGGTGCCTCCCCCCTGTGAACCGGACCACCGTGCAGAGCTCGTTTCTGACTGGCCTGCCACTGAAGTCCCGCCGAATCACCCACTCTTTTGACGACACAAAGCAGTACCGCAGCCCGAAGGCCTCCTTCGGTCCAAGCAGGTTCGGTTTCAGAGCGTCGATTTGCGCCCACATGTCGAAGGGTTTGCTTAGACTGGGGGTCCCCGTCAGAAGCATTGCTCGCGTTGCCGACCGGATGACCCGCAGGGCAGCCACAGTCCGCGGGTTGCCGGAGAGGCCCCGAGGAAGCCGGAGGCAGTGCGATTCGTCCACAACGACGACTTTCCATCCCATCGCAGCCATGCAGTGGGGGGCCTGGCATCCCGAGAGCACTGACTGTCCCATGGGCCGAGCACCCCCACTAACCGGATACCTCCGCCAGTCCTTGCACGCGTCGCAGGTGAGCCTCTGGAGCATCTCGTACGAAACGACGGTCACGCGATGCGCCCCGCCCTTCCGCTCAGCCTGGAGCCAAGGCGCGTTCTCCGACTTCTCGATGACCAGGATGTCCCGGGGGCGGATGCGTGGCAACCAGATCTCGATCTGCTCCGCCCATACCATGCGCATCGCCGCAGGGGCGATGATCAAAAGCGGCCACTCCTCGATGTAGCACGATGCCAATGCCAGGGCCTGCACAGACTTGCCGGCACCCATCTCGTCCGCCAGAAGGATACGCCCCCTGCGCTCCAACCCAAACTGCACACATCACGAGATCTCGACTTCTTCGCCTAGTTCCCCGCACTTCCAATCTATCGGCCGTCAGTTCGGTCGCGCGTTACCGCTCACCTTCAGCGCCTCCCTCTGAAACGGCAGGAGTCGATCATACAGCTCCACCGGCACTTTTGCCTCCCTCGCCAACTCCACACAGGCCCCGTGCTCCCTTGCCCCCTCCGACTGCGACCCCTGCTCCTTCAGAAAACTGCGGCGCACGGTCGCAGGGATGCATGGCTCCTCCGAGTCGAGGTGGCCCGCCTTCCTCAGAGTCTCCTCGACGGTCTTGTACGTAGCCATCGGCACCATCTCGCTCTCAGGTTCGGCGCTCAGCTCCGCAACGGGCTTCGAGGCCACCTGCGAATGGGGGCTCTCGCCCGCTGCCCGGCCTCCGTTGACAAGCTTGAGCACTGTAAGCAGTAGCCGAAGCCCTCCGCACAGCCTCGTCCAGAGGGCGGACGCCGGGATGACAACGACGCGGAAGAACTCCCCGTCGACCGCCTCAAGGCGCACCAGGGTCTTGCGCTTCGGCTCTGGCGCCGTGTACCTGTAGCGACAACTGCGGACCGAGCACGCCCAGGTCCGGTCCGTCGATCCGTCGGACCGCACATTCGTTTGCAACCGTAGCGCGCCCCCGCATGCACCCTCTTGCGACGCCAGGCCGGGGCATGAGGTCCCCCCTGGGGGTGTCATGGTCCGGTAGTAGAGGTCCACAAACTCGGGCTCGGTCATCCTCCGCGGGTCCCCTGCGCGGCGCCCGGGGACCGCGCCGCGATTGGCACGAGAGTGGGCCGTCTGTAGGCCTCCGGGCCGTTCGACAGCGCCGGAGGCATCCACGGACTCCTCAACGATCCCAGCAGGGCGAGGCGTGGCGAGGTCCGGCCCGCGTGGCTCTGCGGGCGGCCCTGACCCAGTCGAGGGGCCCACCGCTGCGTCGCAAGCTTCCGCGGGCCGCGTAGGGGGCGCCCGGCGCATGTGCTCGACCCCTCGCTCGGCAGCTCCGGGGGCGCTCCATTCCGGGACACAGCGCGGACGAAGCTGTGACATCGCCCCCTGCGGTCAGTGCGGAGTTCCTCGGGTCGACAGTTCCGGGTAGCGCAGGGGTAGCGACCGAGGATCGTTACACAACCGAAGGCCTGAGAAAGACCGTACCCGGTTGCCTGCGCCCTTCTCCGCGCCAGGTGGCGTTCCTGCCCAAACCCACGCCGGGTTTTCCTCCTCCATCCCGCCCGGGCCACCTGAGCCCCGTATGAGGCAGATTACCCTCTCTCGACCGTTAATAAGCCCAAAAAATGATTTTTCGGGAAATAAAAAGGCAGTGGACGCTTCTTCATGTGTCAGCCGGCGCCCCGAGGCTGATGGGGCGTGTCGAGTATGCTGTGTACGAGGAAAACGTTTCGTTCACGGAATTACGCACGAAAAGCAATAACGTGCTTCAGCGAGACCCCGAGTACCTGCTCGGCAGAAAGTAGACTTTGGCGACGACCGTCCTTCGCTGAACGCGCAAGGACCTGGGTCCTGACCCAGGAGCTCCCACCTCGCGCAGCGGGGGGCGTGGCACCTGCCAGCGAGGCGCCATCTCCCCGTTTTGTATCCTTTGGAGGCTTTTCAACCGCTCTTATCACGCCAGAGTTCCCTCTCCTTCGCGGTCCTGCGCCTCTGAAAGCAGCTGGCGACCGACGCGAGGCCGTGGCACAATCTGGCCGTCGATCACCTCCGAGGCGAGGAGCTCGGGGTAGTGGGGTGACAGGGCGCACACGCCCCCAATGACGAGGAGCGTCGGGGATTGGAGCCCCACGCGCTCCACCTTGTCGACGAACTCGTTGAGAGGGGCGCCGACGGCGCGCTGGTGGACCGTGGTCCCACGCTCGACGGCAACCGCAGGAGTTGCAGGGTCCAGGCCGTTGCGCGTTAGGGTCGCCACCAGCTCGCGAAGCTTGGTGAGCCCCATGTAGACGACGAGCGTCGTGTGGGGGTCCGAGGCAACAGAAATGCACTCGTCGAGCTGCGCCTGGGCCTCGGGGGCGTCCCGGACGTGCCCAGTGAGGAAGCGCACCGAGGTCGCAACACCACGGTGCGTCATGGGAATCCCGAGCTCGGCGCAGATACCGGCCGCGGCGGTGATGCCCGGGACGCACCACACCCGGATGCCGCGGCTCTCCAGGTACTCAAGCTCCTCGCCCCCGCGCCCGAAGACGTACGGGTCCCCCCCCTTGAGCCGGAGCACAGTGGCACCCTCCTCAGCAAACTGGAGAAGGAGGTCGTGGATGTCCTCCTGCTTGGACGAGTGCATGCCCTTGGCCTTGCCGACGTACACCATACGCGCGCCGGGATGAATCATCTGGAGGATATCGTCGGATACAAGACGGTCGTACAGCACGACGTCAGCGGTCTGCATCAGCTGCACCGCGCGCAGGGTGAGGAGGGAGGGGTCCCCAGGACCCGTCCCCACAAGGAAGACCTGCCCGGGCGCAGCAGGGGTAGAGGTGGAGGCGGCCTCGTCGGACGAGGAGCGGCGCTCCCGCAGGAGTGAAACGACATCCGTCCAGCTCGGGGCTGCGGGTAGGGAGCGGTGTCGGTGCCACGTGGTCCCGAGGTGGGCTCCTCGAGGGGACCCCTCGGAGGGGCCAGGCCCCAGCGAGGACGATCTTTCGCAGCCGATTGCGCCAACCAAGCGTTAATTACGGAGTTTGAGGCAGATTTAGACGGATCTCTCGTTCGTCAACCGCCTCCAAGTCGCATCCCGGCAGGCGCGGGGGCGCCAGGGCACCTCAGTGGGAAGTTGCCTCCGCGTTAAGAGATGCCACTCATCAGGGAAGCGCGCATCGCGGGGTGTAACGCCGAATTCCGCGGACATGCATGCAAGTGAAGGAGGAAACGCGAAACGTATAGCGAAACTCACCGGTAAGGAGGTCGGCGTTGGTGACCCCCTTGGCCTCCTCCGGCTCCTGGGAACGGGTCACGGTTGTAGCGCGCACTTTCCGCGCCGCCGCGGAAGCGGCGACGCCCACGTTACCCGAACCTCCGCGGCCGTAGGTTACGCTCCAAGAGAAGGAGCTGAGGCCGGACATTGTCTTGTTCCGAGAGGGGGCTTGGTCCCTGATGAGGAGCGGGCGTGGGCTGAGTCCGATGCGAGTGTTTCCCAGCAGATTCACGGGAAATGCCGTCGCTTGTACGGCGGCGGTGTAGGAGAGACCCCTACAAGGACCGTTGGACACTGTCAGAGCGGCGGGTCGGACCTTTCGGTTTGCCAGTGGAGAGGCCACCTGGGCCCATCGATGGCGTCAAGTGCGATATAGAGAGAAGGGCCCCTATGGGGTCTTTAAGCGACCTCGGGTCGTCATTTGGAGACCTGATTGAGCTCGCATGCGCCAGTGTGGTTCAGAACCGGTAGTCAAGAAGCCTTCAGTGGGCACAATGTGGCCCCGAACCCTGCGAACCCTGCTCGTCGCGCTCCTCGCCCTCGCAATCTCTGCACCAGTGTCCGGGAGAGACGACGATCCGTCGCCGTCGAATGAATGCCTGCTGTTCGACGACATCGCGAAGGATTGCCCATACGCTGAGGAAGCATGTGCATGGTGGGTTGGCACAGCCCTTGCCAGGGCTTCCGCCATCGTATCTTCCAGCAGATGTCTGTTCCTCCCCGCGTTAGGGTATGATTTGCGCTTAACGCAGGTGTCGAGGTTCATGCGTGCAACTCGAAGCGCCTGTCGCAGCCCCTGGGGCCCTTTCCAGGGTTGACACACTCAGGGCACGTGAGAGGCCCCCAAGGACGCGAGTCACCGCGCCTCCCTCGCTGCCCCGCAGCGTCGTCACAGAGCTCTTCGCGAAGGCCGGCAAGAGCGTCACGGACGCGCTGTGCAGGAATGACTTTGCATCCGCCCGCGCCAAGGTTATCGCGTACAGAGGTGCTCTCGAAGGTTGCGGCCTCGCCGAGCCTGATGAGGCGTAGTGAGTCGCAGGAAGCGGGAAGCGGGCTGATCGCCCCATGAATGGTAGGGGGGCATTCGCGGCGCCGCTGTATCCCGAAGGGCGGATTCTCCTGCCAGAAGCGCCTCGTCGAATGGCTTTGCCCGGGAGGCCCGGGAGGGCCACACAGTCAGTAGTGTCTCCTGGCAGTCGCTCCACCGTGGAGCTGGCTTCATGAGACCCCGCGGGACACGATTTCGGGAGGACCGATTCTTCCCAGGGCACTTTGCTGTTTCAGCACGCTCCGCCTCCCGTCGGAAACGATGCCAATGTCTCCCGATGACGCGCTCTCGGCACTCCTGGAGGGCAACCAGCGATTCCTCCAGGTACCTTCGACTCACTCGAGCCAGTTCCGACAGGCGTCAAGTGCATTGTTTGGGTATTTAAGAGGGGAAGCCATCTGCTCAGCGGGCCGAGTTGATCCTGCGAGAGCCCGCCTCTCCGCCCCGACCCCTCGACTCCCCCCTCGTTCTATGTCGACGCAGGGGGAATCGTCGCGCTGTGTTCCGAACATGGATCGTTTACAAGACTTAACAAGCGCCCAGGCGCCTCCCGTTGCAATCTTGGTGAGATCTTTGTCTCGGGCGCGGGGCCACTAGTCGTGGGACTAACACGTGCGCCACAGGATGAACGCTTTGGAGCGGAGAGAGCGGTTGTTGCGACTTGACCCTCGACGGAGTCCGCACGGCTCTGAAGCCCTAACTCCGTTGCTAGGGCTAAGGTCCCGCGGCTACAGAGTTGCGAAGTGTCTAGCGTCATCCCCTTGCACAGGTTCACGCGATGGTTCTTTCCATTGCAACCTCCAGGAATCACGCTAAACACGCTCCCGTGCGCTCAACTGATACGTTCTTGACTTCATTACGCGACTTTGGCCTCGGTTATCAGCGCGGGTGGAGCACTCCACCTGCTCCCCCGGGGGGAGCTCCCCGGGGGGGGCGCCCCCCTGCCTGGCCAGCATCAGCAGGGCACCCGACGACCCCTCCCCGCAGGCGTGTGCCGACTCTCGGGTCCCGCCGGAGCTCATCTTCGACCAAGGGCTCGGGGATTTGTTCGTCGTCCGTGTCGCCGGGAACGTCGTCAACAATGATGTCATCGCCAGCCTGCAATACGCGTGAGCCCCCCTCGCGAGGCCCCCGCAGCTTTCTCACGCGCCCTCTCCGACACACAGTCATGGGCTCCGAGTCGCCCCGCTGAGACTGAATAGTCGCCACTCTGAACGCAGGATCGAGCACCTGGGGTGTTCGCTTATCCTTGTCCTGGGGCACATGGGCTGCGGGGCCGTGAAGAGCGCCCTGACCAAGACGCTGGCCGCCGCCACTTTGACGGCGGGGGACGACACGTACTCGCTGGCGTCATTACCTGCGGATCGTGCCGGCGGGGCCACCACGACCACTAAAGCTCCCATCCTAGGTCTTCCCCGTCACCTCAGGCACAGCTCGCGCCCGTCCTCGGCCGACAAGGTCCTCCAGTCAAGCCGTCAAATCACAGCGTCCCGCCTGAACAACTCCAACTCGGCCGTGGCCCTCGACGAGTTGGAGCTGGATGGCGTCGAGGCCTCGGCCTTGGACCCGCGGGCGAGAATGGGGCTCTGCTGCTCATCCTCCGTCACCGGCGGCCCGTCGTCCCCGCTCGCGTGTCTCCTCGAGGCTATCCGTCCAGCCTGCGAGAACGTGCTGGCGTGCCAGCCGTTCCTCGGTGACAGGGCCGACGTCGCTGACACCGTCGTGAAGCACAACGCAGCTATCAGCGCAGCTCAGATCCTCGATCAATTGATGGAGCTCGCACCCGAGGCTATGAAGGGGGTGAAGGTGGCCACGGCAACGTACGACCTGGCCAACGGGGAGATTGACGTCTTCGACTTCGTGGGGAACATCAGGAGCATCGCCCCGGGGAAGGACACTAACTACTTGGATCGGATACTCCAAAGCGATACGGTAGAGCTCCACGTCGCAGTGCCCCCCCCTGTGATGAGCCCCGCGAAGTAACCCCCGCGAAGTCACTAGGCCAGGCCCCCTGCCCCGTGTTGCGCGGACCAGCCTGCGGCACCGCGAGTGATCATCAATTCAAACGAAGCATCCTAGGCACCGAAGCGGATCAGTGACGGGTGCGCAGCCATCTGGTGGGCGAACGTCGAGTAGTCCATCCCCTGCCCGTCGGGGACGTCAGCAGGGAACAACGTCCCGATGATGCTCTCGATGTCGGCCTCTGAGAGGGCCCCGTCACCGAAGAAGCTGACGTCCGCATTCATGGCCTTGAGCATGGTGCGCATCTCGGCCCTCGTCACGACCTTGTTGTTGTCTACGTCGAACATCTCGAAGGCGAACCGCATCACGTCAGCCAGGCCCAAATTGATCAGGGGGGCGATGCCTGTAACAAACTCCCGGAAGTTGATCTGCCCGTCCCCAGTCACGTCGAACACCTTGAACAGCTGGTCGAGCACCTGCTTGTCCCCCTGCGCGGTCAGGGGGATGTGAAGAGTGCACTTCGGGCGGGGCTCGGGCAGGAGCAAGTCGAGCGGCCAGGGAGGAGGCCCGCGAGCTTGGCCGACCGAGCACGGGGAAGGCGCACGCCCCACGCATCAGTTGGCTGCCACGCCGCGCTGCCGGGGGAAGCCTGCACCCACTCTCCGGTCCGTGCTGTGAAAGGCGCATTTCATACTTCCAAAGGCAAGCAGGAAACCCCGAATCCTCCGAACTCACGGCGACATGCCACCGGAGGGGGGGGCACTCCAACGTGGCCGTGACGCGTCCAGCGGACGCTTGTGCCCCAAGCCAGGCCAGCTTCCCTCGTTATCGTACGGAACAAACCATAACGAGTCCGAAAGAGTACTACAAAGCCCCGCGCTAATGCCGCGCACGACTCGGGAGAGTCGAGAGGATGGGCAGGGGGGGGGATAGTAGGGACGGGACACATGCGGTGCCAAGAGGGCGGTTCTACCAATCCGACTGCACGCACCTCGTCGATCCCCGCCATATGAAGGGCTTCCTGAAACTCGCCGCGGTCCACCGTCCACCGGTTACCCTGGCGCGCGGCAACTGCCATGAAAGACTTCTGCAGCTCCTTGATCTCCGCCTTGCCGCACTTCGTCTTGTTCGCCATGGCCACTATGGCCATCTCCGAGACGGATCCGTGAGTGTTCCCCATACCGGAAGCGCTCGGATTCAGGGCAGAAAGGCCTCGGCAGCTAGAACCTTGAGAGTAGGCAGCCGCGGATAGGTTGCTGAACGGAGGAAGGGGGGTGGGATTCCGACGCAGTTTGGCCAGGGTGCGTGACGATGCCAAGCAGATGAACACGCCGTCGCACATGTGCGTGGTTGCGCGCCCATGAATGAGGGCTGAGGTGGCGGGTCCTTAGGTCTGCCCCGGCAGTGCGGCAAGGCTGACACGGTCAGGTGGCGCGCTGAGTGACGCGTGGTGGCGTGTCGTACGACGGCCTCGCCTCGGTGCGACTTCCACCCAGGTCCCAAGTCGCTTCTCTCGGCCATCCGCCTCGACCGTTGCATGCTCCCCTTCCTCGCGTCAGAAGCCGCAGCTCCCCCCTCGCACTGCCCTCCCAAGGGTGCCCCACGACTGCTCGGCCCTCGAGCGACTCCCGCGACACCTGTCATGGGCGGCGGCAACCAGGGGGGGCCCGCGCTCCCCGCGTGGGCTCTTTTCCCCGTCTCAGCTACGTCGGCGTGCTGGGCGGAGGTGAGTTGAGCTCCCCGGGGCCGCCCGGTGGGAAGATCTCGTCCTCCCACACGAAGCAGCGCCGATGCGCATGCGATCTCGGATTGGAGGGAACGCATCTCGGCCCAATCATCATGTTCGGTGGCGTCGGGCGTTTCCGTCGCGCCCGGCCTGGGATACGTCCCCTGGGGTGGGCCTGCGGGGCGAGGGGCCCCTCCCATTGGGGTCAGAGAACAAGGCGCCGCACGAGCCCTGCCGGCGCTCTCGCGGCTGGTGTCAGTGAACAAATGATGTGTGACAGCCCCGTTGTGCGGGCGGAGCAGCAGGGCTCCCATCATGTTGGCGAAGCGCGTGCGCGCGAGGCTCGGCCCGATCCTTCGCCCCCCCCTAGGGACGAGGCCCTGCAGCAGACCCCCACTCGCCGCCTGCTGGCCCTCTGCGCAGTTCACCACCCTTCCGCTGGACACTGCCAAGGTCAGACTCCAGGTGCAGAAAGGGGGCGCGGGCGGCGCTCTCAAGTACAACGGGCTCGTCGGGACCATCGGGACCATCGCGCGGGAGGAGGGGGCGGGCGCCCTGTGGAAGGGCCTGGCCCCCGGTCTCCACCGCCAGTGCCTGTACGGGGGGCTCCGCATCGGTCTCTACGACCCCATCAAGAAGATGTACCAGGGGGACGCCGAGGGGGCCCCCACCCTGGGCGTCAAGATCGCCGCGGCCCTCACCACTGGGGCCCTGGCCATCACCGTCGCCAACCCCACAGACCTCGTCAAGGTCCGGATGCAGACGCAGCCCAAGCCAGGGCCCGGAGAGGCCCTGAAGTACCCGTCCGCCACCAGAGCATATGGCATCATCGCCAAGACGGAAGGCGTCGGCGCCCTTTGGACGGGCCTGGGCCCCAACGTGGGGCGCAACTCGATCATCAATGCGGCAGAGCTCGCCTCTTACGACCAGATCAAGGAGGCCCTCCTCGCGGCCGGCATGGCGGACGGGCCCCTCTGTCACGTCAGCTCTGCAGTGGGCGCAGGCTTCTGCGCCGTGATCGTGGGGAGCCCCGTGGACGTGGTCAAGTCCCGCGTCATGGGGGACAAGGAGGGCCGGTACAAGGGCGTCCTCGACTGCTTCCGCCAGACCGCCGCGGACGCGGGCCTTGCCGGGTTCTACAAGGGCTTCGTCCCTAACTTCGGTCGCCTGGCCGCTTGGAACACAGTCATGTTCCTGACGCTCGAGCAGCTCAAGAAGCTGGCCGCCTCCGCGCTCGCCGAGTGATCTGCATTCTTGTGACCGTCCGTCTGTCAGCTGAAGAGGATACGTTTTCAAAAGGCGTCGAAATTCCCGTACCCCCCGGTCTTAGCCTTCTTAGCCGGCGGCGGCTGAGTGGCCTTCGTGACCGGGGCCGCGTTGGTGGCCTGCGCTCTGGCCACCGCCGCGAGTGCAGCGCCCCCCACAACCGTTGAGTTGGAAGCTTCGACTTCGTCGGCGGCCCGGCCACATGAGAACCACGCCCCCCGCTTGTCGTTCTTCTTGTTTTCCGCGGCGAGGGCGGCATCCGCTTTCGCCTTGGTCTCTTCCTGCTCCTGCTCGAGGAAAGGGTCCACGAAGACCTCGACGGACAGGAGTCGGATCTCCCGGAGCGGGCGGTCCTCGTCGTCGGTGGGGACTTTCTCCATCTGCGCCAGCACGTCCAGTCCGCCGACGACCCGGCCGAAGACCGAGTGCTTCCCGTCCAAGTGGGGGGCGCTCTTATACGTGATGAAGAACTGCGAGCCGTTCGTGTGCGGGCCCGAGTTCGCCATGGACAGGATGCCCCGTCCCTGGTGCTTGAGGGTCACGTCGTATTCGTCGTTGAACTTCGGCCCGTAGATCGACTCGCCGCCAGTCCCCGTCCCGGTCGGGTCCCCCCCCTGGATCATGAAATTCTTGATGCTTCGATGGAAGATGGTACCGTCGTAGTACCCGATCCCGCAGAGGGTCAGGAAGTTTTCGCACGTCCGAGGGACCGTCTTGCAGTTGAGCTCGACGTTGAGGGCCCCAAGGTTTGTGTGGAGCGCCACGTACCCCATCTTGTCAACTCGCCTGTCCTTCCTCCGCAAGGTCCGTTGGTCGGACGTATGAACGCTCATCGCGGTGGACGTGAAGGCCTTGGACATGGCCCCGGTCGTCTCGTTGCTCTCGACCATCTGTTGCGGACGCTTCTCCCGCAGCAGCCGCTGGAGCCTCGACTCCCCCTTCTCGCCCCGCCCCGCCTGCGCGTCCGTGTTCCACGTGGCCGCCCCAGGGCGCCACGACAGGTTCACCTCCCTCTTGGGCGCCACGAGACGAGGGTCTGTCGTCCCCGAAGGCAGAGACGCACCCGTCTTGCCGGCACTGCCCCCCGACGTCCCGTTCGTCCCCCCAGCTGCCTTCCGCTCCGATGCTGCTCCCTTCTCCGCCTCCTCGAGCGCCCGCTTTGCGCTCTCCTTGCGCTGTTCTTGGGAGACGGGCTTGATGTCCGTCTGTGCCCCGATCTTGGCGAGGGTCTGGCGCATGTCCTCGGACACGCCGGCGAGGTTGATGTTGTGGTCCTGCTGCGCCCCAGCACCTGTCGGGATGCCTTGCCGGATGTGGTCGAAGGTGTCGAGGACCTTTTCGGACACGTTCCTCGGGTCTTGGAGGTGGATGATGTCCTTCCGCGTGAACTTTGCGTCCGTGATGAGATCGTGCCAGTTTTTGGCCTTGATGTTGAGCTCCTCAACGGCCTCGAAGCAGTACACGTTCCCCGTAGGCTTGACAGCCACGATATGCGTATGCTCGGTGAACACCTTGCCCATCACCGGGCAGCAGTACTCCCCGTCCGTATTCTGCGGGCCGTTGGCGGGCGCGCTCGCGTTCGGCAAGGGTCGCGGGAAGGACTTGCGTCACGGGCGCCCCGCAGGCTACCGCCCCGCTCACCTTGTGGAAGTTCAGGCGGATCAGGTCGGCAAGCTTCAGGGGCTGCCCCGTGACGGGGTGCTTTCCGTGCTTCTGGACGTACGGAACGATGTTGACGATGTCAAAGCAGTGCCCGTCCTCAGTACATACGGGGTCGTCGAACGCGGTGAAGGTGATGGCGCAACAGTGGAAGGGGAGCTTCCGAAAGGGCACACTGCCGCGGTCCTTGTAGCCCCCGCCCTCCGTGGCCCACTCCTTGGCGGAGACTGCGGTGGCGAGGCGGCTGGATGGCGGTCACCATCGCAATACCGTCCTCGCGCGGCGGGCGAACCTGGTGCCGCGGCAGAGTGCGCGGTCGAGGCGGGGCCGGTTGAGGCTGCCAAGGAAGGCAGCGGCAGGCCACGGCCACGGTGCCGAGCAGCCTCGCGGCGCGAGAAGCCTTCGCCGGGCGACGCGAATGCACGCGTAAAGCTCATGGCGCGAATGGACCAAAAAGTGCGCGCGGTCGGTGAAACAGGAGTGAGGGGGGGGCGGGGGAAGTCCGGAGCGGAGAGCCCGCGTTCCCAGCCCGCGAACGGAGACAACGGTTACGGAAACTACTCACGGTACATCCGATCCTTAAACCGGCTCTTGCTTCCGCCCATGGTGCCCTGGACACGCCTTCTCCACGCGTGCGCCGCAAGGAAACGTCGGGAAACGGTCTGAGGGGAGATGCTCCCACGCGTGCGGCGAGCGCGAGGCTCCTCCTCGAGTTTCCGCGCAGAGATGCACAGGGAGTTTCCCGCAACGGATGACAGATTCCCCAGAGAGTGTCTGCCGCCGGGGAGGCGCGGGACACAAGGGGGGGTCGCTCCGAGGAACGGAGTCAGCACCTGGCTGCCCGAGACAGCCGGGACCTTTCACGCGAGCTACACGTGCTGCACCTTGTCCTTGTGACCCCCCACCATCCCCTGCTCCTCGCCCGCGTCGTCTTCGTCTTGCTCCGCCTTCCTCTTGAGCTTATCGCCCGCCTCGAGCCTCGCCTCCCGGCGCTGCTCGTACATGGCCCGCTTGCGTGCCGCCTTCTGCTTGCGCTTCTCCAGGGCGTCGTGGTTGACGGCCGGGATCGGGTACTCCCTCCCGCACGCCACGATCCGCCTCTCCAGCTCGTGCGTCATATCGATCAGCTCGTCGAGGGGGGCCAGCCCGCGCTGCGTGACCACGGCCATGAGGTCGAAGTGCTCCTGGAGCCAGGCGCCGAGTAACTTGAAGATGTGCGCCTTCACCATACGGATGGGCTGCGGGTACTCGCGGAGGAGCTCCAGGTACTCGCGAAGCATCCGCGGGGCCTCGGCGGCGACACGCTTGGTCGATGGGTCGCCCTCCCGCCGCCAGAAGAGCTTGGGGTCCTCGAGGAGCTGCTCCGCGCTGAGCACGCCCTCGCACCCCGTGTACTCCATGCACTGCAGGGCCGCCTCGTAGCTGTCCACGTTGCCGTTCGCGAGCACGGGGATCGAGAGGGCCTCCCGCACTGCGCGGATCTGGTCCCAGTCGGCGGGGAACGACCCGATGGCCTTCTGCTCCCGCGTGCGCCCATGCACGCAGAGTAGCATGGCCCCCGCAGCCTCGAGCTGCCGGGCATAGTCGATGGTCCGGGCCACGTCGTCAAACACGCGGATCTTGACACTCATCGGGGTGTCCAGCTCGGCGGCCCCCTTCCGGACGACGGCGCAGGCCGCAGGGATGTCGTCCATGAGGAACGCCCCGTAGTTGCCCCTCCGGGCGATGCGCTGCGGGCACCCCAGGTTGAGGTCAATGTAGTCGCCGTGCTGCTGGATCTTCCGGGCCGCCGTGACGAACAACTCGGGATCGTTGGCGCAGAACTGGATCCACAGGGGCCTATCCGCGCCATCGCCCGTGGTCTCAAAGATTTCATCCTGGTAGTTCTTGTCCTCGACGAAGAGCCGCGAGTGGATCATGGGGGTGTAGGCGCTGTCACACCCGTACTTGCGGCACAGCATGCGGAAGGCCAGCTCCGACTGGTCCACCATGGGGGCCACGTGGAACCTCGGGGACCCAAGCTTCCTCCAGTGTTCCCACGCTTGCTCGGCATGGGGCACCTCGGGCTTGTTGGCAACGAGCTTGGCCACCTCCTCCCCGTACACCTCGGCCAGGGGCGGGGGTGTCTTGGGCCACCGCTCGTTCCAGTCGACGGCGCCCGCCGCGCTGTACACGTGCGCGCCATCCTTTGTGCGCCGCTTCGTTCCGGCAGTCCCGATATCGATCACCTGACCTGCGCGGGCACACGACTGGGGAGGCACGTGATCCGAGGCCTGTGGGCACAGGCCGGCAGCAACACCCACGGGCCGGGTCCTGGAAGGGCTGGCCCCCGCGCCTCGGACACCGCCATTCGCGGCTCACCGAGCACCTCCTTCTGTTCTCGGACCTCTTTCATCGTTAAAGCGACCCTCCCGCTCGTGGACTGCGGAACGAGTAACGTGGGATTCGGGGATGTCGCCGCTAGGGTGCAGCCACCGCATTTCTGCGCACGCGTCGCCCGCTTATCAATCGTCTAACGCGTGATGGTTCGTCCCGCGTATCCATGCGCGATGCAAATCAAGGCAGCAGGGGCACCCTCGGCGCTGGGGGACGCACCGGAAACGGCTGCAGGTCGTCGGCAGCCTCCCCCGTGTAGGTGGGTTCCCACCCTCCCTCACGGCGCGGCGGTTCCACCCCCGTCATCCCCACTTTATACACGTTCTTCTTGCGTCTTCCCGCTGATGCGGTCAAGTCGGCGGCGAGGCGACGGGGAGAGGCGAGAGTGAAGTTCCACGGCCTGGAAGCGACGAGACCGGGGAGCGCTGCGAACCGCATCCACTCTCCCAGGCGAGCCCAACAGCGGTGGGCGCAGGATATGCCGCACCGAGAAACTTTGGCAGCGCTGTCCCGCCGCTGCGACACGAGCCATGACAGCCCCGGAGATCCCGGGGGGGTCAAGCGTCTTCTGGCGGCTCCGCTCATGCCAGACCCCTACCCCGGGGGCGGGGCAGGGGCAGGGTCGCCTCAGGGGGCCGGAGGGAGCAGGGGGGGGGGGGTGTGACATGGCCCTCGATCTTCCGATTTGACAGAGGAACCTGTTCCAACAGATCACGATTTTCACGCTCAAAGGCCGAATCCGCCCGTGAGGGCCCCAAGCCGGTCGCGGAGGACACGTCCCTTGGGCGATAACCAATGCAGCGTTTCGGACGCGCCACCCTGCGCGTGGTGGGGGAGATGCCCGGGACGTCGGGCGCAAGGGTCGACGCGGGCTCGGTTGTGCTCTCGCCGATTGCGCTGTACCGCGGAGCGGGCAATGGTGGGCTGCCGCACCCCCTTGTGGGGCCGCGCCATCAGAAGCGCACTGCGCTCACCAAGCTCGACTTTCGCAAGCTTGTTGGCGGGATGCCTGAGGATATCCAGGTAATGCTTCAGCAGAGGAGTGGCATTGTCACATCGGGGGTACGAATCGGGGTTACGTCGCTGCAATCAACCTGGCCACCGTCGTGCCCCCCCCCCGTCCTCGCGCGCAGAGCGACCCCGCGGCTCTCAAGGGCCTCCGCGACCCTGCGATGCTGGCGAGGCTACCAGCCAAGATGCTGACGGACGAGCAGCTGAATATCGTGCGGAATAGTAACCACACCGTGCCGCTGCTCAAGGGAATGCTTGTCGTCGGGCAGGTGGAGAAGCAGGACGCCGACAACGTCACCGTCGAGACCGGGCACCGCATCAAGGCGACCGTCAATCGCGCCGACATCTCAATTGGGTGCCTCCTGGGCACTTCCAAGCCTGGTGCCCCCCGCCGGACACCGTACGACGTCAAGGCTGGTGACGTGGTGGAGCTCGTGGTGCAGGACCCGTGGTCGCCGTACAAGGGCCCTTGGCTCGATATGCCGCACCGCTCGATCGATCATTTGTACAAGAGGGTGTTTGGGGAGCTCAAGGCAGCGCACAAGAAAGGGATCATCGTCGAGGGACGGGTGCTGAACCCCGTGGCCGGAGGGTACGCTGTCGGCATTGCTGGGCTCGTAGCTTTCTGTCCCCAGTCCAAGGCGTCGTTGCTAATGGGTAGGTCACTGGGGTCGCTTCGTAAGTTCACGGTGACGAGGATTGTCGGCAACCACAACAAGCACGTCATCACGCTCGCCGAGTCGGTCGGCTCGGTCAACACAGAGCTTGACGCGGGTCAGTCGGGGCCTTGGTGATGGACTGTGCGCGGGTCACGCGGGACTCGGAAGCTGTTGCTTCGGACTTGTTTATCGCTTGGCACGTTTGAACGGCGCGCGCCATACCTCGCGGTGCCCCTGAGAAGTGCTTGCGGACACAGCAGCACCTCGGTAACCTTGGATTCCTCCCGCCACTCAGAAACGCGCTCGATGGGTGCTGAGCGAGACATTGACTGGTTGGCAGTCGTGGAGGAGATTGGGAGAGAACCTTCATTCACAGGGTGTGACGGGGACACGGCGGCGTCGCTCAGCGCCTGCGGGAGGGGGGCTCGCGGGGAGGGAGAGACCCAGCGTGCGGGAGTACGGGCAGCGGCTCCAGCGGGAGTCGTGCCCGCCTCAGCACCCTTACGTCACTCCGTGCATGTCATCTGCGCCCCACCGTGGCGCGAGGGGCAAGATATCGCGTGCTGCGAAGAGCTGAGGTGCGTCCCGCAGGTCAGGGGCGGGCAAGTGGCCGATGACGCGAGAGAGTTCGAGTTTCCCTGCATACACGACCTCCCCGTGGAAATGGGCTCCTTCGGGTTTCCTACGGGAGATCCGCTGGCGGTGCCCGTGGCGCAGCCCCGCCCCCTAACCACGTCGGGTCGCGGAGTCGAGTCCAGCGTGGCCCCTGTGCACAACAGCATGGATGCGCTGTCCGGTCTCGAGCCCTTGGGCCACCCGGGTCTACCCCGCTCCGTCAGCGCCCTCGAAGAAGTCTTCCGGGTGGCCGAAGCGAAAGCCGACGAGTTCGCGGACTTCCTGTCCGCCCTTGACCCCGATGACAGGGGCCATGGCGACACCGATTGCACCGACCAGGAGCTCCTGAACGGACCTGCAGCCGCCGGCGAAACCGCCACTGTCATGGATACATTCGGGGTGGAGAGGCCGAGGGATCGGTCGCGCGTTGTCGCTGACGCTCTGCGGGAGATCGTCTCCCGCGCCGAGGTGGGCTGCCAACATCCCTCGGCACATCCACACCGGGCCAAGCAGGTGTCAGCGGGTCGAGACCCGCCCCGCTCCGTCGCACCCCCCAAGCGCCCCCACCCCTCGTGCAGGCGGAGACTGAGGCCATGGCGACGCTCGTGGCCGACATCGTCGCGACGCTTCAACAGCGCCACTGACCCGACAAGGTGGCTCTCCTCACTACCTCCGGTAGGCCTGCATCGGGGTGTGGTCGTCCTTGTGGTGGCAGAAGCACCACCTGAGGACATCCATGCACCCGCATGATTTCTTCCCGCTAGTCAGGGGCTCCCACTCGAGCTTCGGGTCCTGCTGTTGGTACTGGTACACTGTGGCAATGTCCTTCCCGTGCTCGTCCACCCACTTGACGTTCTTCCGGCTCCTCCTGCTGCCCCCGATCGCCCCTAATAGCTCCACCGACCTCCCCCGTGGTCTATTCAGGGTATCCGGGGGCGCCTCCACCCGCACATGCGAGTTAGAGGCTGGGGTATTCTGCCGCCTGAGTACGTCGACCTGGATGTCCCCAGGGCCCGCCTCGGCCTCGTTCCCGCTCGTGCTGGCCCCGTTCGAGGTGCGGCCAATCACCGTCCCCCACCACCCGTTGCGAGAGCCTGCATCCTCGGTCGTGGTGCGCGTCTCGGGCGGGGCATTGGGCTCCCCCGCGGCGTCCTCTGCCGCATCGGTGGGGGGGGCACCTCTGCCTCCTTGGGACAGCCACCCGAACATTTCCCACTAAAAATCGCGTATCCACTGCGATACTCGCGATTTAAGCGCGTATCTGCCGCCCGGGTGCCTTTATCCTGCTTCCCCCCGCGCACAAAGCCCCGGGATGAGCAAAGTTTCGCTGGCCGGCCGGTCCCTCCCCCGCTCGGGCGATCTTGGAGCGGCGGGGGCTGATGTCCGCCCCTTGGGTCCGTTTGTCGAAAGTAGTATTCACCACTCATCCCCCCCCTCAGATGAGAACGCTGGGCCGCCGCGCCGGGGGGGAGCAAAGGGGCAGCCCCCAGGTCGCACAGAGCGACCCCCCGTTGTTGTGTTCGTGCTGGC
>Ga0181582_10001388_pt1 | contig 18808 bp, 15 predicted proteins | sample 071ome_32_FD_132438 | JGI IMG/M metagenome (GOLD analysis project Ga0181582, IMG submission 132438) | Coastal salt marsh microbial communities from the Groves Creek Marsh, Skidaway Island, Georgia - 071405AT metaG (megahit assembly) | ecosystem: Environmental > Aquatic > Marine > Intertidal...
CCCCCCCCCGCGCCCCCCCCCGCCCCCGCCACCCCCCGCCACCCCCCGCCAGCCCCCCCCCGCCACCGCCAGCACCTGCGGGCGAGGCTGACCCCCGGCCCCCCCCCCCTGCCCCCCGGCCGCAGGGGAGCTGGGGAAGGAGTACGCGACGGCGGACAACCTCAGGAAGGGGTGGCGGTGGACAACGGTCGGCAGCAGTCTCCTGGTCCGGGACGTCTCGCGGTTGGCCTCCCTCTCGGTCCGGGCGCGCGTGGTCCCCGCCGTCACGCGGGAGCCCGCACGCGACGCCGAAGCCCGCGCCCTTGCCGTGGCCGAGAGGCGCGTCCCGAGCGCAAAGGCCACCGTGCTCTTCCTCTCCCTCCTGCTCAACACCGTCCCCATTACCTTCCTCTTCGTGCCCCTGCTGCGGTCCTGCTTCCCGGGCCAGGACTCCCAGTGGCTCCCATCGGCCTTCTCCGAGCGCCGCCTCTCCGCCGCCGAGCGCCTGCAGAGGCGGAGGGGCCGCCGCTGAGGCGGGGGCGGGGCGGGCACACTCGCACCACTTCGCGCTGTTTCAAATAAGGCGCCAGGCGCCGAGCCCACAGCCCCCGGTGGCTGGCTGGGAGAGTAGCCTCTGCCCCACGCCCAAACCTGGCCACCCCGCCCCCTCGGGACCCGTCACAGATGCGGGGAGGAGGCGTGAAGAGAGTGGGGAGGCGGGGGGGTGCGGACGGGGGACAGGGCGCTAACGACTACGAGGCGGAGCGCCTGGCCCGGATCCAGCGCAACAAGGACCGGATGGCGGAGCTGGGGCTGAGCGACGCGGTGGCCGCCGTGCTCCAGGAGCGGGCGGCCCAGGCGGGGGCGAGCGGGCGGGCGTCAGGGGGGCGCAAGCGGAGGCAGCCGGGGGGTGGGGGCGCTGGCGAGGGCGAGCCGGCCCCCCCTCGCCGGAGCTCGGCCAGGCTGGCGGGAGGGGCGGTGGAGTTCCCGCTGCTGCTGGACCTGCCGGCGGGGGAGGGGTGGGGCGAGGAGGGGGCCGTGGAGCTTGACGCACAGCCCGCGGCGCTAGGCGGGAACCGCAGGAGGCGGCAAGTCGTGGTGCAACAGCCGCGGGGCAAGTCCGGGGGGGAGATGCCCCCGGTGAGGGTGGTGGAGGGGCCTCTCGACGAAAAGGCCCGCCAGCGGGAGGAGAAGAAGATGAAGAAGCTGGACCAGCACAACCTCATGCGGCTCTCCTACATGACCGAGAAGGCCATGCGGTGAGGGAACCCCCGCCCGCCCGACGCCCGACGTGTAGCGCCCCCGCGCCGCCCGTGGGCTCCTGACGCCATCCCGCACTCCCTGGCTCCCTGGCGCAGGACGAGGATCGCTAAGATCACCAACGTCGGGAAGCTCGTGTCCCTGATCGAGTGCCTCCCGTACGCCAAAGGGCCGAGCTGCACGCCCGAAATGCGTGAGCTGGCCATGGAGAGATACGAGGACCTCGTCGGTGAAACGTACGAGGAGGTGGCCGAGAGCGACGACGGGTTCTTGTCGGCGGAGGACTGACTGGCCATGAGTTTGTGCCGCCTCCTCTGGGCCAGCTTGAAGCCAGCAGAGGACCTGCCGCGTTCTATCGTCTCGCCTCAAGAGGTGCAGCCGTCACGAGTCTTTGCTTCGATTTGCTTGTCGCAGATGATGAGCCGGTGACGTGAAACCCGCGTAAGAGCCGAGACATTCCCGGTCGAGATGGCAGCGTCGCGGGGAGCCGTGGACTTCCGGTCGCTGTCAGCGGCCAGCCAGCGCAGGAGAGAGGAGGTCGGGGCGGCGCCCTATTTCCTGGCGGACCCCGAGGTCGCGTTCGCGCCCGCCACGCAGCGTGTGATCCCCCCGGACCCCCGCTCGTGGCTGTCGACGGCCATGGGGAGCAGCGCGACGTCCCTGGCCGTCCTCTGGGCGATCGCCTGCTGCGTGTCCATATGGGGCAGCCTGCAGGCCATGGTCCCAGAGGCCAGGGAGCTCTTCCTGATCTACTTCCAGCCGTTCGCGCCCCTCGTGATCATGGCGTGGCTCTGGGCGCTGGTGCTCGCGCACCTGCGGGAACTGGGCGTGGACCTGGCCGCCTGCTACAGAGAGGCGTCCCACCACATCCCGACCCCGGGGCAGGTCGCCGACCTCGCGGCTGCCGGGTCCTCACTGATCCTGACGCCAGCGGCCGTCTTCGCGTGGTCTGCGGCACGCTACACCCCCGGAACACTCGGGGGGATCCACAACCTCTCCCTGATGATGCCCATCCTGGCCTACGTTCTGCCAGTCGCGGGGCTGGCCGTGCCAGTGGACGCCCTGCACCTGAGGCTGCGCCGCAGCTTCCTGCGCACCGTCGGGAGGGTGATCCTGCCCTTCTGGGGGATGAACTTCGCCGATTTCCTGCTGGCCGACGTTCTGACGAGCCTGGCCAAGTCCCTGTCCGACATGGAGCGGGCCCTGTGCCGAATGACGGCACACTGGAGCCTCTCGGGGACGTCGCTCCTCGAGCCCGTCAATCCCCAGTGGGGCTCGGCGGACGACGTCTGCCTGAACTCGTCGTGGGGGATCGCGCTGGCTCTGGCCCTGCCGTACGCCGTCCGGCTCGTGCAGTGCTTCGGGGTGTGGCGCGGGGGGAACCGGGCCCAGCTCTTCAACATGATCAAGTACGCCACGGCCCTCCCCGTGGTCTTCCTTTCGACGGCCAAGTATCATGTCGATGCGGACACGTGGCACGGGGGGCTCAAGGCCGCGTGGACCCTGTCGGCGGTCATCAACACCGCGTACTCGGTCTTCTGGGACATCGACCGGGACTGGGGACTGCAGCTCTTCCGTAGGACCCCCGCGCTCCTGGGGCCGCGGCCGGTGCTTTTCCACCCCCGGCTGATGTACCTGCTCGCAGTACTGTCCAACGCGCTCATGCGCGTCCTGTGGCTCTACAAGCTCAGCCCTCACCTCCGGTCGGACCTGGTGGTCCTGTCGACGGCCGGGGCGATCGAGTGCCTGCGGCGGTGGCAGTGGCTTTACTTCCGCATCGAGCAGGAGCTCATCACTCAGGGGTTCCTGGTCCTCGACCACGGACGCTCGACCCTGCTCGAGAGGCCGAGGCAGGTGCACACGCTCCGGGGGCTCGGGTTGGGGGAGGTCGAGCTGACGGAGGCAGTGGGGCCGGAGGGGGGGGGGGCGTGGGGGGGCAGCGCTCGCCTGCAGCGGTGGTTCAGGGCGCGGGCGCCGCGGCAGGGGCGCGGCGGCAGACGGGAGGGCCGGGGGGGTGGGGCTGCTCTGCTCGACGGGGGCAAGGCTGCGGGCGGGGACGTCGAGCAAAGTAGTGGCTCCCAATAGTCACACGATGGCGTCGGACCAGGTAGACGGTCGCGTCGGTCCGAGTGCCGGATGAGTGTCGCTGACTCCCCAGTCACGGGTTCAGTCGCACTCATTTGCGGCGAGCTCCTCCGCACGCCTAGAAGTCAAACGGTCCGCAAGTTCCGTATAAAATGCTCAAGAGTTCCATCGCGTCGATCGCAACCGCAAGGGTGAGAGAGTGCGATTTCGGTATCGATTTCCAGTCTTCGGAGGCAGAATGCGGCCGGATAGATTGAATGCGACATCATACGCGCAATGACGGCTGTTTAGGGACTCCGATGACGCTCTGCGTCGCTCCCGGGGGGCATTCTGAATCACGCGTTGCAGGTTTCCGCGGGGTTTCCCGCCACGGGGTCAATCTTCACCTTATGATGAGGTCTCTTTCAGTACTTGCCGGTATAAACCAACGATATGATGCAGCGTTGCACCCAGCCGACCCCCCCGCCTTCCCCGCGGGCACGCAGGCGAACGTCCACCGCAAGCCCGTCTTCGCCAAGGTCCTCGGGGCTGCTCCGGGGGTCTCCACCGACCGCTCCGTGCGCCGCATGGGCTTTCTTTCCAATCTCTTCGGCGGGGGCGACGGTCCTTCCCTCACGGACGACCAGAAGAAGGCCCGCATGGAGGTAATGCGCAAGGGCCGTGGCTGCAAGCCCGCCCCCGACAGCCCCCCTGAGGGCCTCGAGTACGCCACGGTCGCCGGCGGGTGCTTCTGGGGTGTGGAGCTCGCCTACCAGCGCATCCCGGGCGTCATCAAGACGGCCGTCGGGTACACGCAGGGCGAGGTCGAGGCTCCCACCTACGAGATGGTCTGCTCGGGCATGACAGGCCACACCGAGGCGGTGCTCGTCACGTACGACCCCAAGGAGTGCGCCTTCGGGGACCTCCTGAAGAAGTTCGAGGAGCGGGTGGACATGACCCAGGTCAACCGCCAGGGCGGCGACGTGGGAACCCAGTACCGCACGGGCGTCTACTACCACACCGAGGCCCAGAAGGTGGAGGCGGAGGCCTTCTTCGAGGCCAAGCGTGCCAAGGGGGTCCGGGTGGCCTCCGAGTGCAAGCCCGCCACGACCTTCTACGTCGCCGAAGAGTACCACCAGCAGTACCTCGAGAAGGGCGGCCGCTTCGGCATGGGCCAGTCCGCCGCCAAGGGGTGCACCGACAAGATCCGCTGCTACGGCTAACCCACCCAAGTGCTAACCCACCCACGCGCCATCGACTGCGCGGGAGGGACTGACACCGTTTGAAAGCATGCCGACGACGCGCGCGAGTTCTCTGCCGCTAGGTCCCTGTCACTGGTCCCCCGTCAGGGCGCCGGGGCCCTACTCGGCCTTGGGCGCGTGGGCATCGTTCCACGCCTTGACCGCGGGGTTCGCGTCGACGAGCTCGACAAGCTTGCAGATCTTGGGGAACTTCTCGGCGCACACGCAGTCCGTCGGGATGCCGTCCAGGTAGCCCGCACGGAAGCCGGCCACCATGCCGTAGATGGACAGGTCCGCGATGGTCAGCTCCTCCCCGACGGCGAAGGGCCCCTCCACGAGGCGCTCGATCGCCCCCACGTACCGCGGGAAGGACGTCTCCATGAACGCGGCCCGCAGGGCGAGCTTCTTCTCGGCGTCCTGCTCCCGGAAGCTCGGGTCCAGGCAGGACCCGACGTCGGCGCACCCGTCCACCAGCTGGTCGACCTTCGCAGCGACCAGGGCGTCCGAGGGGTACAGCCCAGAGAGGCGGCCGGCGTAGCGGAGCATCGCGCCGCTCTGGCTGATGGTGCGGCCGTCGACCTCGATCACCGGGAGCGAGCCGAAGGGGAGGCTCTCCTTCCTCCCGAAGAAGGTCGGGCCATCGATGCGCTCGTCCTCGAAGGCAATGCCACCGATGGTGAGGGCGAGGCGGGTGGGCTCGGCGCGGCCCTTCGCGTTGAAGTAGGTCACCTTGAGCTTCGGGGCGGTCATGGTCGCCGGCGTCCTGCACGTAAAGACCAGGGGTTGCCGGCGGTCACTTGTCGCGCCAGCCAGCGTCTCTCCCTACCGGAGCCTTCCTCTGAAGGCCTCTGAGACCCAGCCCGGACTCCGCCCGCGTCAGGGCTCGTCCCCTGCCACGCAGAACTCGCAAACCGAGATGATATTTCACACCAGTTAGGGCACCAACATAGGAGGGGGATCCGCGACCTCCCTCCCGGTGCGGGTGCATCACCTGGTGGCCATTGAGTGGAGAGGGTGACCGCAGAAGGAGGGGCGCAAAAGAGGAACTTTCACTGGGGCGAGGTAGATTATTGGCAGTGCGGGTCGAGAGCGGGGCGAAAGATCACTGGGGACCGCAGGGCGTGCTTCCATGCGTCCTGGAGGCTCCGGGGCAGCCCCGAGTCGGTCTGGCGTCAGGGGCGGCTGGCGGGCAGCCCTGGGCTGGCAGCTGAGCCCTAACCCTCGCCCGGCTGAGTCAGCCGGCAGGCTTCCCCCCTGCGCTAGAGTGTCTGAGGGGGTTGCGCGGCTGCGGCCTGCCCACACTCAAGGGGTGGCGAGCGGGGAGCTCAGCTAGTAAGTGGGACGGTGGGCCAAACGGATGGCACCGCTCCTCGACGGCGCCCCTTGACAAGCACCATGGCCCCACGCGGGCGGTCCCATCACGGGCTGAAGATGCGGGCGCTCGCGTGCGCTGTGAGCCTCGTGCTCCTCTTCGTGATCGCGCGGTGCGGGCCGGGCATGATGGAGGGGCAGCAGGTGGGCATTTCGTCGTCCCCACCGGCCACGCTGTGCCTGCGTCTCCCTACCCCGCGTCGCCGCTCCCCACGCGTGGTGGCACTACTGTTGCCCGCGTTTCAAGCACCTATGTGTGTCTAGAAGTGTCGTGTGGATCCCGTGCACCAAACGCCTGCAGCCGGTCGAGGACACCGTCACGGGGGAGTGGGTCTCGCCCCAGGAGCTCCAGCGGCGGTCTCGCGCGCGGGAGGTGGGTAAAATCGCCGCGATGTTCGCTCCTTGGGCGGGGTATCTCGTGGGATATGTATCAGTTGCGAAACAGGACCCCGATAGGCCCCAGGGCACAAACAACCTGGGTAGGACTCTGCAACGAACGACCCAGCCGCACTACTCCTCCGTCCCGGAACGGGTACCGACGCCAAAGGTGGTCTTCGCGGACACGAGTGAGCACGTGGACAGAGCTGCCGGCAAGAAGCCGTACGACCGGGATCGGACGGTCGGGCAGACGAACATACTGCGGGCAGTGGAGGTCGGCCAGGCAGCGGGGCTCGTGCCCAAGTGGCAGAGGGGCGAGCACGGCACCTTCCACTTCCCGGTAACCCCAGCGGCGAGGCCCAGAGGGAACCCGCACTTGTCCTACTTCCCAGAGACGGTGGCCAGTGTGCCGCTGGCCGTGCACTGTTGGGTGCCGCACCTCACCGGGCAGGGCCGGGAGGGTTCGCCAGAAGGTGCCCTGACGCTCGTGCGCCTGGCGGTCGCCAACGGCGTACCCCTCACGGTCCAGTCGGCGGACTGGCGCCCTGATGAAGGGCTGGGCAGCGACGCCATCGCCGGGTATAGCGACGTGCTCCGCTTCCTGTCAGTCGCCGACTTCGCCAGTCGTCTCCAGGAAGACGTGGTGGTCATCTCCGTCGACTGCGAGGGCTCCCTGCTCCTCAGCACCCCCGCGGAGATCCTCAGGGTCTTCAAGAGCTTCGACGCCGACTTTGTCTTGTCGGCAGAGGCAGAGCTGTACCCAGACAGCCGCGCATGGGCGGCAAGGAAGGTGTTCATGGATGACAGCCCCTGGACCAGTGAGGGGGCGGCGCATTACCCGAGCGGCCACGTGACGGCCGCCTACGCCGGGGCTTGGAGAGAGCTGCACGGTGCTGTGATGAGCGGGGACGCCATGGCGCGCTTCTTGGCACTCGAAGCCCCCGCTGTCTGCGGGAAGAACCTGGGGGGATGCGAGTCGGCCAGCGGCCCAGCGAGCCTGAACCGCATCCTGCAGAGCCTGGCTTTACGGCACCTGGGCGGGGCGTCGAACACGGGCGCGCACGGGGGCTCTCGTAGAGTGGCCATTGACTATGAGGGCGGCCTCTCCTTCACGGTGAAGGGAGGGGGGGGCCTATCGGCAGAGGAGCATGGGCTCCACTGCCTCCGGATGCCCAGGTACAAGGGTCTGCAGTTTGAGGGCCGCCCAGACTGCGAGGACTCTCCCGCGAAGCGGCCCGAAGAGGGGGGGGATGGGGCAGGGGAAGAAGGGGTCCATGAAGAGGACGACCAGCAGGACAGTGTACACGGGACAACTGAGGGGGGGGTCATTCGCAAGGACGAGTCGCCAGACGAGCCTGAACGGAGGAAGTGTTCGTACCCTTGGCGGGAGGAGCAGGCCCGGGCGCAAGCGCGGCTCCCGCTGGGGATCTGCTCGGGGCCCAGGGGATCCACGCCGGCGTTCCTACACTTCTCACCGGACGAGGTTGGCGCGCGGCAAGAGATTGCATCAATGCTGGGGGTCCTGAGTGCCGATGCAGGCCGGGAGCTCGCTGCCCAGTGTTTCGGTGTTTGAGTGTGCAGGGGCCTCCGGCTGCCAATCTCGGCCCGGTACGTTCGAATGCACTGAACCGCGGCGAACTCGACGCGGCCTATCCTGCCCCAGGCACTACCCCCCAAGCTGGTCCCACCGGAAGTCGTCCCCCTTGAGGTCGATCACCGTGACGGTGATGTTGTCCGATGATCCGCTCTTGAAGGCGTGGTGGGCAAGGACCTTGGCCGCGTGCCGGCACCCTGCGTTCCGGCTGTGGCCCTTCTCCTGCACCCTCGCTAGCACCTTGCAGGCTGTCGCTGTGGCGGCCTCGTTCGTCATCACCTCCCAGAGCCCGTCGGTCGCCATCACGATCACCTCGTCGTCCTCCATCCTTTGCAGAACCGTGAACTCGGGCTCGGGGGACACGCCGCACTTCTCGAGGGCCACGTCCCCAATCGCACGCGTCATGCCCAGGATGCCCTCCACCCGAAACCCGTCCGTCATGTAGATCCGCCCCCCGCATGACTTGACCCGGTCTGCCTCATCCCCCCTCGTGGGCTTCTGGTCGCACGACAGTGGGACCGTTCGCCCCCCGCGCCGGAGAACCGCCCGCGAGTCGCCCGTGCACGCCACATAGAGGTGCGTCGGCGACACGAGGCAAGTCAGGCACGTGGTCCCAATAAGCTCGCACGCCTGCTGCTGCCTGAACCCGACGTTGGTGACCAGGTAAGCCATCCGCAGCGCGTCAAGGATCATCCAGTGCTCGGTCCACTTGGGCCCCTCCTCCAGCGTATTGAGCCTGCGGGGCACACATGGGACGGAGCACCTGTTCCCACTGCATCTTCGTTCTGAACCAGGGACCCCCCGTGGTCGCGTGGCGGACCGCCCGGCACCCAGTCCTCGCCTCATCTCACCTAGGGATTGTCATTGGGTTCCGTAACACCGCTATTGGCACGAAATCCGCGTCCGAGTGCTCCTGTCGCCCCACGGTCTTTGCCCCTGCAGACACGCCATCTCCAGCATCGGCAGGGGCTGCGCTCGTGTCGCGCATCGACTCGGCGTCCAGCTGCCCCGCCTGCCTCGCCTCGGCCTCGTACGCACGCGAGAAGGTCTCCGCGTCGTACCGGTCCTTGTCCCCCTCGAGGCCGTCGAGCACTGCGCGCCGCAGGCGATTCGCGAAGTGCACCGGCAGGGCTTTGGCCGTGTAGAGGCTCGCCCAGTCACCCCCGTGCCCATCAAAGATACCAAAGAACGACAAGCCCGCCACATGCGCAGGATCGGGTGGGGGGTCCAGATCTGCTGGCGTCCCCCGCGAGCGCCACTGCTCAACAGGCACCGGCACCCCTGTCGTCCCACCCAAACCCGTTGCGAACGTTTCGGCGAGCGGGTCCGGGACGAGGTCGCACGCAAAGGACCCCGGCCGCACGGCGATCCGCGCGATGGGCTGCACTGCCGTGCTCGTATCCTCCATCCCCGCCCGCTTCCCCTGCAGCGCCCACGTCCCATACCTCGCCGGCTGTGCGCCCTCGGCGGGACTCGCCGTCCCATTGTCCCCAAACGTATAGTTCCACTGAACCTCCTGCTCTGTCAGCTTCAGCTGTACCTTGGGCCGCTGCGACGCGAACTTCCCGTCGTTGTGCAGCTCCTCCGAGGCCGCCTTCTTCAGGCCGCCCTGCAGTGCCGCTACGCCCTCGGGACTGTTTCCCGCCCCAAAGGCCCCGCTCTGCTGCGCTAAGGCGGCCTCAGGCTTGGCACCCGCCCTTGTGGACCCACTCGCATCGCGCACATCCAGAGATTTCGATGGAGCCGACCCCATGTCTCCTCCCGGGCCGGGTCCGCGCGCCGCGCCCCCCTCCACTGCCAGTCCCTGCCCTGGCTGATTGATGAGGACTTTGACGTTCTCCGACGTGGCGTGTACAGATTCTCGGGGCGATGTCACGCCGTCGGCGTCAAGGAACTTCGTTCTCGGGTCCGTATAACCGGTCGATGTGGGACTCTTTGTCCTCAACCAGAGGCACAAGGGCATGCGGGACTGCCCACCTGGCTGTGCACCTGGGACCCCGTATGTTGCGCGGAGAAGCCCCTTCCGAGTCCTCTCACCTGCGTACGCACGGTGTATGTCGATGTATGCGAGGATTGTGGGGCGATGGCACGATGGGGCGCAAGGGGCCTCGTGCGAGGTTTGGGAGTCAATTCTCCCCCCTTAGGGATGTCCTTTCCCCGCGCAGCAGAGGAGGACGAGGGCTCATAAGGCCCAGATCCCGAGGTTTTCCGCCACTGTCGCTCCCTCCACCAGGTGTTCCTTGCCCCGTCGGGTTAGGGGGGTCGGGTGGACGCGTGTCGTGTGTTGTGGGTGCAGAACCCCTCGTGAACTCCGGGCGGTGAAAACGTGGCAAGGCGGCGCAACCGTGCTCATTTTCGCGATAGCTGACGTATTTATCAGAGATTCTTGCCGCGGTGACGGGAAAAGATGGCAGAAACGCCCCGGGGTACCGCAGCGGGGGGGGGGAGGGCTCTAACTACTTCATACACAGACGGAGACCACAGGGCGTCTCACCTACTAGTGATGGGTTCTCTTGAGATCGCAATCCGAGCACAAAGAAACGCGACAGGCCGGGTCCACAAATGCCCCCTTCGAACCCGGGGGAGGACTTCGTGGGCCTCGAGTGAGGGCAAGGAGAGCTCTCCGGCCACCCCCTCTCTCGGCGTCGCAGCGTGCTCACCACTACGTGTGGAGGCGGCGGCTGATTTTCGGCGCACCTGAGACCCACGCGTTACCCCCATCCGCCATCAGTGCTGGTCGGCCCGACCCGGCGATGTCGGGCACCTGAGGCCGACCTGGCCCAGGTCGATAAGGACTGGCAGTCACTGCCGGGCGGCCCTCGACGTTCCCCTTAGGGCCCGGTTGAAACGCGGGCCAGGCATCGTCCTTGTCGTCGCACGCCCAATACCGTGGCGTTCGGCAGTAGAAGCGCAGGGATCATGCCAAAGATTGGGCGGCCCGCGGGCGGGGCCAAGCTCGGGTCGAGGCGCAGCGCCGTGAGGAGTCTCCAGACCTCCGGGAGCTTGATTTCTCGCCAATCCGACCTGGTTCGGCCGGCGGTCGATGAGCTGTCCGTAGCCTCTGCTCCGGGGCCTCGTGCCACGCGGAACCTCATATGCATGGCCAGAGGGGGCGGCTCGGCCGTGGCGCGGACGTCGGTCGAAAGCGATCCCGCAGCAGCCCTTACGGACCGTATGCGTGGGGCTCTGTCGAAGAAGGGCGTGGTCCTGGTATCAGGTGCGAATTCTCGCCCCCGCGCTCCCGGTCCCCCAGCAGCAGCCGCGCCCCCCCCCCCGCCGCCTCCCCCAACGTCGACCCCTGGTCCCCGAGCCGCTCTCCCGCAGGCCTCCGGAAGATGACGGTGTCGGATCTGGAGGAGGAGGTCGCGCACCTGGGCCTGACCGAGTCGCTGCCCCCCGGCGCGCGGAAGGACGACCTCGTCGATGCCCTCATGGCGCACTTTGACGCCACCCTGCACCAGGGGCGGTCCCCCGCGCCCTCCCTGGAGGAGGCGGGGGCGGGGGCCGCCGGGGCCAGGGGCGCCGCCGCCACGGGGGCGCCGATGCGCGGGAGGCGGGGGGAGGAGGCCGAGGGCCCCGAGCCGGCGGGGCGCGACTCGCAGCTGCGCCAGGCGCGGGACCTGCACACGGGGATCGACCTGACGTGGCTGGGGACGAGCTCTGGGTCTCCGACGCACCTGCGCAACGTGTCTTGCTGCGCTGTGCGGTTCAAGGGCATGGGGACGTGGCTCGTCGACTGCGGGGAGGGGTCCCACCGGCAGCTCAGGGACGAGCGGCTCCTCGACGGCTTCCCGGCGGCCAGCATCACGCGCATCTGCATCACGCACATGCACGGGGACCACTGCTTCGGTCTCCCCGGGATGCTCGTCCTGATCAACGAGGAGCGCAAGGGCACGCCGCTGGAGGGCAAGCCCGTGCACGTGGTGGGCCCCCCGGGGGTCGCCCGCCTCATCCACGAGGGGCTGGGCGCCATGGAGGAGCTGTCGACGCCCGTGATGGTGTCGGAGCTGGTCTGCGACCCGCGGCGGGCGCACGGCTGGAGGCCCTTCGGCCTTGACGGCCTCCTCTCGCTCGAGTCCCGCGGGCCCGACCCCGAAAGCATCACCCGCGGGGTCTGGGACGATGCCGTCATGGGCTCGGGGGTCCTCCAGTCGGCCAGCGCCTCGTACGACTCGGACTCTGAGGGGGGCTACTCGGGCCGCGGGCGGGGCGGGCGCGGCGGGCGGGGCGGGCGCGGCGGGCGCGGCGCGGTCGGGGGGCGCGGTCGCGGCCGCGTGGGGGCCTGGGGGGACGGCACCGCCGCGGGCAGCGACGGCGGCCTGACGGTGGGGGGGCGGCCGTCCCCCCCGCGCCGGAACGCCGCGGGCCGGAGCCCGTCGCCGCCGGGGCGGGACGGGGGTAGGATCGGGCCGCCCACGGGGGGCGCCCCCGCGCGGCAGGTCCCGGGTCTCGGGCGCGCCGGGGACATCATCGGGGGCGGGGGAGGGCGGGGCGGTGGCCTCCGGGGCCCCGGCCCCGTGGGGGCGTCGGGCTCGGTCCGGGGCCGCGGTGGGCAGAACTTCGCCGGCGGCGGCGGCGGGTACAGCCTGGAGGCCGCGATGCGGCGCGTGCCGTACCGCCTCCAGGAGGAGGTGGAGAGGTACCTGGAGCTGGACCCGCTGACGTGGACGCTGCAGGGGGAGGGGGGGTACGAGCTGAGGGCGGCGCGGCTGCTGCACCGGGTGCCGTGCTGGGGGTACGTGGTGACGGAGCCGGGGGGGAAGGCGCAGGTGGACAAGGAGGCAGCGAGGGCGCTGGGGCTGAGCAAGGAGGACGTGCTGGCGCTGGCGCGCGGGGAGCGCGAGGTGCGGGGCGCGGACGGGCGGGCGGTGGCGCGGGGGGACGTGATCACGCCCGCGGCCCCGGGGAGGAAAGTGGTGGTCCTCGGGGACACGCACTGCAGCGAGCACATTGCGCCCCTCGCGCGGGGCTGCGACGTCCTGGTGCACGAGGCCACTTTCACGGACGGACAGGAGGGCAAGGCGGCGCAGGCAGGGCACTCGACCGCCCGGATGGCCGGGCGCTTCAGCCAGGCGATCGGGTGCAAGAACCTCGTGCTCACGCACTTCAGCCCCCGCTTCAACACCTTCAACACCGCGGACGGCAAGTCGCAGGACGCCGGTGGGGACGCCACGGACATATCGTACCTCAAGAAGCAGGCCGCCGAGGAGACGACCAGCAACGTCTTCGCAGCGAGCGACTTCTTCACCTTCAAGGTGCCTCCCGCCCGCAGCGCGGCGACCTAGGCCCCCGGCCCCGCGGCAGGGCCCGGTTGGGCGCCCGACGCTCGGCGGCGACCCGGTTGAAGCATCATGCTGCGGGCCTCAGGCCATAAACTTGAGGCAGCGCGTGTCCGAGTGCGTTCCGAAGCACCGCAGGCAGCAGTACTTGGCCCCGCACCGCACGCACGTGTACGGCGCGACGTTGCTGCAGACGCTGCAGAACTTGCGCGCTGCAAACAGGGTGGAGGGCCCCGCACTAGCGGTCAGGTAGTTGGGCTCGGCGTAGCCCTCCAGGGCGGCTTCTTCCACCAGGGTGTGGAACGGCTTCACCGCCGCCGCGATCCGCCCGCGGGTCCTCCTTGCCCCCGCGGCCCCGCGGCCCCTCCCTTTGCGCTTCTTCCCTGCCCCCGGCGCCTCGAACTCGTTCCCGTCGTCGTCCACCCCCATGGTGAACTCCTCGTCCGAGTCCGACCCCTGCTGGTCCAGCACCGCGTTGTCGTTCTCCAGCGCGTCGAGCCTCGCCGCCAACTGCCGCTTCCTCTCAGACTGCGCGCAGGCGCGGGAAGTGGTCAGGGGGGGCAGGGGGTGCAGGTCAGGGCCCTACAGGGACACGCCGAGCACGTCTCGCCCCGCCCGCGCTTACCGCGTCCACCCGGGCCATGTTTGCCGACACCTTCTTGTTCCTGGTGCTGCGCCGGTCACCCAGCAGGGCGTCCAATTCCCTCCCCATCACGGCCGCTCTGTTCGCACGACCAAGTCCCGCGGGCGCGAGTGTGTGCCTTGGGTAGGTACGAGCGGGGAAAAATGGAGCCCTGGAGCTTCGCTTCTCAGCCTTGCGCCACTGTCTTTGTACCGGTATACAACTCAGAAGGCCAAGTGCGTCACAAAGTGAGCAGCGGTGCTGACTGGCGTCACTTGTGGGTCTCCTGGGGGGGTTGAGGGTCCGAACCTAGCCTCTTGGAGAGCGGGAGGCGTCTCTAAGAGCAGAAACGCTTCGCGATGTGTCGTTTCTGCGTCAGAGGAAACCCACTACCGACCATTGGAGGGGAACGAGTGGGAATCACCCAACCGGAAAACCAGCTCAGGTCCGGACCGACTGACCATTTGGCGAAGCGTCCTTTCTCCCGTTCTCTGGCCCGCCAAGGGCCCCGCGCGCGTCCCCTGAGCATCCTTTCTCCACTCTTTTCTGTCCTGATTAGCGTGGCACAGGTGAGCGCTCGACGACGCCCCCACCTCTGGACGGCTGCCTCGCGGGCCCTTGGAGTTTGTTTCAGTCGTGCGGACCGGATGCTTCGATCCCCTCGCGATAAATACACTGGAAAGTCGCGATGATGGGTCCCGCGGGACCTCGGACCCAGAAGCGGCAGACAACCCGAGGTTCAACTCTGGGGGGAGGCCACTTCCCCCTCCCGGCGCCTTTCTAGTCTATTGCGGCAAATATTCCCGCGCACGTGACTTTAATTATCGCTTTAACGTCCCGCTACACTACAAAATTGGCTCCGTTTTGCCCTGGTCGAGAAGGCGGGCTGTCGTTCCCTGCTCCCTGTCGTCCCCTCGGCCGTCTCCGGGGCTCGCGGCGGGTTTCAGTGCCCCCACGTGCGATATTTTCTCGATTTAATCCCGCATCAATGGATTCGTACTGCGATGTGGACGGGGAGCTCGGGCAGGGGCGCTGGCAACTTTCTTCCCCGCCTGCTTGGTTTGCCGGGGCGTCCTCGTCTCCCGTCGTCTCCCAGCTGGTCACCGCCGCTCACACCGCTCCCGTTCCTTCTTGTCCCTGCAGAGCAACCATGGGTGACGCTCCTGCTCCTGCTGGTGAGCGCGGTGGCCGCGGTGAGCGCGGGGGCTTCGGCCGTGGGTTCGGTGGCCGCGGCCGCGGTGGCCGCAGGGGGCGCCGCGACGACGGCGAGGAGAAGTGGGTGCCCTGCACCAAGCTTGGCCGTCTTGTGCAGGCCGGCAAGATCCGCTCCCTCGAGGAGATCTACCTCCACTCCATCCCCATCAAGGTGAGCAGGCGCCACGAGCCACCTCCGGCCGATGCGGCGTCATGGGGCCCGAGGGCCGTCGCATTGCGGGGCAGTTGATGACTTTGTGCCACGGGTCGCGGCGGCGGCGAGCATCGCGGGCCATACCAATTGGTCGTCGTTTCCGGGTGCTCATGGCTGCTTCCCTTCCCCTCCCCCCCACTCTGCAGGAGTACCAGATCGTGGACACCATCCTCGGCCCCTCCACCCTCAAGGACGAGGTGATGAAGATCATGCCCGTGCAGAAGCAGACCCGTGCCGGTCAGCGCACCCGCTTCAAGGCCTTCGTCCTTGTCGGCGACTTCAACGGCCACATTGGCCTTGGTGTCAAGTGCGCCAAGGAGGTGGCCACCTCCATCCGTGGGGCCATCAACCTCGCCAAGATGAACGTGTGCCCCGTGCGCCGCGGGTACTGGGGCTCCAAGCTCGGCAAGCCCCACACCGTGCCCATGAAGGTGTCCGCCAAGTGCGGCTCCGTCATGGTCCGCCTCATCCCCGCCCCCCGCGGTGCCGGGATCGTGGCCTCGATCTCCGCCAAGAAGGTGCTCCACCTCGCCGGGATCGTCGACTGCTACACCTGCTCCCGGGGCAAGACTGCCACCATGGGCAACCTCATCAAGGCCACCTTCCTCGCCCTCCAGAAGACCTACGGGTTCCTCACCCCCGACCTCTGGGCTGCTTCCCGCTACACCAAGTCCCCCTTCCAGGAGTTCACCGACGACCTCGCCAAGCCCGTGTTCGGCAAGGCCCAGCAGGCCCAGGCCTAAGCATGCACCTGCCCGGGGTTCGCTTGCGTGCCGCGCTATAAGGGCGTCGCGGGACCCGACGTGCTGCAAGAGCATGCTCGCGTCTCGTGATACGTGCCAGCCTCGTGGGGCTGAGCGTGGTTTTGTTTAGGTTTGATCGACCTTGAAAGAACATCAACGACCCCAGTCGCAGCAGGTTCGGGTCCGAGCGGGGCAGCGGGTGGCAGGCGCGCACCTCCCGCGTCGGCGGCGGCGCCTGGCCCGGGGGCTCACCCTCACCCATCACGGGGCGGCAGGGTGCCTCTGATAGGAGCCACGCTCGCGGAGGAAGTCCTTGGACGCCGGGTTGAACGACTCCCGCGGCGACCGGGTTCCGAGGGCGCGCGGGCCCGTGCCGACGCAGGTGGCGCCGTAGAAGCGGAGGACGTCCTCGGGGTATATGCCCTTATCCTCAGTGGCTCCGTACTTGCCCTTGGCGACGGCGTAGGAGAGGGGGGTCCACGTCTCGGCGCTCTTGGCCTTGTCCGTCTCGACGTCGAGGTCCGCGCCGTAGTCGACAAAGAGCTTGATCATCTCGGGCCCGCCGTCGATGGCCCAGAAGAGCGTCGCGTCCCCCGTCGCGTTGACGAAGTTCGGGTCCGCCCCGGCCCGCAAGAGGGCCTTGGCGCACTCGAGCCGGGCCCTGTGGGCGGCCACCATGAGCGGGGTGTAGCCAGCGGGAGCCCTGCGAAAGACGCGGGGCAGGATTCGTCCAAGGTCGTGGCGAGGAGGGGGCGGGATGGGGTCCATGGGGGCACCAGGGGCCGACATCCCACGGGGCTCACCGGTACGCCCTGCTGAAGACGAAGTTCACGTCGGCGCCCTCCTCGATCTTCTTGTACACGAGGCGGATGTCGTTCTTCAGGATCGCGTTGTAGAGCTCCTCGGTCTCCCTGCGAGGCGTAAGGTGCGCGAGGAATGGATGTGGGTCGGGCCGGACTTGGGCGAGTCGAAAACAGGTTAGCGCCGACGGCAGCGCGCAAGGGGGCTGCCACGGAGCTCGCGGCACCGCGCACGGATATTGTTACTATTGAGCGCGCGGGACCGTGTCGGGAGCCTGCCATGGACCAGGCGACCGTCTCACCTGGAGGCCTTGACGACATCCCCTCCCATCGCCGTGGGGTCGTAGTCGGGATGGTGGGAGCCGTTCCCGCCGTCCCACTGCTCCTCGTAGGCCTTTTCGGCCTCGGCGCGGCGCTTGCGCATGATGTCCTCCATTTTGTCTGGCTGCCTCCGCGGTTCCGAAGGGGGAGATGAAGGGGCACGGGTGAGGGCTGGGGGAGGGGGTGGGGTTCGACCTAACAACTACGTACTGTACGCGCGAGGGGGCGCGTTGCCACCGAGGTGGTCGCAGAGACGCCCTCGGGGCGCGACCGATCGCTCCGTCGTCCCACCGTCTGCCACGCTCCCGGCACCCCCGGCGTCAGGCCACCACTGGCGGGGGAGGGCGCCCCCGGAAGGGGACACGACTCGCTGGGCCCAATTCAAGTGCGCCGCCTCCATTTACACTCTCTCGACTCGCGCGGCCCCTCACACGGGCGACGTCTTGCCGACGCTCGGGAATTCATGGGCCCATGGCAGGGAACGACTCTCCTGAAGAGGGTGGGCTCCTCACGCGGCTACGTGTCGCCGCTGCGGTGCTAGGTTACCGGTCGGGGACCCTTGGCTACATCAATCGTGTTACAGAGTACATCTACGTGCGTGCGAAAGCTAGGAACCCTCGCCATGACGCCCGCACGTGCCTCATCCCTACCCGTCCCATCCCAGGCGGGCAGCGAGACCTGATCGGCCGGCTCCGCGCGCGGGCGGTCCTGTTCGCCACCCATACCTCGGTCGATCTCGCTCCGGATTCTCATACGCAGGGAGCAACAGGTGTTCCTCACTCCGCGGAGCCCGCGTGGATCCTCGGGGAGTGCCACGAGGTCGCGGTGGAGGGGCACCCCGAGGAGCCGGGGGGCGAGGGCCCCGCGACCGGCGACGCCGCGGGCGGCGGCCCCCGCGGACCCGACGGCGAGGACGATACCGAGAGCGGGAGCGGGGAGGGGGGCGGCGGGCCCCGCGACGGGGGCTGGGGCGCGTGGGTGGCGCAGCCCCTCGCGGCGGGCGCGAGTCTTCTCCTCGGGGGCTCCGGGGGGAGCGCCCCCCCGCCGGGCGGGCCGGCGCGCCGCGCCTCGCCCCCGGGCAGTCCGGCCGGAGGTGGGCCGGAGGGCGGCTCCGAGGCCCTCGAGGAGTTCGTCGGGAGCCGCAGCGCCCTCCACCGGAGCCAGTACGCCCGGAGGCGGGAGGCGGGGGCGTCCCTGGAGCGGCGGGTGACCGGGGCGCTGGAGCAGCGGCTGCGGATGACGTACCGGTGCGGGATGGAGCCCCTCGGGGCCTCCGGGCTGACCTCGGACGCCGGGTGGGGCTGCACGCTGCGGTCGGGGCAGATGCTGGTGGCGCAGGCGCTCCTCCGCCGCGCCGGGGGGGGGGCCGGCGGCGGCGTCCCCGACGACCAGGCCCGGGACGTCGCCGCCCTCTTCTACGACTCGGAGTCGGCCGCGTGCCCCATGGGGCTCCACGGGCTCCTGCGGGCCGGGCGGAGGCACCGCGTGGCGGCCGGGCGCTGGCTCGGCCCCTACCAGCTGTGCCTGGCCCTCGAGGACGCTGTGAACGGCGCCGCCCTGGGCCTCCGGGCCTTCATGGTAAAGGGGGGGGGGCAGCCCTGCATCTACCGGGGGGACCTCGAGGCGTTCGCGCGGGGGGAGCGGGAGGGCGCGCGCGGGGGGGGGGGCCCGGACGGGCCCCCGGCCCCCGCGGGGGGGGCGCCGGCGGGGGGGGGGGGGGGCGGCGGGCGCCGGGCCCGCGGCGCGCG
>Ga0181582_10001395_pt1 | contig 18783 bp, 14 predicted proteins | sample 071ome_32_FD_132438 | JGI IMG/M metagenome (GOLD analysis project Ga0181582, IMG submission 132438) | Coastal salt marsh microbial communities from the Groves Creek Marsh, Skidaway Island, Georgia - 071405AT metaG (megahit assembly) | ecosystem: Environmental > Aquatic > Marine > Intertidal...
ACTTCATCTGATAATTCTCCGGTAAACACATCAGGTTACACCGTTGCATCGCCCAGAGGTCATCCGTCGTGGCGGGACGGACGCACACGCCCATGCTCGCGACGCTGGCGTTCGCAGACGGGTCGACGCGTCGAAAACTGCGACGTGTGTGCCCGTACCCTCGTGTGGCAGCGCGGTCTCTCTGCACGTCATACGCAGCACATCTCGCCGTGTGGCGGTCGATCGACGCGCGATCGGCGCGTCGGCGAGCTGTTGACACATGGTAAATGTCACGTTGCGTCCGTGGTGTCGCGCGCGCGCGTCGTCGATCGACGACGCGCGCGTACACCGCACGCGGGCGTGGCGTCGTGGAGGACGTTCGGTCGTCGCGCGGATGACGCCGGCGAACGCGACGGCGGAATCGAGTGCGATGGAGTCGGACGGGACGACGGCGGTGTTAACGCTGGCGACGCGCTGCGCGCGGGCGAGTAACTTTGTGTATCGGGGTGAGAGCTCGGAGCGATGGTTTCGGGACGACGGGTTCGAGCAGCGGTCCAAGTTCGCTACGGGGGCGACGGCTTGCTGCGTGTGCGATGACGTTGAGCGGAACGAGCGATATATCGTCATTCGCGGGGCGGCGTGGAATCAGCCGGATACGGATAGGAATAAGTTGAGTTGGCAGATCGCAAAGGTGTGGCCGCAACGACTTCGACAGGCGACGCCTGTGGTGTGTCACCAGGGGGTGCTGGAGATGGTGGAGGAGTTTTGGGGCGAGTTGCGACCGTGGTTGCGAGACAACGAATTCACGGGTAAGTATTATTTCACCGGTCACTCGCTGGGCGGATCCATGGCCGTAGTCGTCGCGGCCAAGGCGAGATTGGAGTTGGGATTGGAGGAGTCGCGCATGGGGCCAATTCACACTTTCGGCGCGCCGCCCGTGTTAGCGTTCGATTCCCTCGCGAGCGAACGATACGAAGACACGAGTGTGGGAATGGATGAAATCATGCAAACCCTCGGTTTCGAGCGCGGCGCGTCCGCGGTTCGCCAGTTCGTGTTGGCGAAGGACGTTTTTCCCAGAATGTGGTTGGCGGCGGATCCTGTGTTCTCGGCAGCGATGAAAACGGATTTCATCGCCGGTTTGCTCGAATGGCGTCGCGAGACCTTTGGTGAAGGCATTTTGACGAAGAACCGTTTCCTGTACGAATCCGTCGGCGAATTATTCTGGTTGGAAAACGTGGACGAAGAGCAGGGAAATCCGACGCTGAGTCGCTTCTTTGGCGACGAGGTCCTGGCAAAGTTGCGCATGGAGTTGGGGGACATCACGCAGTCCCCACTGACGGCGATGCGAACGATTGGCGAACACAATTCGCAGGCGTACGTTGATGCGTTGCAATTTATTACGATTCGACGCGTATTCTTGACTAATGGCTAATGTCGTTGCTACTCCTAGTTATCTAGAGATCACTGTGTAATCCTATGTTTCAGTAAAAACAGGTTCTCCGAGGAGCTCGCGGTCGGCGTGAACATGTTTTGCAGTGGTGGTGTCAAATTGATGACAGCGCGCACTGTCTCAAAGAATCGGTCCGATAGTCCCACGTCGCCATGTTGGACGACGCGAGTGTGAAGAGCCCATGCGCCGAGCAGCGCGTTGGCGATGGGAACAAAGCACGCTTCATGATTTGCGATGCCTCCGACCCACGCGTCTTCTCCGCTAGATGCTGCCTGGAGTGCCTTTCGTATTCCATCAATCGTATTCATGACACGCCCCAGAGCGATCGATGCGATCTTCGAGTCATCGAAACCATCGAGAATTTGCTTGGAAGCGAGCTGCGCCCAGAGGAGTGGCTCAGAGTATGGATTGTCCGCTTCCTTGTCGAACAGTCGACGTATGTTGGTAGCGTTCGCTACGAGGCTTGAAAAGGTCGTCTCGGTGAATCCCGGGCCAGTTGCCAGCTCGACGACATACTGATTGAACGATTCAAACTGACCGAGCTCGGCGTGCATGTGGGCGAATGTATCGCAAAGGATCTCCTCTCCATGGGCATGCGAGGGTGAATTAGACAATGCAGCGGATATCATGACCGACGCCTTGGCACGAATTTCTTGATCTTCGTCCTCAACAAGTGTGAGCGCGCACTTCCACGTCAAGAGCGCGAGTTCGCCAGCTTGTTCATCGCGAAGGATTGATGACTTGAGATGAGATAAAAGCTCGCTTTGCGCAAGCGCGTCCATGGAGGCTGAGCGAGTCTCATCTGACATCAACGGGTTTGCTCCAGCTGAAATGGTCTGAACAAACTCGTTAACTGTCCCAGAGTTCAGAATGTCATCCGCGTTTACATCTAGACGGCGCTTACAAAGCTGTGCCAGGCAACGCATACCCTCGGCGCGCACGCGCTCGTTAATGTCGCTGAATGTGACTCGACGAACGGCATCCCAGATGATTCGCTCCTCCTCGTCATCAACAACGCACAGCTTCGACCATGCATCGATACACTGAAGTGCGCGGCGCGAACAACTGTGTCGAGTCTCTGATGCCAAACTTTTTGCGACAAATCGCCGCAACCTTTGCGCAACGAGCCGGAATGCGTCATCTCCATCGCAAGGCGTCTTGAACATGGCCTTGTACGCCTCGGCTCGATATTCATAGTCTCTGCTTTGATCCAAAGTGTCGAGGAGCGCAGTCTCGACGTCACCCGTGTCTAAAAGATCACGAACGCATTTTCGAAGCAGGACGGAGGAAGAGTCGTGCCCTAGAGCTAAGCGCACACGGGCACCAGCGGCAGCCTTGTTCCATTCGGATGAACCCGGGTGATGAGCAACTGCCGACGAGAGAACTGGTGCTGTGCACTGCCATAGCATCCGCATAAGATCGCGAAGATGGTTGCTTTCATGCTGCTCACCACATGGACAACCGACGCGCTTGCATGAATGTGTCGCGGAATTCGCCACCGCCACCGTCGCTTCTGCGCATCTCAACCAAGCTGCAGAAATCAACGGCGAGCGCGATGTCATCGCGATCTCAGCGCACGAAATCAGCCTTATGCACACGGCGTCGGAAAACTCAGACCAACAGACGTCATCTTCGTATGTTGAGCGTCGCACCTCGCCAATGACTTCGAGCGTGCACAACAGCGCGCCGTGCACGTCGTTGAGCCGCGCAACGGAGTTGAGGAACTTGAACTCAAGAATCTCATCGACGTGTTCTTGCAGGCGTGTGGACGTCAAAACAGACACAAGTGCACGGGAAGCTGTTGTGCGAACGGCTAGGTACTTTCCAGCCGCACATCGAAGGATGGGAGCTATGAACTCACTCCCGGTGTTCGTGTGCACGTCTCGCTGCAGACTTGGTCTCAATCGAGAGAGTAGAGCTAGAATCGGATTCAAACTTGGGTGGACGTCGACGGCGCCGGGTGAATGAAGCGTCACTGTGGCCTTTTCTAACTCTCGGAGCAAATACGTCATCAGAGTGGGATACTTGTGCGAAAAGTCTGCAAATTTGACTTCATGACGACCATCAGAGCTGAAATTTCGCTTGCGAGTCACTGTGTTCATGTATCCACACACCTTTGTAAGGAGCGATGAAAATGCAAGCGTCGCAGCGTTTTGGATCTGCAAGATGAGGCGCAAATCTGTCAGTCGAGTCTCTACTGTGTCGAAAAACGTGTCGAGTTTTGATAATCGTACGCTTGCTGGACACGCAATCGCCTGTTATCAAAGCTCTTTAATGTTGCTGGGGAACAAGCCATGCGCTCCATAGCAGAGCTCAAACGCAGGCAACGATACCACCAGCGAATAGTCTAGGAGAGCGAGCGAGAGATCGATACACACCTCCCACGTTGGTGAAGAAAAAGCGTCAATGGACACTTGAACGGCGCGAGCTGCATGCGGCGTCGTGTCCACGCTCAAGTCTCTATCGGCGAAAATAACACGAATGACATTGAACGCGTGAACACGCGAAATTTCTGAGGTGCTTGCTTCTCCGCATGCAATGTCGAGCAAACGCGGAAGCACGCCTTCAAGCGCCACTCTCGGTTGGCCTTTCGGTTCAGCGAGAAGTATCGCCATGAAGGCATACGGCAAACCTGCTGAACGACGCACGCGATCTCGGATACCTTGCCCAGGACGATTTAATTGTTCAATTAGACCACACAACCATGTTTGCGGCAACTCTTTCAATGATTTTTCTGTAGAGCGCATCAATCGTGAGCAAAGTGCTGTCATGCCGATGCGCGTTCTCGCAAGCACACCAGTGTGTTTAACCGTGAACAACACGTTCATCAATCTTTCGCCGGCTCGTTTGATGTCGTCAAATTCAAAAAATTCGGCGGCCGCTGAGTTCATGACCTCGCCCATGAGCAAGCTGACCTCCTTGACCGTGAGCCAACATGCAGTAGTTATAATCTGAGCCTTTGGGGCAAGGTCGAGAGAGTCATCGTTGTCGTCCATGTCGTCCTCATTTGTCGCGTCATCCGATTGGAGTACGACTTCCTCTGCCGTCGCCCCTAAAGCATCGGGCTGGCATATGAAGTCTAGCGCCATCTCCGTCGCTCGATTCATGAGAGACATCAGCGCATTCAGCTTCGTGCGCGTCATAGTATCCTGCGAAGAATAAGTGAGCAAAAAGAATATTTGTTTATGAGAGAAAATTATGCACTCGAAACGATCGAAAGGCTCGGTCCTGGCCAGGGTAAGATAATGTTCGATTCAGCCGACCATTGTCCTCATAGAGTTCAGTAGAGGGAGCCTGGTTTTCTTCATCGCCCTTCTTATGAACGTTTCGAGAGCGTGTTAAAAAACTCACCTGCTTGCTTCTGCGGGCACATTTCATGTTGAGATCACACAGCGTATACTTCACCACGAGGATGGCGCCATGCGCAAGCGACCGTCGACATCCTTTCATGACATCCTTTTCCGCAATCTCGATGTCATCTTCCAATAATCTTCGAAACAATTCAAGCACCCGAAGATGTGTTGGTTCATCCTCGTCTGGCTTGTTCTCGCTGACGCTGACGTTTGGGCTTAGTGTAATCTGCCAGTTCAAGTCAATCATGTACTTGCGTATGAGTAATCTAATGGCAAGAGCAGCAGCACCACTTTCTCTCACACGTGGCGAGTGCAAGAGATCCACGGCCCACTCGAGGCGCCGAGAAAGTTTCTCAGGCGTTTCGATACCCGCGAGTGGTGACACGTGCCTCTTCAGCAGATCAAAAGCCGTCAATCGTAACCTTTCCCAGCTATCAACGAGCGCGCCGAGTAGTAAGTTCGTGAACGATTCATCTTTCATGTAGATTTCGTAGGGCGAAGTCAAAAGTCGCCGGGCGACGACGATATCGTGCTTGGGATCTAGATCATCATGGTGTTTGAAAATCTCTCCGTCTGATTTCCAGGCGTCTGCGATCAGGTTTAATAACTCCAGCGCTGTGCATCGCCGCTCGTACGGGGATCCAGGATACATATTTGCGATGAGAGTGCGTATCGTTTCCGAAACGAACGCGTGCGAGGCCTCCGCATTCTCTATCTCCTGCTTCATAGGGTCTACGTCGCCACCACGTCGGCTCACACCCTTCTTCAGCGTCGCCTCCCCTCGACGACGAACTTTCTGTGCGACATTATTGATTCCGATCCAAATCCTTGCAAATATCTTTGATAGCAATGATATTACGTTGTTACGAAATGCCACAGTCTCCCTGAATGTGCGTGATCGAGGTGCGTGATTGAAGTGGTCAGTCAGTCAGATTTCACTCGAGTGTGAACTCACGGAGAAAAAAATCAAAGCTCTCGGAATGAGTAGGAGGTTAAGGATGCCTCATGGACGTCAGCCCTTAAGAGAATTATCGTCATGGAGCTTTGTTGAGTTTGCGACGTGTTTCATCAAAATAAATTGCGCACCCTTTGAGATTTGCGGAGATCATTCGTTTCAGTAAAGTTCGTTCGTACTCACTCGGGAGGGCGCATGACTTGCGTCCTTCCAGGCAAAGCCACTCAAGAACATCGAGGCGAGCAGCCCTGTCGACGCTCATCATCGCGCGATCAATGATGCCCTGATCAATTTCGTACTCTCGTCTGTCTCCTGCGACTCTGAGGACAGTGATTCTTTCGGGATCCACCAGTTGCAGACTTCGGGCCACCTTGAGCACTGCGACGACTGCGGCGCTCGCACAAGCCTCGCCTCGGTTTGCGTTCGTCTCCTTGACGAGAGACTTCGTCAACTCTATGACAGATGCACCATCTTGCTTAAAGAGCGTAGGCAGGATGTACGTAGCCATCGCCACGCGATCGTTCGAGTTGTTGTTCAACAGCATCGTTCGGACAGATCCAAGCCACCACGAGCGCCACTCATCGACAGACTTGAGCTCTTCCAAATACGACGCCGATAGATCCGAGAGCGCGGACGAGGCCGCTGTGGAGATTGAATGCTGTGTCATCGCCGCTAGTGTGACCGGTAAGAGGTTTGGCTCGATGGCAAGCAGCTTGCTCGCGCCAACTTTTGATACCAAAACTCTCAAAGCAAGATACTTGCTCTTTTGCTCCGCTGGACGACGCAACGTTTGCTCGACGACTTGCTCGACATAATCGAAGCAGTTCGTCGAACCAGCGACGATGTCTAGTAAAAGACCGAACACCGTTTGCACTTCTCGAACCGTCTGCCCGAGATTGTCTTCCCAAAGAGTTGCGATGGTTAAAGCGACACGATCAAAAGACTCTCGGGGAAGTCGATCCCCTTCGAGACCTGCCGAAGCCAGCTTTTCCAACGCAGTTCTCAGGCACGTGACAGCGTGATACCTGTAATGCGCGTCACTCGCGCTCTCGATGAGTGAACATATTCCAGGTAACAAGTGCCTGAACATGAAATCGCCGTCTCCATGTTTCGAGAGCGCCTGTGGGCTCACAACAATCACAAACCCGCGGATCATCGCTAGAGAGCCGAAAGCGGAGAGCATCACATTCGAAGCATCCGAGTTGGTGATCATGGATGTGGGCCAGAGCGCCATCCTTGCGGCATCGATCGATGTACAAGCATCACCTGAGAAGAAAATTCTCTCCAGCGCCTCGATTGCGCCTTCCGGGCGCTCGTTTTTGTACGCAGAAGCCAAAGTTACTCCAGCCGTGAGCGCCGCGTCTCGCGACGGTGGACTGTCGAGCGACAAAAATTCAAACACCGCTAGCCACATTTGCCGCAGGGCTCGTGCGCTCTCGTCCCCACCCTGGTCATTGCTGTGCTTCAGCCGCTGCGTCAATGAATATGCAAGCGACGCATTTTCAGCCAGCGCATCCGCATCCGCGGGTGTCGTGCGCGTCCCCATTCGCGCGTCGCGAACCACTAATCTAAATCCTCGCGCTACAGCGCGTTCTAAAACCCCTCTCTCGATCGCGTCGACGGCTCTTCGCTCGAACTCGTTCCTCAGCGTCACGTCAAATATTCGAGACGCCGCGACGACGCTCGACAGTACCTCTCCGGACGATATTATCCCGTCATTGTCCGCTGCTCGAGCCTCCGCGCTCGCTCGCCGTCCGAAAGCCGTCGCTGCCTCTTCGATCGCCTCGAGCGTCCATCCGTTCACCTCTCGTCGCGTGCGCGCGTGCTCCCTCCTTGCGGTTGCGCGAGCAAACAGCGTCTCCATCACCCTCTCCATCGAACACTCGTTTCCGCTCGCATCTGAATCGACTAACATCGACGACGCGCCTGATCGATCGTCCCGACCGCGGCCGAAGGCGTCCGCGCGCGTCGAGCCGGCGTGATTCTCCGTCAAGGTTGCGCCGCCACTTGCGTCCACGCGCGCGCGTTTTTCCACGCTCTCGTCGCGTTCTGGACGATCGAGCGCGTCGCGAGACATCTCGCGATCGCTGACGACGTATCGGCAGCGCGAACGCGCGCCGGGACGACAGCGCGCGTCCGAAGCCAGGCGTCGCGCTGTGCTGGGTGGTGTAGCACTTTTTGTCAAGGCGTCGGCGAGGCGTTACATCGGGCGTTAGTCGCGAAAAGCGCAGAAAGACACGTGTGGACCGGTGTCTGCGACGATGACGCGCTGCACATCATTCGCAAAGGCTAGATCATTCACCTTGCGACGGAGAGCGAGGGAGGTGAGGACACCGGCGGCGCTCGCATCCGCGTCGCAAGGCATTTCTTGAGCAACTTGAACCCAGTTCCATGCGATGAGTTTACGATCGGCGCCGCCAGAGACGACGACGTCGCCGCGAGCGAGCCACGGGACAAACGCGGCGCACGTCGCGGCGTTGGTGTGACCTCCGACGCCGTCTGCGCCGAGACGGACACATTCCGCCTTGCCGTCGCGAAAGACGCCGCCGGACGCGCTCTTGGTGCTCGATGAAGATTTCTTCGATCCGCTAGACGATCCAGATTGAAGCGGTTTCTGGTCCACGTCGAACACCAATACGGTGCCATCACCACACGCCGCGCACGCCGCGCGCCGCAGTCCGGGAGCGTTCTCCTCGCTGATCTCGCCTGCGAAGACGCTCACCGAGTGCAGCATCGGCGGGTTGAACATTTGCTTCGAGTTGCCGTCCTCCCCTGTGACATCGCTCGATCCCGCGCGCTGACGATCGTGATCAGCGACGCTTCTCATCGTTCGGGCGTCCCACGTTCGCATCGGCACACCCTTGAGCTTGTGATCCCACTTCATCGCTCGACAATCTGTTGCCGTCGTCAATATTTCGCCCTCGGCGCCACGCTTGCGCCGAAACGTCACCGACGTGACGCACCCCTCGTGTCCGCGCAAACGCCGGATCGTCGACCCGGAGCTCAAGTCATACACCACCACCTCTCCGGAATCATCGCACGCGGCGAGATATCTCCCCGCCACGTCTACATCGATCCCGTTGACGACGTCGCCGTTTCCCTCCAGCGCGCGCGTCTCCGCCCGTCCGCCGCCGTCCAAAGCCTCCGCGCTCGACACCATCCGCGCGTCCAACTCGACCACGCGATCATCCACGGCGCACCACAGCGCTCGCTCGCTCGTCCACAGCATCGCATTCACCTCTCGCGCGACGGGAGCGCGCAAAACGAACGCCGGCGAGAACGGCGTGCGCGCATCCACGTGCACGATCGAGCCCCTTTCCGTCGCGCACGTCGCGCTCGACGCGTGCACGACGGAGCGCGCGAGCGCAGAAATGCCATCGTCGTCCTCCGCGACATCGCGCGGAAGTCTCACGCGCGCGTCCACGGCGAGCATGGCGCGTTTTGCCGTCGCGCCGGTTGATGTCGCTGCGCGGGAGACGCACTCGCGCGATTCGTCGACGTCACGCGCGATGCCGCGCGAGCGCGGCGCCGACGACCACGGTCGATTTTTCCGCGACGTGTTCTTCGTCCGAAGCGCGTGTCTGCGCGCGTGCGTCGTCGCGTTCGCGGTGATTTCCACCGCATCTGAATTTTGGCTCGCGCCGAGCGCGCCGGGAAAAATGTTTCCGGGCGTCGCGCGCGCGGGACTGTGGCGCGCGTGCGCGGACGTCGCCTCGGTCCCACCGAGATCGTCCAGAGATTCATCGAGCGTGACGCGATTCCTGGACGAGGTGCGACGCTCGTTTGCGGGTCTCGGGCGGGACGACGCGAGTCCGGGACGATGCGAACGCGCTGCGTTGCTGTACGGAGAGATCTACGGTACGAATTACTGGCCTTCGATCGTGGCGTGTCGTGCGCTGGCGATCACGTACGTGTTTACGAGCGCGGTGGAGCTCGTCGTCGTCGTGTTCTATTACGCACGTCGTCGGAAGCGCGCGCGCGGTGGGTTCGCGACGGCGAGCTCGTGCGTGTACTCGACGCTCGCGACGGGCGCCGCCGTCTCGGTGTGCGTCGCCTACGCGGCGCTCGTGGCGTCGATTCGCGAAACAACGCCATCGTACGTTCCAGATCGCGTCGCGTTCTCACGTTTCGTCGGGTGGGGGTATTGGATGTTTCTCGCGTGCGCGTGCGTGTCTACTATCCTGTGTATAGTCAGCGTCGTCGACTGGGACCGAGCGAGTCGCCGGCGATGGGAGCGCGCGTCCAGACGAGACGATGACGAGACGACAAACGCGTGAAGAACAAATGCAAAGAAATTTACAGAGACCCGAACTTTTCCCACAGCTCTTTCACCGACGGTCCGCCGCCGTTCGCCACGTTCGTGTACCCGCGAGCGAGTAAAAACTGCTTCGCCTTTTCACCCCGTCCACCGCCGCCGCAGTGCGTGATGATGGGCGTCGTGAGATCACCTCCGCACGCAGCGTCCACCGCACTCGCGTCCATGGTGTTTCCCGCTCGATTCCACGGCGCGTTGATCGCGCGAGGACGAGAAGATGTCCCGCACAAATCGATGGCACACGCCGAGCCCGTCTTTCCGTACGCCTCGTCGTCGGGTTCGACGGAAAAGTCAGGATTGCGCGCGTCCACGACGATGATGCGCGCGCGGTCGTGTGCGGCGAGGAAGGCGTCAAATTCCTCATCCGTGGCGACGCCGGGTTTGCGACTCGACATGACGCGAGGCGACGAGTGAAGCGACGCGCGTCTCTCAGAGGCGTAGTGGTCGGGGAAGTAGGGGGATCCGCGGTGGTTCTACCATCGCGGTGATTGACAAAACGTGCGGTGATTACTGTCCTAATAAATCCTTGGCGTCGAGCGTGGCGTCTCCGTTCACGTCGAGCTCTCGGAAGCGAGCCGCGACCGTGTCAAAGTCCGCCTCTTCCACCTTGCCCATGGCAATGAGCATCGCTTTGGTGAAGTCAAATTGATCGACATAGCCTTTCTCACCGCCCTGCTCTGCGAGCCATTGCGGAGTGAGTTTGAAAGATTTCACGTGCGCGTACTTTTCCACTTGGTTCTGCACCGTGGCTGAGGCTATTTGTCCGATCGCCCAAGCCATGATACCGATGGTTATGAGCGCATAGACAGAGGCAAAAAGTTTCCCTTCGAAGGACTTCGGCGTCACATCGCCGTAGCCGACAGTCGTGGATGTGACGATAGACCAGTAGCATCCATCCAAGAAGGAGATGTCTTCTATTTGATGCATCGCGACCGCGCCGAGGGCGACGACGACAGCTATTACGACAAACGCTCGCGTCCTACGCGATTTTCCCTCCGATGCGCTCTTCTTCTCCTCCAGCGCTCGAGCCTTGGCCGATTGAACATCATCCTGCTTCACTGTCGCGCCGACGTTCGCTTTGATTTTGGCCATATCGATATCTATCTTTGCTTTTTGACGCTCCGCAAGTTGGCGCATCGCCGACTCCTGCGCGTCCAAGATCCAGTCCGTCAACTTGCTCATCAAAACACCCGCCATGGCGACTCCGGTAATGATAAAGAGCATGACAAAAAGCTTTCCCCGATCAGTCTTCGGCGTCACGTCGCCGTATCCCACCGTCGTCACCGTGATCGCGATAAAATAAATCGCGTCAATCGTCGCGTCCATGGTCGGCTCGTCAAGCGACTTCAAAATCCCGACCGCCCCGCACACGTACATCACAAAAAGTATCCACAAGTTGTCGTATAAGAACGCCATGATTCGAGACAAAAGCTTCGGTTTCGGCGCTCCCGGCGGCGGCGGCGGTCGACGACGCGCCCGCGCCCGCGCCCGAGTCGGCGCCGGCGGCGCCTCGGGCGGGTCATCAGACGTCCACGCCGACCGCACGCCGCTCTCTTCGTCCCGAGCCATCGCGCCGTACTTTCCCACTTCATCCCTCGGCGCTCCGGGACGACGCGGCGCGCTCATCCCGCCTAGCCTCGCGTAAACACCCTCCGACGCGGACACCGACCGACCGCCCTCGCGCTCCGACGCGTCGCCCTGGAGACGATGCGACGCCTCCGCGCGCTCGCACACACCTCCGCGCGCTCGCACACTGTCGCGCGCACTTCCGCGCGCACTTCCGCGCACACCGCGCGCGAATCTGTCGCCAGTGGTCGGTGGGCGTCGACTCGCCGCGCGTCGTCGTCGGCCGCGTTCGCCGCACACGTCGCCGCGCGCGCGCGCTCGGGGCCACGCGCGCGTCCATGATCGACCACGCGTCACCGTGGACGATCGCGATCGCGTTCGCGTGCTTCGACGTGTTCAAGGCGTGCGTCTCGAGCGCGTTCGACCTCGAACCGTTGCTCGAGCTCCAGCGCGAGATCGCGCGCGCGACGAAATCTCTCGGTCGATCGGCGGTGCGAACGAGCGAGGATGAGCGAGCGACGTTTGAACGTCGATTGAGTAAACTGCGGAATAAGTTGCGGCTGTTGGAGGGACGACGGAGCGCGAACACGAGGAACGCGGCGCGGGCGGCGCACTACGCGAGCGCGGGCAAGGCGGCGGCGGGAGTGATTTTTGTCTTTTTGGCGTGGGAGAAGGAGATGTTTCGGTTGCCGAGTGAGGTGGTGTATCCGTTGGGAGCGTGGCTGGCGGCGCCGCTGGGTCGAGAGCCGGGGGTTGTGGGCGTCGTGCCGTGGGTTCTCCTGGCGGCGGCGGGAAGCGACCGCGGGACGCGCGGCGCGCTGTGGCCCGCGTGTCAGTGGCTCTACGGGCTCGCTTTCGGTCGTCGGTGATGTAGTATAGATTTGTGACGCGACTACTTCGTGGTTGAGGAGCTCAGTGGCGCGTTCCGAGCGACCGTGCGGAGGCGTCCTCCTTTGTGCCTTTTTGCAGGATAGCGCAGAGGTAGTCAAACCGCGACTTGCGGTTGATGACGGTTGACCTCGGGGCTCTATCGCGAACGACAAGCGCGCGAATATCTTTGCGCGCGTGTTCGACGCATCGATCGTCGAGCCCGGTCGCGGGCCGACGCGAAAAGTTGCGAACGACGGCGATGGCGACCTCGACCTCCGGCTCAAAGTCGCTCGCGGAGCGTTTACAGCCGCGCGTGGACGCGTGCAACGAGATCGCGGCGAGTGATTACGCGAAATATGTCCCTTTCGTCGTCGAGGCGCAGCAGGTGGGTTTGCTTCAACCCTGGTTCGCGGAAGAGCTCGTGAATGCGAGCGAGGCAGGAACACTCAAGCGAGACGCAAACGGCGCTGTGATCTTTAACGCGTCGCTGAACACCCCAGATAAGAGGAGTGACGCGCTGAGACCTGCGTTGGAGCAATTGCGAGACAAGGGTATCATCACTGGGTGGCGTGATGAGATTTTCCCGGTCACCATGGGTTACGGCGTGCCGCCACTCTTGCGCATAGAGCGTGCGGCAGCATCCCTCCTGGGCGTTCGCGCGTATGGGGTTCACGTCAACGGCTTCGTCACGCTCGCAAACGGTGAGAAGGAGCTCTGGGTGGGTAAGCGAGCGAAGAACAAGCAGACGTTCCCTTCCAAACTCGACCATCTGGTTGCCGGCGGGCTTCCGGACGGCATGCCTCCGAGCGTTTGCGTCATGAAGGAGTGCGCCGAGGAGGCGAGCGTACCACCATCTCTGGCGCGAAACGCAAAGGCGGTTGGCGTCGTGAGCTACGCGATGAACTATCACGGCTGTTGCAAGCGAGACGTGTTGTTCTGCTACGATTTAGAGCTCCCAGAGGATTTCGTGCCTACCCCAGATGACGGCGAGGTCGAGAGTTTCAAGAGGTACCCAATCTCCGAGGTACTGGAGATCATGGCGACGACTACCGACTTTAAGGATAATTGCTGCCTGGTGATAATTGATTTCGCGGTGCGTCACGGTTACATCACACCCGACGAGCCCGGTTACGTGAAATTAGTTCAGAGCTTGAGAGTAGGCAACGCGTGATTCGCGACGGTGCGAGGAAGTGAATCATCTATGAAATCGACTGTTTGTATCATGACACCTGCATCATCCGTACATATCGCGTCGATGCTTGCGAAGCCCGAAGAGCGAATCCCATGAGCGAGGTACACGAAACGGACCGATGTATGTCTCCCCGGGAACTGGATCTTTCGGCATCGTTCCGAGCTCTATTCCGCAACATCTTGCTGCGGCGAGTGCCATCCCAGCGCCGTCGACGCTGTTATCTCCCTCACTGCACACCGCAAGCAAGCATCCAACACGCGCCGTACCGTCCACGGCGTTGAGCGCGTCCAAAAGCGACCAATGCGGATCGACCGAAGTAGACATCTCCTCCGCCGGCAATCGGGCGTTCCCCTCCAATTCTATGAGCTCACTTGCGTCGCACGCCGCGTTAAACGCGTCGTTGCCGCGACATCGCCGCCACTTGGTCCCGCCGATTTGCGCCGCCGACTCGCCTACCGTTGAGGGCAAGCTCGAGCACAGAACGATCCTGGATGCCTTTGCGAAATGGGTCGCGATGAACTTCGCGTACTCTTCGCAAAACGCCCGCCGCGCGCCCACGCATGCGTCGCTGCGAATCTGTACTACGCAAGCGAACCGCCTCTGACCCGAGCTTGAAGCCTCCTCATCAATCGTCCCTGCGTACACCTCGCACGCGCTCGCCAGCGCGCCGCTTGCGTTCGTTCCGCGCCCGAGATCATCGAAGATCGCGTCACGCCCGCACACGGGTGCGAGATGCTCGAAGTCGACGCCGCCGACACGCGCGAGGTTGAGATTCAGCGCCAAGACGTCGCACGCAAGTTGACCAACGTTTCCACACGTTCCCGGTATCGGGAGCACGACCACGTCCGCCTCGAGCGCGCGTTCAAGCGCCGCTGTTGCGCCGTGGATCGCGTATGCAGACATGCGCGGTGAGTCCTCGAGTGTTGCGAGTCGTCGAGTGAGGTACAGGGACGGTTGACGCCGAAGGCCAGGCCTATTCAACAAAGACTGAGCACGACGACGTGGAGAGACTGCTCGCGTGCACGACGGCTGATTTGGCGATAGCATGCGTTTCAGAGAGCTCTGGCGCGAAGTTGACGCACAAAACGTTGCGACCGGAGCGTAACACCGCGTCAACGCAGCCGCTCGCTGAACGAGCGGACACGCGGTTCAGCGACAGCACGATGACCAGCGGATCGATCGCGTCGCAGTGTTCAAGCAGGAGTCTTGGGACGCTGTGAGCACCTGTTTGAACCAGAACGGCCACGTGCTCGACGCGAGCGGCTTGGCACTCCCTTGAAGCGGCGCGCAGCAAAGCGTCGTCGTATGTGAAGCTTTCAGTAGAGAGTGACGATGCAGCGGAAGATGCCTGCGTCTGGATTCGGAGCAAGAAGAGAGTGTCCCCCTCGGTGTAGACAGTATTTATGGTGGTTCGTATCAGTGTAGCTATCTCGATCGTGCTGCCGTCGATGGTGACGAGTATTTTTTGTGACATGAGTGCCTCGTTGTGAGGCCGAGGCGCGCGTCAACATCTTCTGCAGTTCCACACTAGGCGCGATTTACAGGATTCGACAATGGTCTACGCATCGCGCGCATATTCCTCGAGCGCGATCGCGAACGGTCTCGTCGACGGATAGGCGCGTGGGAAAGTTTCACTAAGCGCCTCATCAAACATTGGACTTCCGTAAATCTTTGTGGGATTCTTGAAGCTCCAAGAACACGTCGTCGGCCACATAGCGTGAATGTTCGACCTTACGAGCTTGATAAGATTTGCGCGTTCCACCGACACGTACTTGCTAGCCGGCGCGGTGTAGCAGCTTTCTGGGTCAGGCAGTGAGAGCGCCCCGCGTCGATCGGCGCTCAGTGATGCATCTGGAGCATAAATTGTTTGCTTGTACCACGTCACAAGCTGTCCCCAGACATACAGCGGTCCGTACTTCTTTTGAAGCATCAAATCACGCTTACCTTTGAAGGCGTTCGGGACGTTACTCCTCACCTGGCACGAAAGCTGACTTGCCATGTCATCTATGTTCACCCGCGGCGAAATCACCATGTCCAGCTTCTCATTCGTGAAATAATGATGTGTATTCGCGTAGAACCACAGGCAATCTCTCGCCTGGGTGTGAAAGCGTTTGTCACTCACCTTCACCAACGCTTCACGAACTTTCAGGATCCAAAGTCGCGCCTGCGACGAGGACTCCGGTCTGCATTCCAGGTTCAGGGCGTCGCCGATGGCGTTCATCGCTTCGTTGACGCGTACGTCGTCCCAATTCCTTTTCACCAGCATCGCAAGCGATGTGTTTTTGGACACAGCGAGCGTTCGCGAGTTGCTTCCACATGCAGCTAAGGTGAACAAAAAACGTCTGAATATGCTATGCTCGCCACTCCAGAGGTGATCAACAATCTCGTCGTCACTCAAACGTCGGAAAAAAGGACTCCTACGTTGTCCTGGTTGAGAGAGCACGTAGCGAACTTTGTCGAGAGTCACCACGAGATTGGTGAGCCGCGTCGATTTCACACCCGCAGCTTCGTGTGCGGCCCCGATGTCATCGTATCTTCCATATTCAGTGGCGGGCAACTTCATCAACTCTTCAGGTAGCTCACATTGCTCAAACTCGATGTACTCGAGCGTGAGTGCCGCCCACTTCATGAGCCATTCGGGGCAGCCTTCGAGCGCACATTCGCGCACACCGGCGTCGTACAGTGCCGCCTGCTCGGATTGCGTGAGAGGCAACGTGCTTGCTGCGTACAGTATAGCGTTTCTGTGCAAAAAGGCGTGCTTCTTGTTTACGACAGCCGTGAATGCGCCACTACCAGCGTACGTGAGGAATGAGCCGCGGCATCCCGGAGAAGAGCACAAACAAAAACCCGAGCGATACTCCTCGACACTCTCGGTTATGCAACTGTAATCCCAGGTCATCTCTTCCCCGCACGCGATATCCTTCGTGGTGAACATGCCGAGGCTCAGTTTGCCATTCTGAGCGAACGTCACCGTCTGGCAGTTTGGTTCGCACGAGTGAGAGAGACGCGACGCGAAGGATCCTTTGTGCATCGCCTCAACGAAGATGACATGTCGCCCACGAACGTCTTCTGGAGGGCGTTCCAGCGTTATGTTGAAGAAAGATGGTAGATCCATCCCAGGAAAACACTTCTTAATGGCGTCCTGGCGCTCGTACCACTGCCAAGGCGCGTAAATTTCGCCGTTGTAATAATTGACGAAAGTTCCAGCTTTTAGCCCGTTAGGGTTGATGCACACGACACCCGTGCCCTTAGGATGGAGTCTGAATCTCACTCGGTGCTCTCTGGGGTCGATAGTCGCCTCGACCGTCTCAAAATCTTCCTTGACGTCGACACTAGCCTTTGCCTTTTTCGCCTTTTTCTGCTTCGGCTTTAAAGCTTCATCGTCGTCGAGCTCCCGAATCGCCCGCAGCAATGCCTCGCAGGCGTTCGCCGCATTTATGTCACCCTCCGCGAGGGCATCCTCGCGCGCGTGCGCAGCTAACAACGACATGTCCCATCCAACAGCGCCGAGTGTGTGCAATTTCGGCAGCAGCCGCTTGGTGAGGAATTCTACCCTACGCGCTCGATTCTCCTCCCCGGCGTAATGCGAAACCGCGCCCACGCACACCATGATTGCCTCTCGAGTGAAACAATCCATACCCCACAGCGGACGCTCCTCCACGTCCACGCCGAGACGAAGCGGCGTCCTTGTCGCCTCGCTTGACACGTTTGGCACCGTCACCGTCGAACGAGGCGCCCCCGCGTGACCCATCGCCCAGGCCCTCCCCGCTGACGCCCCATCGCTATCAACCCGCAGAAACGCGCAGTCCGTCCATCCGTCCCTCATCGACGTTCGAAACCGATCAAGCAACGTCTCCGCGTCGGCGACGCCGACGCCAGGGACAAACGCGCCGACGTCCAACGCCTCGTACGGCGTCGGTTCATACGGCTCGCGCCGCCACGTCGCGCACGCGTAATAAGGTTCGCACGTCGCCAGCCGCGCGAGCTCGCGGCGCTCGCGCGCGAACGAGGACGAGGTTTCCTTGGGTCGAGCGGCGGCGCTCGTGGAAGGCGCATCTTGCGCATTTTCTTCGCTTTGTGACGCGCGCATCACGATTGGACGACGTCGGCGCGTCGAGAAACGCGTAAATCACACGCGCTCGCACAGACGCGCAGTCTTCTTCGCTTGCGCGCGCGTGTGCGGGAGTGAAAGTCGCGAAGATGAGCTAAAAGTCGTTGGTTCTCTTTCAACTGGCTTGACACCGGCTCTCTAGCGCATTCGCTCCCGCGGAGCCGCGACGCGCTCATTCACTTGTTGCGTGCTTCGGACCGGCGTAAGCTTCAATTGGAACGCCGGTGATGAAGGAGAACAGGCCGCCGCGACGGGATTTCGTCGGCTCCTTCTCAGCGTCTGTCGTGAACGGCGGCGCTGCCGCGAGCAGCGCTGCGAGCTCATCAACGCGTCGGTTGGCGTTCGCGAGTTCGGCGCGCGCGGCCTCCTCGGCTTCACTAGACTCTTGCATCTCGCGCTCAAGCCTGGCGACTTTGCCACGAAACGCCTCCGCGTTGGCGTTTGCTTCCTCCACCCGTTGTCGCCACTTGAGCTCAAACGCGTCGTCCTGGTCCAACATTCGACGCTCAAGCTCGTGCTCCAAGGCCCTAAGACGATCGAGCGCTTTCCTGCCTCGTTCACCATCGACTCTCTCTCGCTCAACCGCTCGCTCAGCCTTCTCTAGCCGCGTCGCGAGCTGACTCGTAGCCTCACGAATAGCGCGCGCCCGTCCCTCGCTCCGTTCGTACTGCACGTCCCGTTCCGCCTGCTCCAGCGCGCGATCCTTCCGTTCGATCTCAATCGCCAGTTCCCTCGCTGCGGCTCTGTATCCATCCAATTCTAACTTGAGATCGTCTACAACCTCCTCCAAAACTGCTATCCGGAGCGTCCCTTCCTCGGAGCTCAGTACAAACTCCGGTCGCACCGTCACGCGCAGCTCGATGGGTCGCTCGACGCTCGTCGGACGAGTCTCATCCGACGACGCGGGCACGTCAACATCGGACGTTTGCGACGCTTGACGTTCACGCGTCGATTCGTCCCCGGACGACGAGGCGGCGGTTGCATTTCGAGCG
>Ga0181582_10001397_pt1 | contig 18769 bp, 20 predicted proteins | sample 071ome_32_FD_132438 | JGI IMG/M metagenome (GOLD analysis project Ga0181582, IMG submission 132438) | Coastal salt marsh microbial communities from the Groves Creek Marsh, Skidaway Island, Georgia - 071405AT metaG (megahit assembly) | ecosystem: Environmental > Aquatic > Marine > Intertidal...
ATGACCGCCTAGCACAACGCTTTCTCCGGGTTCCATACGCACATCTTTTTCAGTGCTATAAAGCGACACCAGTGTGATCCCCACAACGAAAACCGCCAGCCCCAGATGGCCGAGCATCATACCGAAGTAGGAACGAGGCAATGACCATAAACGACGACCATTTGCCAGACGGGCTTTAAGATCAACCAGTCCACTGGCCACCACCCAGACAGCCAGCATCATGCCAAAGGCTGCCTGCAATTTGAACTCAGGCATCACAACATAAACAAAAGCCAGACCGATAATAATACTTAGCACCAGCGCAATACGTAATTTCTGCCAGAGCTTGGCAACACTATCCTGTTTCCAGCGCATCATTGCGCCGACACCGACCAGCATCACCAAGGGTGCCGTTAACGGGATAAACACACTATTGAAGTAAGGAGGACCAACGGAGATCTTGCCCAGTTCCAAGGCGTCCAGAATCAATGGATAAAGTGTGCCCAACAAGACGCTAGCCGCAGCGACAACCAGAATGACATTGTTCATCAGTAACGCACTTTCCTTGGAAACAATCTCAAAGGAAACATGGCTACGGATCTGATTGGCGCGCCAGGCATACAGACTCAACGAACCGCCGACAACGGCAATCAGGAACATCAAAATAAATACACCACGTTCCGGATCAGATGCAAAAGCATGCACCGAGGTCAATACTCCGGAGCGCACCAGAAAGGTACCTAATAGACTTAACGAAAAAGTGAAAATGGCCAGCAACACAGTCCAAGCTTTAAAAGCTGCACGCTTTTCTGTGACCGCCAGAGAATGCATCAAAGCGGTACCAACCAGCCATGGCATGAAAGAAGCATTTTCAACGGGGTCCCAGAACCACCAGCCGCCCCAGCCCAGTTCGTAGTAAGCCCACCAGCTGCCTAAAGCAATACCCATCGTCAAAAATAACCAGGCAACATTAGTCCAGGGACGGGACCAGCGCGCCCAAGCCGCATCCAGTTGACCGCCCAGCATAGCGGCAATCGCAAAAGCAAAAGGCACAGCAAAGCCAACATAGCCCATGTAAAGCATAGGTGGATGTATAGCCAGACCTACATCCTGCAATAAAGGATTGAGGTCACGACCATCAGCAGGAGCAGGAATCATCCGATCGAAAGGGTTGGATGTCAGCAGCATAAATAATAGAAAACCGACCGACACCATGCCCAGAACCGAAATAACCCTGGCCACCATGACTTCCGGAACAGATCGACTGAAGTAAGTCACAGCCAGGGTCCAGAATGACAGAATCAGCGCCCACAGCAGTAACGAACCCTCATGCGCGCCCCAGACGCCGGAAATCTGATATATCAAAGGCAATTGAGTGTTGGAATTATTGGCGACATAGGCAATGGTAAAATCATGCGTCAAAAATCCCCAGGTCAACGCCATGTAGGAAATCAGGACAAATAAAAACTGCGCTCTGGCAATTGGACGAGCCAGCGCTACCCATGGAGAAATGCGTTTGGAAGCTCCGACTATGGGAATAATGGATTGCGCAATGGCGATGACCAGCGAAATGATTAAAGCAAAGTGACCTAGTTCTGGAATCATTATTTCTGCCCCATGTTAGCTGGCATCATCATTTTTTCACCTTTTGCCAGAGCCTCGGCGACTTCAGGCGGCATGTAGTTTTCGTCATGTTTGGCGAGCACTTCTTCAGCTTTGAAAATACCGTTATCTATCCGGCCCTGAGCAATAACACCCTGACCCTCTTCAAACAAATCCGGTAAAATGCCGGAATACACCACACTGACTTCGTTAACCCGGTCAGTTATCACAAACTCGACATCAACACCTTCAAGGCGCTTGACCGAATCTTCTTTGACCAGACCTCCGAGCCGGAAAATATGATTGGCGGGTTGCTGATTATTCGCCACTTCAGTCGGCGAGAAGAAATACGAAAGATTGTTGTCCAGCGCATTGATCACCAGCCAGCCAGCCAGGCCCAGCGCTACGAGACCAAAAGCTACAAATCCCATGCGTTTATGTCTGGCTTTCATGACGATTCCTCGCTTCTGATACGGGTTAAACGTGCTGCACGTTGCAAAGCTGCCTTGCGGCGGTTCCTGATTAACAGTGGTTCAGCAACCATGAGTAATGCGGTGACACCAAAAGAGCCCCAAACATATAAGGCATAGCCACCCATATTGAAAAATTCAGCCACTTCAGCTCCCCCTTTCCAATGCTTTGACTTCGCTTAACTCGCTGACCCAGGTGGTATCAGCTTCACGTTCTAGAATAATCGATCGAACCCGGTGAAAAACCACTGCAAAGGTATAGAACCAGAAAGCCACAGCCATCAGCAGCATGGTATTAAGCATGATGCTCGCCATGCTCGAGCCCTGAGTTACGGATACAGAGGCACCCTGATGCAGTGTGTTCCACCATTTCACGGAAAAATAAATAATCGGAATATTAATGACGCCAACCAGAACCAGAATCGCACCGGCACGGTCACCGCGTCGCACATCATCCGTTGCTGACTGCAATGCCATAAAACCCAGATACAGGAAAAGCAGAATCAATTCAGAAGTCAGACGTGCATCCCAGACCCACCAGGCTCCCCACATTGGTTTACCCCAGAAAGCACCGGTCCATAAAGCCAGAAAGGTGAACATCGCACCGGTTGGTGCCAAAGCCTTCATCATCATGAAGGACATACGGGTGTTATAGATAAGTCCGATAGCCGCCCATAAAGCCATAGCCAGATAGATGATCATCGACATCCAGGCTGCCGGAACATGTACGAAAATAATCCGGTAACCCTCACCCTGCTTATAGTCCGTCGGCGCAACAAAAAAACTCAGATACAAGCCTACAGCCAGCATAATCACCGTAATCCAGCTTGACCAAAGAGAAAAACGCCCGGCCAGGGGATAAAAACTTGCCGGTGAAGAAAATTTAAACCAGTTAATAAAATTGTTAGCCATCTAGGGATCCGCAAATACTTTTTGTCGCGATTTATTATTGTTGATCAGATTCAGGTTCAGCTCTGACAGATGTTTGTCAGAATGGTTCTCAAAAGACAGGCGAGACTATCACAAAGCTCCGCGTTACGATATCAGACGACATCATTCCAGAGCGACACGTAAAGCGATTGCGGTCGCCAGCGGCGCCAGAAACAGCGACATCACCAGCATTGCCGACAGCAAATAAAGATGACCTTCCGCGCCAAGGCCTGAAACACCGGCCTCGACAGCGCCGGCACCAAATATCAGTACCGGAATAGTTAGCGGCAGCACCAGCAGCGACACCAGAATACCGCCGCCTCTCAAGCCCAGCGTCAGTGCCGCACCGATCGCGCCAATCAGGCTAAGAGCGGGCGTGCCCAGCAATAACCCCAAAACAAGAATACCTATTGCCTGCAAAGAAAGATCATATTGAAGACCCAGAACCGGAGCTATCAACACCAATGGCAAACCGGTTATCAGCCAGTGGGCAATGATTTTAGCCAGTACCAGCATGGTCAATGGCTGTGGAGTTAACAACATCTGCTCAAGCGTGCCATCGATATAATCGGAACTGAAGATATGATCCAAAGCCAGCATTGAAGCCAGTAATGCGGCAACCCAGACGATTCCCGGCGCAATCAGTCTCAAGGTTTCCAGTTCAGGACCAATAGCCAGAGGAAACAGACTCACGACCACCACAAAGAAAAACAATGTTGACGTGAAATCAGATTTACGCCGCATCGCCAGCAGCAAATCCCGGCGCAGCACGGTGATAAAAACTTTCATCATGTCAAACCCTGCCCTGTTTTTTCCAGCCCAACTCCAGACATTTGACCTGATCGGTGATCAGCTCAACATCCTGATGGGTAGTAATGATCGCCATGCCGCCGGCTTCAATATGCTCCCGCAGTACCTGCTGCAGCAAACTGACGGCTGCTTTATCCAGAGCAACAAAGGGCTCATCAAGAATCCATAACCGCGTTTTCGATAACAACAATCTTGCCAGACTCACACGTCGCTTCTGCCCTTGTGACAATACTCTGGTCGGCAGATCTTCAAAGCCTTTTAAGCCAATCTTTGCCAACGCCTGCCAGACATGGTCTTCCGCGACCGGCGAGCCATCAAGTACACAGGCAATCTGTAGATTTTCAATGGCCGTCAAGTCATCCTTGATGGCATTTTTGTGACCGATGTAAAGCACATTGCCGGTGTATTCTTCCTGCAGATCATCAATAGACTTACCATCCCAGGCTACCGTGCCAGCCGCCGGTTCGGCTAACGCAGCCAGTGTGCGTAACAACGTGGTTTTACCGCTGCCATTGTGTCCGACAAGATGCATCAGCTCGCCCGCTGACAGTTCAAAGCTCAGATCCTGGAACAAACTACGGTCGCCGCGAATGCATTGCAGGGAAGTAACATTTAGCATGATTTAAAGTTCTTGTTTTTTGTTGTAATGATAATGACTATCTTTAGGAGTCTCTGCAGTATTTTGAATGCCGGTAGATTGTGCTTAAAAAAACCGGATTCAAGGCGAACATCGCACTTAATAGCAAGCTATGGCGAAGATTCTCAACACAGAAATCGATTTCTTTTATATTCAAGATACAAGTGCACGAATATTTCAGAGGTTCCTTTACTTGATAAATAGAATTCTCGCATAATTTTACAGCCGGGCGTACCTGAATACCGGGTTTACAAGCAGACTAGCCAGAAAAAGGAATACTGACATGAAAAAAACACTGATTGGCCTGACGGTATCCTGTTTGATCGCGGCTAGCGCAAGCTCTGCATCAGACCATAAAGTTTACAGTGAAGATTTTTTGCAGGCTATTAAACTCACGCCGGATCTTGATAACGGACGTAAACTCTACAAAGCCTGCCTCGGCTGCCACGGCCCTGAAGCCTGGGGAAGCTGGAGTGGTGCTTATCCACAAATCGCCGGCCAATTAAAAAATGTCATTATCAAACAATTGGCCGACTTTCGCGCCGGCAACCGGGATAACCCGATGATGCGCGCCTTCAGTTCACCTAGAGCCTTAGGCGGACCTCAGGAAATTGCCGATGTTGCAGCTTATATCAGCAATTTACCGATGACCGATAAAAATCGTAAAGCCACTCATGCCGATCTGCAAAACGGCAAAAAAATTTATCATGAACAATGCGTCAAATGCCACGGAGAGAATGCCGAGGGCATAGCCGAGGATGATACGCCTTTACTGCACAGCCAACATATCAGTTACCTGAGACGCCAGTTTGACTGGATCAGACTTGGACTGCGTCGCAATGCCGACCCCAAAATGACTAAACAGATACAGACAATAAGCCCGAGTGACGAAATGGACGTATTGGCTTATATTGCTCAATTACCCCCACCTGCAGACAAACTCGCTGCAGACGACTGGAAAAACCCGGACTTTCCAAACTATCCGAGAAAACCCATGCATTAATTACTGCATGGGCAAGAATAATTTGCGAATCGCTTCACTGCGGGATTTGCCGGCAAGATCAACCGCGGTAAGGCCGGATTTATCTTTTAACTGATATTCTGCTCCGCGGCTCAGTAACAGGCTTGCCGTTTGAACAGAGCGCACACTGACGGCTTCAGCTAATGCCGTGATGCCACTATTATCCTGCGCATTGATATCGGCGCCATGGGCCAGCAACCAGGAAACCGCGCCTTCATTGCCCTGACCTGCCGCCCAGATGATAGCTGTCGCACCATCGCTGGAGCGTGCATTAACACTGGCACCTGCATTCAAAAGCATTTCAAGAATGTCCAGATTGCCATTTTCAGCAGCATGCATCAGTGGTGTTTTACCTAAATTATCCGCATGCTGGATATTGGCGCCGGCCTTGATCAACAGCGCTGCTATTTTCGGGTGGTTTTTTTCGATAGCACCAATCAACGCCGTTTCACCTTCCTTATCCGCTGATTCGAGGTCGGCACCTTTGAAAATAAGCTGATCTACCATGGCTTCGCTACCATAACGCGAGGCAATAATCAGCGCATCCCACCCCGAGCGGGTTTTGACTTTCAAATCCGCGCCTCTTTCAAGTAACAGAGCAGAAATCTCGGTGTGGCCATTTTCCGCGGCGATGCTTAATGGTGTACAACCGGCTGTCGACGTCGCATTCACATCCGCACCACGTGCCAGCAGCACCGAAGTAGTGATGATGTTGTTATTTTCGACCGCATTCATCAAAGCCGTGCGGCCATATTTATTAGGTGAATCAACATTAATCCCGGCATCCAGCAGGCGTTCACAGGTAGCAACATCATCTATCGCCGCAGCCATGCGCATTTCCTTATTGGCCTCAGTGTCCGCTGCCGATAGAGGCATTGCCAATACCACCAGCAAGACCCCGGATAACAGTCGCTTTGCAGTCTTCATGTACATTCCCCGTAGAATCCCTGTATCTGTTATTCGATATGCGCAAACCAGTTGGCGATAGTCACACTCCAGTGTTCGCCGGCCTTTTCCTCATCCCAACCATCCGGCTCGTCTGGCTCCTCATGCGCAATGCCTTTATGACAGTCAATACAGGTTTCACCGCGCTCTTCTGCGGCACTGTGTTTTTTACGTGCCATACGACTCTGATCATCGAACGCCATCTGGTCAAAGGCATGACAGCTACGACACTCGCGGGAATTGGAAGCTTTCATTTTCTGCCATACGGCAGTGGCCATCGTCCAGCGATAAGCTTCATATTTTTCCGGTGTATCAATCGTGCCGACGATTTCGTGATAAACGTCTTTGGCCGCCAGAACCTTGGCAACCATTTTAGGGACGAACTGTTTAGGCACATGACAGTCAGAACAGGTCGCCCTGACGCCTGAATGGTTCTTGAAATGGATGGTTTCCTTGTATTCCTCGTAATTAGTCTGCATCGAATGACAGGAAATACAAAACTCCATTTCATTGGTAGCACTAAGACCGGTATTGAACAGACCTGCCCCAACCAGACCCAGAACAAATATAAACAGAGCGCCGAAAAGTCCTACTTTTTTAGCCATCGCAAAGAACCTCTTGAAAATCAAGACTCTGTTACAGAGTCAGTCGTTATAGTTATTGTTGAAGGATACTTTATAAAGGCAAAAGCTTTCAAACTGTTTTAAAATGGACTTTTTGCATGAATAACTGATTATGAACCCGCTTAATCAAACTATCGTGCTTGCCAGCAACAACAAAGGCAAGATCCGTGAAATCAACCAGATACTCGCTCCATTGCAAAAAGACGTTATTGCAATCAAGGAATTCACCGATGAAGAAGCACTCGAAGACGGCCTGAGCTTTGTCGAAAACGCTATCAAAAAAGCCCGTTTTGCCTGCAAAGTCAGCGGCTTACCCGCCATCGCTGATGATTCAGGCATTGAAGTCGATGCATTGAACGGCAAACCCGGTATTTACTCGGCGCGTTTTGCCGGTGATAGCGCTTCCGATGAAGACAACCTGAACAAGCTGTTGGAGGCCATGAAAGATGTTACCGCGGAGAGTCGCAGCGCCCGTTTCCAGTGTATTATGGTGTATATGCGCCATGAACTGGATCCAACGCCGGTGATTTGCCAGGGCACCTGGGAAGGCAGCATCACCAGCCAGCCGCAGGGGGAAAACGGCTTTGGCTATGACCCGGTTTTCTGGGTCAAAGAGGATAATTGCAGTGCCGCAGAACTTGACAGTGAGCGTAAAAATGCTCTGAGTCATCGAGGTAAAGCATTAAGGCAGCTACTCGAAAAACTCTCTGCCTAAACCAAAAAAGCCGGTAATAACCGGCTTTTTTGGTTTAACCTGACATCGACTTACCAGCGAAACAGCACCCACTGGTTAACGTGACTGTTACGGGGATCGTTAGACTGAATATCCAGCTGACCATCACCATCCATATCATAGAAGTAGTAAGGCGGACCGGCTTTCGGCACAACTCTGACCATATAAAGCTGACTTCCATGACGGTATTCGTAAATGGTTTCATCTTCGGTCTGAATGATGGTAACGCCGGGTTCCATGACCTGACCACTTTGTACCGCAGGCGGCGGCGGTGGCGCATCCACATAACCCGGTGGTGGCGGAGGAGGCGGAGGGGGCGCAAATTGCTGAGCCACGGTCAGGGTGGACCACATCAATAAAACAAACACTAAAACTTTTTTCATCACTTTATCCAATGAGGCTGCCATACACAGCTTGATACATAGTATTTTATTACAACTCTAGCAGAATTTCCTCTTCTGCCGCAGACGGCAGAATACTGCGAGTTTCGTAATGCGCAAATATGGCATCAACCACCATTTGCGGATCATCGACGACCTGCATCAAATCCATATCTTCCTGACTGATGGTCCCGGCCGGCACCATGGTATTGCGAAACCACTCAAGCAAGCCCGACCAGAATTGTGAACCGACCAGTAAAATGGGAATTTTTCTGGATTTACCGGTCTGTACCAGCGTCAGAATCTCAGCAAATTCATCCAGTGTGCCAAAACCGCCCGGCAAAACCACATAGGCCGATGCATATTTGACAAACATGACTTTGCGCGCAAAAAAGTGTTTAAAGGTCAGCGAAATATCCTGGTAAGGATTACCTGACTGTTCCTGAGGCAGCTTGATATTCAGCCCAATGCTGGGCGACTTGCCGGCATAGGCACCTTTATTGGCGGCTTCCATAATGCCCGGACCACCGCCGCTAACCACCGCAAAACCACTATCGGATAACAGCCGGGCAATCTCTTCGGCCAGAATGAAATAAGGATCGTTTTCCGCAGTGCGAGCCGAGCCGAAAATACTGACCGAAGGTTTGATATGCGCCAACGCCTCAAAACCTTCAACAAATTCAGACATAATCTGAAACATGCGCCAGGATTCGCGCGTCATCAGATCATCAACATGTTTTACATTGCTACGTTTATTGTGCCTGTGCATAAATTTATTACCTTGAGCCTCATTGCTCCGCTAACATCATCTTTCTTGTATAGCCGATAATCCCCTGAACAGGCAACTATCTTTCATGCACGATCTTAATCCACCTCAACGAGATGCCGTAAAATATCTCGATGGTCCGTTACTGGTACTTGCCGGTGCCGGTTCCGGCAAAACCCGGGTTATTACGCGAAAAATTGTCTACCTGGTGACAAAAGCTAACATTGCCGCCCATCACATCGTCGCCGTGACCTTTACCAATAAAGCAGCGCGTGAAATGAAAGCGCGCCTCAAGCAGACATTAAGCAGCGACCTGTCCCGCGGACTGAAAGTTTCCACCTTTCACCGCCTCGGCTTGACCATTCTCAAACGCGAGCACAAAGCGGTCGGATTGAAAAGCAGCTTTACCCTGATGGATCAGGAGGATGCCACCCTGACGCTGCGGGAACTGTTGAAAAGCGACAAATTTGAAGATCAGGCACAATCCATTCAATGGCAGATATCGCAATGGAAAAACCAGTTAATCACTCCCGCAGCGGCCATTTCTCATGCCGGCGATGAACAGCAATTGATGGCCGCCCGCTACTATGAGGCTTATCAGAGCATGCTGCTAACCTGCAATGCCGTGGATTTTGACGATTTACTGATGTTGCCCGTGCAAATTTTCAGAAATCATCCTGATATTCTCGATCAATGGCAAAACCGGATCCGCTATCTGCTGGTTGATGAATATCAGGATACCAATGGCTCTCAATATGAACTGGTCAAACAATTAACCGGCACTCGAGAGGCTTTGACCGTCGTGGGTGATGATGACCAGTCAATTTATGCCTGGCGTGGCGCACGTCCGGAAAATCTGGCCCGTCTGAAAGATGATTTCCCGCGTCTGAAAATCATCAAACTCGAACAGAACTACCGTTCAATGGCGCGCATCCTGAAAGCCGCCAACCGCTTAATCGATAACAACCCGCACGTGTTTCAAAAAAGACTTTGGAGTGATTTGGGGGCCGGTGACATGTTACGAGTCATTCAATGCCGCAACGAACAGGATGAAGCCAGCCGGGTTGCCTCTGAGATCTTGCATCATCATTACCGTCATACCGGCCGTTTTGGTCACTATGCGATTCTGTATCGCGGCAATCATCAGGCACGTATTTTTGAAAAGGCCCTGCGAACCCAGAATGTGCCCTATAGCATCAGTGGCGGTCAGTCCTTTTTCAGCCGCAGTGAAATCAAAGATGTTATGGCTTATCTGCGGTTACTCGCTAATCCTGAAGATGATGCCGCTTTTATGCGCATCATCAATGTCCCGCAACGAGGCATTGGTCTGAACACCCTACAGAAACTGGCTGCCTATGCCGGTCAACGCGGCATTGTGCTCAACCAGGCATGTGATGAACTTGGCCTGGCGGAGCACCTGCGCGAATCGGCATTTAATAAAGTCCGCGGTTTCAAGCAGATGATCGATCATTACCGGCAACAGGTACACGAGCAGCCTATCAGTGCCGCGGTAACAAAACTGCTGACAGAAATAGACTACTTGAACTGGTTGCGCGAACAGGGCAGCAGTCCCAAAGCAACCGAAAGACGTCAGGAAAATGTACAGGAGCTCCTGGACTGGTTACAGAAATTACAGGACGATGAAAATCGGCCCGATTCTCCCGGCGATCTGGTTAACCATCTGACACTGATGGATGTGCTCGAACGTCAGGAAGAAGATGATACCGAAGAAGACCGGGTTAGACTTATGACACTGCATTCAGCAAAAGGCCTGGAATTTCCTCATGTTTTCATGGTTGGCATGGAAGAAGACCTGTTGCCGCATCACAGCAGTATCGAAGAAGACAACATTGAAGAAGAGAGACGCCTGGCTTATGTCGGCATCACCCGCGCACGGCAAACTCTGACCATGACACTGGCGGCAAAAAGAAAAAAATTCGGAGAATTAACACGCTGCGAACCCAGTCGATTCCTGGCGGAGCTACCTGAGGAAGATCTCAGCTGGGAAGGCAGAGGCAACAGCAGTCCCGAACAGGTCAAGGAAAAAGGCTCTGCCCATCTGGCCGGTATCAGGGCTTTATTAAGCCCTGATACCTGATACCTGATACCTGATACCTGACATCTGACAACCGGGTAAGATTATTGTGACTGACTGACCATGTAATCAACGGTCGCTTTAACCTGTTCATCAGTCAAAGAGGCATTACCACCACGTGGCGGCATCCCGTTTTTACCGTTTAATGCACTGTTATAGAGCGAGTCCATACCTGCTGCTATACGTGGTGCCCAGGCAGCAGCATCACCAAAAGCCGGTGAACCCATAGACTGCGAAACCGGGCCGGCAGCATGGCAGGCAAAGCAGACTGTTTCGTAAGTTTTCTTGCCGTCAACAACCGGAGCAGCTGCAGCATCACCTGATGCGGCCTCGGCAACGGCAGGCCCGGCTACCGGCGCAGAACCAGCGGCTGGAATAGACAAACCCTGAATACGGATTTTACCAATAGGTTCAATGTTAGTCAGAACATCGGAACGATCTTCATTCGCGAAAGCCGCGCCAGAAAGTAAAATAGATGAAACCGCAAAAGCACGGGCAAGATGTAATTTACGCATAAATATTTCCCAATAAAAAAACCGGAGTGGCGATATAACCGTGGATTATAACCATATTCTAATGTTCTGTGAAAGACTCCTGCACCTGCGGTTTCTCATAGTGCTAAAATGCCCGGCTATTAATTTCATCAAAGAGGATATCTTATGGGTTACGCCGTCATGCTTCACATTGCCGCTGTCGTTATCTGGGTTGGCGGGATGATTTTTGCTCACGCCTTCCTGCGTCCTGTCGCTGCCGACCAACTCGAACCGCCAGTCAGGTTGACTTTATGGGTTGGCGTGTTCAAACGCTTCTTCCCAGTAGTCTGGATTTGCATCATTACCATTTTGATCACCGGCTATGGCATCATTCTGGTTTATTATCCTGACGGTTTCAAAGGCCTGCCACTTTATATCAATGTCATGATGGGATTAGGCATTGTCATGATGCTGATTTTTTTCCATGTATTTTTTGCACCGTTCAAACGTCTGAAACGGGCTGTAGAAGCAGCCGACTGGCCGACTGGAGGCAAAGCACTTACGCAGATACGTCATTTGGTAGGCGTTAACATGACCATCGGCATCATCACTGCGATGATAGCTTCTGGCGGCCGCTATCTGATGATGTAAAAATTAATCAAGTCATTCTGCGGACTGCCGCTATACTTCAATGCCGCCTTAATCATAAGGCGGTATTCTGCCGCTCCATATTTTTTTAGAGGTGAATTGATGTACGCCCCGATTATTGCTCTGTTAGATAAGCTGCGTTTTTCTGCAAAGTTCAGTGTCATTTTTCTTCTTATTCTGATTCCGGCTGTTTTGACGATTGTTGAGCACTATGTGGAAATGAACGCATCTCTGTCTCAGTTGACCACTCAACAGCATGGCGTCAAATATTTGCAAAAAAGTCAGGAGCTCCTTAAATTCATCCCTCAGCACCGGGGTCTCTCTCAGGGCTTTTTAAAAGGTCAATCCGACCTTAAAGGCAAACTTGAAGCATTACAGAACAAAGTCGATCAGGCATTTAACGCTCTGGAAAAAGTCGACCAGAACGTTAGCAAAGCGCTAGCCATTACCTCGCCACTGGGTAATCTCAAAAAAGACTGGCAGCTCATCAAAAGCAAAGCCTTCAGCTACAAACCCGCAGATTCCTTTGCAGAACATACCCAGCTAATCAACAATATAATGCAGCTACAGGAGTCCATTGCCGGCGAGACCCGCCTGTTAAAGTCTGACAATGATTCGGTCTATCACCTGACTCGCATCGCTGTTGATGTGATTCCCGTTTTAACTGAAAACATGGGACAGGCACGTGGACGCGGTACCGGGGTTGCAGCAGCCGGACAGCTTTCCGATGGTTTACGTTCCGGCATCTCAGCTAATGCCAGCGCCATCAAATTCAATGAAAAACGTTTTGAAATCTATTGGGATGATTTTACTGCCGGCAATGACATCCGACTCGGGCAAATGAACAATCTCAAGGCAAACGCCAGCGACAATATCCTGACCTTTCGCAATCTGATCAACCGGGAATTACTCGATACGAACAGCATCAGTATCAAACCGACAGATTTTTTCGCTGCTGGCACTCAGGCTATTAATGCAACCTTTGAATTACAAACCGCTATTTATAAAAATCTGGCTAACTATTTTGAAAACCAGGTTACAGAACAGCAAAGCTATGGCTACATGGTCATGGCCTTTACCGTTTTGATACCCTTACTGTCAGCTTATATTTTTGCCGGTCTTTACAAGTCCATCCAGAAAAGCGTCGATCATCTGCATGACGCTGCCGATAAAATAGCAAATGGGGACCTGTCGACTCAGGTCAGTATCAATTCCAGAGACGAGTTCGCTGAACTTGGCCAGTCTTTTAATGAAATTGCCAGTGGTCTGCAAACGCTGATCAGTGCCATCACCCGGTCCACTACTGAACTGTCCGGATCGGCTTCCAGTCTTAGCAGCATTTCCAACAGCACGCGCGAAGCAGTCACCTATCAGAAAGACCAATTGACCCATATCGCTACAGCCATGCAGGAAATGTCCGCTACCGCTTCTGAAATTGCACATAACGCCAGTAGTTCGGCGGATTCTGCCCGCACTGCCTCCAGTCAGGTTGAAACCGGTCAAACCACCATCAATAAAAGCGTCTCCAGTATGCAGACTTTGCACAGCAATGTGTCACAGGCTGCCACTGTCATTGAAGAACTGGCAGCCGATAGTCAGGCTATTGGCAGTGTACTGGATGTCATCAAAGGTATCGCTGAACAAACCAACCTGCTCGCGCTGAATGCGGCTATTGAAGCTGCGCGTGCCGGCGAACAGGGACGCGGCTTTGCGGTGGTTGCGGATGAGGTCAGAAACCTGGCCAGTAAAACCCAGGAGTCCACGCGGGAGATCGAAAACATGATCGAAAACCTGCAGTCCGCAGCCAAACACGCTACCAATTCGATGAAAGAAAGCCAACAGCATGCCACTGACAGTGTCGAGACCGTACAAAATGCCCGCGAAGCTTTTATGGCAATCGCCAGTTCATTTACCCATATCTCGGATATGACTGCCCAGATCGCAACCGCGGCCGAGGAACAAAGTGTCACGGTTGAGGAAATCAACAGAAATGTTGCCGCCTCCAACACGGCCATTGGCAGCGCGACAGATGATGCCATCAAAACCAACGAAGCCAGTCAGAAGGTCGCCAGCCTGGCAGAAGAACTGAACCGCGAAGCACAGAAGTTCCATTAAGCAGTCGTAGAGGTTTTGCTGTGATCAAGCCTGTTCCCTACAGACAATCAGTTTGCAGGCCATGCTTTCTGAGTTGCAGTAATACTGGTAGCATGCAGCGCTGTGATTCATCTTTAAACAGGAAAGGTACTCGATGAAACGTTCTGTCACTAAAACCATCTTACTCTCTGCCGGCATGCTTTTCGCGGCACAGGCTGTTAATGCCACAAACATGAAATGGCTGGAATATGCGCCAACCAGTAAATTCACTCAGGAAGACTGGGATATAGCCAAAGCCACGGCAAAAAAAGCACTGAACGAAGGTAAAGACGGCGAAGACTTTTCCTGGAGCAACGCCAAGTCAGGTAATAGCGGTACCATCACGCCAGTTAAAGACACTTCTGGTGAAAGTGGCTGTCGGGATCTGAAAATTCAAAATACTGCCGGTACGCTTTCCGGTAGTGCACAGTATACCTTTTGCAAGCAAGCCGATGGCAGCTGGAAAACCACTCAAGCCAAAATGTAAGCCATGCTCAATCAGCCTATTGACCAACTGCCTCTCTGGGCAGTTCTGGCTCTAATCATTATAGGCCTGTTCTTCGCGGCAGAAGCCGGCTTTTACATCGGCAAACGCCGATCTTCAAAAATTGCCGACATTGGCCGCGAAGAAAAACAGGCTAGCTCGATCATGGGCGCTTCCCTAGGTCTACTAGCCTTTCTACTCGCATTTACCTTTGCCATGGCAAACAGTATCCATGGTGAACGCAAAGAGCTGGTGGTCACTGAAGCTAATGCCATTGGCACCTTGTATCTGCGCAGTCAACTGTTTGAAAATTCGCCGCAGATGACGCAGTCACAACAACTTATTAGGGACTACGTCAAACTTCGCCTTGAAGGTGGAAACTGGCGAGCCACTGATGGCATGGCTGAAATTCAGAAGATCTTACGAGCCTCTGAAAATATCCTTGACCAGCTCTGGGTACTTGGCAGGGAAATGACACCGGCTCATGTGAATTCACCATTATTCAGCCTGTATATCGATTCACTGAATGAAGTCATTGATATCCATACTTTAAGAATCAACGCGGGCAGCAAACGCCTGCCGCAAATCGTTCGCGTCATGCTATTCATGATCGCGACCGTGACTCTGGCACTGCTGGGTTACCAGTCAGGGTTGAATCTGGTGCGTGCCCTGATACCACGTGCCGCATTAATTACTTCATTATCCATAGTCATGGTGCTGGTTGTTGATCTCGATCGTCCCGGCAGCGACCTGATTTCGATAGGGCAAAACACCATGCTTAATCTGCAAACGGCCATCAGTGAGGCAAAACCATGAAAAAACTTTTAACTCTGGTTTTATTGGCCGGCATCAGCCAGCTTAGCTACGCAGAATCAAACCAGCAATCACTTATGTTTAAGGAAGCGACTGCACAGCCTTCGGGCATCAGCAGTCAGTCCGGTAATGATTTAGGTGATCATTGTCAACGTCTGGCTAAAGATATCGACAACGCAAAGGGCAAACCACAACGCCGCTATGCCTTAAGTGAACGCTATCGTCAGGAATGTGAAGTCCAGCGTTAGACTTTTATTCTTTGGCGTTTTCCTGATTCAAAGTGATATTTGAACAAGGCCCTTCGATATAACCTGCTACTGACTGACGTGTACAGGCGATACAACCTGAACTGTATTCAACCGGCGACATACTTCCATCCTGATAAATGCCACAGGTCGGATTATGTTCCATCGTACACATCATCGGACGTTCAGCAGGACATGGCGTCATAGACTGAAGATTTTGTTTGTAAAGTGCTACTTTTTGATGCTGGTTACTGACACAACCAGCAATAAAAAAAACAGAAGTCAGTGTAGCGAGTAGAACAATTTTTTTCATGATTTCATCCGACAAATTGGTAAATCCTATTATGCGCAAATTTGAATGGATATGGCTATTGTTATTCTTAATCAGCTTGAATAGTCATGCACAACGACTTAGCCATAGTCAGTTAAGTCCTATGCAAACCGGTGAAATCATCCTGCAACTGGCCGAGGCTATTGAAAGCCCATTGCCTACAGAAAAAAACCTGCAAACCATTCATCAATTCGGCACCGACACCCGCTTTTATATTTTAACCCGCGGCTGGCTGATTCAATATCTGGAGATGACCAGCGCGATATTGCAAAATAGCCAAAGTCCCTCGCAAATCGAAGCTTTAAAGAAACGTCAGGCTTTCCTACACAAAGCAATCAGACTTATAGATCTGGAATGATAAGAAAACGTTAAAATGCCAATATCCGGCTGTTTAGTCATGTTCATATCGGTAGTAAAGATCAACCGATTCTTCCTCACCAGAAAGGCTTTCCAGATCAAGGTAATCATTAATACTGTAATTGATCATCAAGGCGCCATTGGCATCAAATAGTCCATGCGTATAGCCGATGTAAAGATCCGGATTGAGATATTTACCGAGTTTGATCGCTGAATCCTGATAATCACCTTTACCGGAATCAAAACTGATTTCATCAATACCTAATCGTTCGCCCATTTCGTTTAATGCCGGCATTGCCTTGTTTAAACCTAAAGACAAAGCTGCTGCAGATATTTCATTACCGGATTCTTTGTCTGCCTGTGACAGATTACGTCCGGTGATCAGATATGCCAAAGCCTCTGCTTCGGGCAGAGACGGCTCCGAGTAAATGCGAATTGTAGGCTGGCTTAAGCGACCATTGACAGCCAGATATGCGGTAACCGATTCATCAATAGATAAACGCTTGGCACGCAAATCAACTCCGGGATTGTCCGCAATGCCGGCAAACAATAAACGTCCTTTTTCGACACTCAGATTCTGACCATAGGCCTGATAATTGGCATCCTTCATGGCTATATAACCAAATAACTGGGTTTGTTTACCGTCATACTCAGCATCCAGTAAACCGTCTAAACCGGTATGCAAGCCAAAGCCGGTAAAGCTCACCTGATCTCCCAGTTCCAGTTTTACTTTGGCATTCACCGGTCTGGCATTAGCGTCTTGCGGCTTGACTTGATCAACAATCACTTCGTCACTAGAAACCGAATCAACACTGGGAGGCATTTCGTATAACTCGATTTTTGCCCGCGGAACAAAAAGCTTTCCCTGGATATCAATCACTTCTCTACCGCTAAGCACCAGATCAGGGCTAATCGCTACATCAGCAGTCGGCAAACGTACGACCTGAAAGTTTTCACCCTTTAGCGCAAGATCCAGACTCACAGGAATGGCCGATGCATCGACTTCCCCTGTCAGATCCAGCCGACCATCGCCAGAATGCATACTCGCCGATAATTGCAAATGCTGCTTGCGATCCGCTAACGCTAGTAACTGGATATTATCCACATCAATTCCTGCAGCCGGAATTGATGCACGCCCATCTTTTAATTCGGCCTGACCGGTTATCAGAGGTTTATCAAGATCTCCACCAAGCTTCATTGTTATAGCCAGATTACCTTTGACATCTTTAAGGTCAGGCACTATCCATTGCACCAGTTGCAACTCTGGCAGATCAATATTCAGTTCACCGTCAAGTTCACGGCGTTCGCTGGGACCGATTTTGACAACACCATGACCGATTCCTTTTTCGCCAATCTGAAAATTAAAGTGTCCCCGCCCTTGGTTGTCTGCAAATTGACCTTTCAATGAAGCATTGCGATAAGGTATCTGTAGCGTCTCTTCATCATCAAGCAGCACAAACTGACCATCTGCCGGTATAAAATCAAAATCGATCACCGGTGCACTCGAAGTTCCTGACATCTGCAAGTTCCCAGATAATTTTCCCTGCAAATCCCCTTGAGGCGGCAACAAAGGCTTAAGATGCACAAAATCAAAATTTCGGATATCCAGTTGTGCCTGTAGCGAATCATTACTTTGTTGCCAGTCAGTCTGCAGGCAAATGAACTCATCATTATTCCGCAAACACCAGTCACCGAGTTTCAGATGTCCGGCAGAAACCTCCAGATCAGCGGCCTTGGCTTGTTCAAGACTGATGAACTCGTTATTGATAAGTGTATGGAGAATTTGTCCTTGCCAGGTGTTATTAGCAAAAGCCCCTTGCAGTGTGATCCTGATATCCTGATCAAGACCTGTGGTTTTCATGTTAATACTATGACTGGCTAGACTGCCATCAAGAGCGAACAGTATTTGCTCAAGTCGGGTTTCTCCGAGTGCAATATCCTCAGCAGTGATTTTGATATTGCCCGCTTCACCCACCCAATTACCGGATAACAGCATTGATTTAACTTGCTTGTCTGCAAAGCTGACATTGTTAAAACGTGTTTCACCGAGTAAAGATGGATTTTCTATATTGCCTTTTAACTGCAGTTGTCCCTCGATAACGCCAGCCAATTGTGGATGCAGTTGCTCAAGTTCCTGTGCAGCAATATTGACTTGGATATCTGCCTGCTGACCAACCTGACCACTGATATCAAATTGATTATCACCAAGTAACAGCTGAACATTCTCACTATTGAAGATGTCCGCTCGATAGTTGATGCCACCTGTTGCGCTAAGCGGGTAACCTCTAAGCTCA
>Ga0181582_10001398_pt1 | contig 18769 bp, 11 predicted proteins | sample 071ome_32_FD_132438 | JGI IMG/M metagenome (GOLD analysis project Ga0181582, IMG submission 132438) | Coastal salt marsh microbial communities from the Groves Creek Marsh, Skidaway Island, Georgia - 071405AT metaG (megahit assembly) | ecosystem: Environmental > Aquatic > Marine > Intertidal...
GACTACTGCGACATCGAAGAATGGGGCGGGCTGGCATGCAAGATCACTGCAGGCAATGGCGGCATGGGTACAGTGCGTGCGCTGACTGCCGGGCCGCGCACCATCATCGAGATCCTGGTGGCACAGACAGACCTGTCCTATGGCTACACGCAGCCGGTACAGGAAGGCCAGTTCTACAACCTCTACCATGGTTTCATGGAAGCCAAACCGGTGACTGCGGGTACGTCCAAGATGCTTTACACCCTGGTGTATGATGTCTCCAACCTGGAAGACCAGGCTGCCAAAGACGCCGACGTGGCAAGACGGCGCGGCATGTTCGAGAATATGCTGGTCAACATGAAAAATATTGCGGAAGGCAATTAACATTCACCAATCATGCAGCCCGGAGTTCCTGAATTTTTCCGGGCTGATCCGGGCCGGGGCCAGTTGGATGCAAGCAGCTGGCACCTGTAATCTTTCGCTCATTTGCCTGTAAACAACATACCAATCTCAAGGGGGAAATCATGATTCGCATGCGTTCTACTGCACTCCTGCTGCTATTGGCCACACTGGTGTCCTGCGGCCAATCGGACAACGGGGGCAACCAGCCAGGTACGGTTTCATCCCTGCCGCAGGCTGCTGCCACTGCCGGAGGCGGCTCCTCAAACATCAAAGCCGCCAATGTAACCGATGAGCGGCTGCTGAATGCCGAAGACGAACCAGAGCAGTGGATGATGGTTGGCGGTACCTATGAGGAGCGGCATTACAGTCCCCTCGATGAAATCAACCGTGACAATGTCGAAAACCTGCAGCTGGCCTGGCATGCGGACTACGCGGTCAACCTGTCGCAGCAAGGCACCCCCCTGTACATTGACGGCGTGATCTATGTTTCCACAGCATGGAGCATGGTGAATGCGTTTGATGCAGCGACCGGCGAGCTGCTCTGGCACTACGATCCCCAGACCCCGCGCGAGATTGTCACCCGGGTCTGCTGCGGCATTGTGAACCGCGGTATCGCCGCTTATGAAGGCAAGATCTACCTGGGCACCCTGGATGGTTACCTGGTCGCCATCAATGCCGATACCGGTGAGGAGGAGTGGCGCAAGCTGACCATCGATCCCAGCGGCCCGCAGACCATCACCAGCGCCCCGCGCATCATCAAGGGCCAGGTGCTGATCGGCAACTCGGGCAGTGAAAAGAGCGCCCGGGGTTATCTCGGCGCCTATGATGCGCGGACCGGCGAAGACCGGTGGCGTGTCTACACAGTCCCCGGCAACCCGGAACTGGGATTCGAAACACCGCAAATGGAAAGCGCCGCGGCCACCTGGAGCGGCAGCTGGTGGGAGCTTGGCGGTGGTGGCACCGTGTGGGATGCCATCGTCTACGATGAAGTGAACAACCTGGTCATCTTCGGCACCGGCAACGGCACGCCCTGGGACCAGCGCGCCCGCGACCCGGAAGGCGGTGACAATCTGTATATCGCATCCCTGCTGGCTGTCGATGCCGATACCGGCGAATACATCTGGCACTACCAGACCACACCGGGAGATACCTGGGATTACGATGCCATGAGCCCGATGATGCTGGTCGACCTCGAGGTGGACGGCGAAATGCGTCATGTGGTCATGCAGCCGAACAAGAACGGCTTCTTCTACATGCTGGATGCGGCGACTGGTGAATTGCTGCGCGGCTATCCATTTACCGAAGTGAACTGGGCAACCGGCATCGACATGGATACCGGCCGCCCCATCGAGGTGCCGGAAGCACGCTATGACCATGAGAATATCTGGAACCTGGCTCCCGGTGTTCAGGGTGGCCACGGCTGGCATGCCAATGCCTGGAATCCTGAAACCGGGCTGATCTATATAGCGACGCAACGCGCCTATTTCGCCATGCAGAGCCTGGAGGATTTCACGCCCAATACCGATCCCACGGCGAACAACCTGGCCATCGACATGAGCGCCAACTTCGTCTACTACCGTGACAACCCCGATGCGCCCCGCGAATTCGTCGGTTATGTATCGGCCTGGAACCCGGCTACCGGGCAGGAAGTCTGGCGCAGCGAGGAAAATCCGGGACCCACGGGTGGCGTGCTCAGCACGGCTGGTGGCCTGGTCTTTTCCGGCGGCGGCAACAACACCAACAAATTCCGTGCCTATGACACCGTCACCGGTGAAAAACTGTGGTCCTTCGATACGCAGACCGGCATGGTCGCCGCACCCATCACCTTCGAAATGGACGGCCGCCAGTATGTGGCCGCCAGCGTCGGTATCAACCAGGCGGGTAATTACTTCGCGCCGAACAATTCCCGGTTGCTGGTCTTTGCCCTGTACGGCGGCAACGAATTGCCGGAACAGCTGACCTATACGCCACGTGAACTGAATCCGCCCGAACTGCTGGCCAGCCAGGATGTCATTGATGCCGGCGGCGAACTTTACAGCCAGCACTGTTCCGTCTGCCATGGTATCGGCGGGCAGCAGCGCGGGGCCAACTTCCCGAACCTGCTGGTGACACCGCTGTTGCATAGCGATGTCGGTTTCAATCAGGTGGTTATCGACGGTATCCGGGCTGACAAGGGCATGGTGTCCTTCGCCAACCGGATCGATGCCGAAGGCAGCGATGCAATCCGCTGGTTCCTCGTGGCCCAGGCCATCGAAGCGCAAAACGCCACCCCGCTGGCGCCGCCGGAAGACGTGGATACGCCGGACGATATCCATACTGACGAGGAATAATTCGCCGACCAGAGCACGCCATCGCTGCCCTTGCCGGGCAATGGTGGCGTTGTTGTTTGGTCCACCCGGCAAGCTTGAGCTTGATCAGGCGCAAGTGAGCGGGCTATGACCGGGATTAGAATACAGTCGGAAAAGGCCTCAACTGGGGGGCGTGCAGTGGACAAAGTCCTTGTTCTGCCTCAGAATTTCACGCGCGAAGGAAACTTCCACAATATTTGGGTTTTTCCGCCCTAAAATTGGTCCAATATACAGAAAACACGGGCCCAGCAACCGGTTTTAACAGCATGCTCAAAACTGTCAGAAAAATCATGATCTCCTCTCTCTGCGCCACGGCCGCTGCAGCCGCTTCGCAGGTGCTGGCTGCCGACGAATGGAGTGTCATCGAGGGTTACTGCTACCAGTGTCACAACGACGAGGACTGGGCCGGCAGTGTCGCTTTCAACCTCATGTCGAAGGATGGGGTGCCCCACGAGGCCGAGATTTTCGAGGAAGCCATCCGGCGCCTGAATGGCGGGCATATGCCCCCGCCGGGCGCCGAACGTCCACCCGAACGGGAGCTCAAGGCCCTGATCGCCTGGCTGGAAAACACCATCGATGAGGCGGCAGGTACACCCCCTGCCGGCAACGTGCCGCTCAGGCGCCTGAACCGGCGCGAATATGAAAATGCCGTTCGTGACCTGCTGGCACTGGAAATCGATGCTTCCGCACTTTTGCCGGAAGACGATATCGAGGGCGGTTTTGACAACAACGCGGCTGCCCTGCAGGTGTCACCTGCATTTATCGATCAATATCTCAACGCAGCAAGAACGATTTCCCATGAGGCCATCGGTTCCACCCGCCCGATTCCTGTCCTGGAAACTTTCGGCAGTGTGGCGGACATGATCATTTCATTGCCCGCCAGGGGTACACCGGGCACCGGCATTCAGCGCCAGCACCAGGCGGGCATGCCGTTCGGTACCCGTGGTGGCATGAGCGTGCGTTACAACTTCATGGCGGATGGTGTCTACGAGCTCAATATCGGAGATCTGGCCCTGGGTCGCGAAGTGCCCAACATGGAATTCAAGAACACCGTGATCGCACTTCTCGACGGCAGGGAGATTTTCCGCACCGAGATGGGTGGTGATGAAGATCACGAAGCCATTGACCAGGAACAGGCCGATGCAGTGTCCCGCATCAATGCGCGGCTGAAAAATATCCGCTTCAATGCCACCGCAGGACAACATATCGTGACGGTGACCTTCCTGCATCGCAGCTTTGCCGAGAGTGATGAGCGTACTCCGGAAACCGCACTGGAAGGCGGGCAGAGCAGGATCCATAAAGTACATGCCCTGCAGGTACGTGGCCCGCTGGAAGTCACCGGGATGAGTGAGTCGGCATCGCGCAAGCGCATCTTTGTCTGTTACCCCCGGGAAACCGCCGAGGAAGAAGCCTGTGCCGAGGAAATCATTACGAACCTGGCAGAACGCGCATTCCGCCGTCCGTTGACCGACGAGGATCTCACCAGCCTCACCGGCTTTTTCACCCGCAGCCGCCAGAACAATGATTTTGAAGCCAGCATCAAGGAAGCGGTGAGCGCCATCCTGGTCAGCCCGCATTTCATCTACCGTGCCGAGGGTGGACCTGCAGAGGGTGAAAGCCTGATGCTGACAGACCTCGAACTGGCGTCACGCCTGTCATTCTTCCTCTGGAGCAGCTTGCCCGACGAGGAATTGCTGACACTGGCCAACAACAACGAGCTGGGTAAACCGGATGTGCTCCGGGCGCAGATCTCCCGCATGCTGGCCGACGAGAGGGCAAGAACACTGGTCGATGACTTTGCCTTCCAGTGGCTGCACCTGTCCAAGCTGGATGAGATCAATCCGAACGGATTCATGTTCCGTTACGCCAGCCGCTTTCTGGATCCGCGCCCGATGTTCAAGGAAGAGCTGAGCCTGTTCATCGACAGTGTGTTGCGCAGCGACCAGTCCGTGGTGCGCCTGCTGGATGCAGATTACTCCTACCTCAATGAAAGACTGGCCATGCACTACGGTATCGATGACGTGAAGGGCAGCAATTTCCGCAAGGTGACCCTGGAGGACGAATACCGTCACGGCCTGCTCGGCAAGGGCGCCATCCTGATGCTGACCGCCAACCCGAACCGGACATCTCCCGTACTCCGGGGTGCCTGGATACTGGAAAGACTGATGGCTTCACCGCCACCGCCGCCGCCACCGAACGTGGAAACCGATTTGTCACAGAAACCCGGGCAGAAGCCCAAGACCTTGCGTGACAGGCTGGAACAGCATCGCGCCAATCCGACGTGCTACAACTGCCATGGCGTCCTGGATCCGCTGGGCTTTGCCCTCGAGAATTTCAATACCGTTGGCCAGTTCCAGGAAATCGACCGCGAAACCCTGAGCGTGATCGATGCTTCAGGGGTGCTGCCCGATGGCACGCAGATCAAGCGTCCGGAGGACCTGAAGACGGCACTGGTCGACCGTTCTGAATTGTTCGTGCAGTCACTGACCGAACACCTGATGACCTTTGCCCTGGGCCGGGTCGTCGATTACCAGGATATGCCGACAGTACGCAGGATCGTTCGCGATGTGGCGAAAGAGGGCAACCGTTTCGAATCCATCGTTTACAATATCGTCAGCAGTGATGCTTTCCGTATGCGTTCAGGCATGATCAGCGCCAATGAAGCCACTGCCAGGCAGCAGGCTTCACGTTAACTAACCGACCAGACAGGACACCCAACATGTTTATCAGCAAGAAACATCTTTCACGCAGAACACTGTTGAAAGGCGCAGGTGCATCCATCGCGCTGCCGATGCTGGATGCCATGACGCCGGCCCTGGCACAGGCTGAGGTTGGTTACCCCCGCATGGGCTTCATCTATTTCCCCCATGGCGCGGTGATCCATGAATGGCCGCCGAAGCAGACGGGCACCGATTTTGAGTACTCCAGGATTCTCAAGCCCCTGGAGTCCCTGAACGACTATGTCACCGTAATCTCAGGCCTGCGTAACAAGGCTGCCGAAAACGGCCCGGCCCCGCACTCAATAACAGAGGAAACGTGGTTGTCCTGCGTGGCCCCGGGAGATCGTGATCGCAGTCCCGAAGGCATCAAGGGCATGACCGCCGACCAGATCGCCGCCAGGATCATCGGGGAGACCACACCGCTGCCTTCCCTGGAACTCTGTGGTGAGCCTGGCGGGGCGATCAACTACAGGACGCCGCAGCAGCCGCTGCCGCTGGAAGGCAATCCGCGCAAGGTGTTCTACACCATGTTCGGCCAGGGAGACACCTACGACGAACGCATCCAGATCCTGCAGCAGTCAGAAAGCCTGCTCGACTATGTGCGCGAAGCCACTGCCAGCCTCAATCGCAAGCTGACCCCCGCCGATCGTGTTCGCGTGGATGAGTACCTGTCGTCCGTGCGTGAAGTGGAAACACGTATCCAGAAACTGGAAGAGGGCGCCCGCGAACTGACCGGACTGCCCGATGCACCGCTGGGCCCGCCCGATGATTTCACCGAGTTGCTGGATATCCAGTTTGAGATGATTGCGCTGGCGTTCCAGAACAACCAGACCCGCATCGCTTCCATGCGCATGATCAAGGAAGCCAGTATGCGGGTATTCGACAACCTGGGTGTGGCGGAATCCTTCCACCCGCTGTCGCACCACCAGGAAGACCCGGCCAAGTGGGAACTGCTGGTGCGCATCCAGCGCCACCAGACCGAGCGTGCCGCGAAATTCGCCCAGCGCCTGAAGGAAATGGAAGATGTCGAAGGCAATATCCTGGACAACTCCATCATCCTGTTCGGCAGCAACATGGGTAACAGCGACCTGCACGACGCCAACCTGCTGCCGTCGGCGCTTATCGGCAAGGGCGGCGGCATCAAGGGTGGCCAGCACCTGCATTATCCGCAGGACACGCCGCACGCCAGGCTTTTGCATACCATGCTGGAAAAAGCCGGCATTCCTCTCGAGGAATTCGGTGACAGCACGGGGACATTCGCCGAAGTCTGATCCGCGCAATTCTGCCAGTTTTTCAATGGGGGCTGACAACCAGATGAACGTCCGTAATCGGCGAGTTATTCCGCTCCGTTTGATATCTATTTTTGCATTGTCCTTTTCCCTGGCAGGTGTCAGCCAGGCCCAGAATTTCGAGCCGTTGAAAGTACCGTCGCCACTGGGCGACATTGTCAGAGGACTCGATGTGGATGAACGCGGTCCCGATGGCAGTACACCGTTGCAGTGGGCCGTGTATGACCAGGACGTTGACCGTGTCCGTGATCTGATCCGTGCCGGTGCCGACGTCAATGCCGCCAACAACTATGGCGCCAACGCCATGCAGCTTGCCGCCGAAGTTGCCCATACCGAAATTCTCAAGATGCTTCTCGATGGCGGCGCCGATGTCGACTCGGCGAATCCCGAAGGGCAGACAGCCCTGATGCTGGTCGCCCGGACCGGGAATATAGAAGCCGCACGACTGCTGGTCAGGCACGGTGCCACCATCGATGCCCGTGAACAGTGGGGCCAGCAAACCGCGCTCATGTGGGCAGCGGCCCGGCGTCATCCCGCGATGATGGAACTGTTGATCCGGGAAGGGGCAAATATCAACGCTATTTCGGCAGTACGTGATTACAACAGCCATGTCACCGCCGAAGGGCGCGCCAAGCGCCTGGACAGTGGTGGCCTGACGCCGTTGATGTACGCGGTGCGTGAAAACTGCAAAAGTTGCGTGGATTTGCTGGTAAAAAACGCGGCTGACCTGGACCAGACGGATCCCGATGGTGTTTCCCCGTTGTTGCTGGCGGTTTTGAACAGTAACTGGGATATTGCCAAACGCCTGATCGAGGCAGGTGCCAACGTCAATCAGTGGGACATATTCGGGCAGGCGCCGTTGTTTGCGGCAGCCGGTAGGCGCACCGAATCAGGACTGACCGTAGACGGCATCATAAATGATACCGACGGGCTGATCGTGGTCAGGATGCTCCTGGAAAAAGGGGCTTACCCCAATATGGAACTGTTCTACCGACCGGCACGTGAGCGGGGTGGTCGGCAGGCCGCGGTCGCTCCAATCTCCCGGGGTACGACTCCGCTGATCCAGGCTGCCAGCAACGGCGATGTCGAGGTGATCAGACTGTTGCTGGAACATGGTGCAATCGCGGACAAACCCCAGGCAAACCTGGAGACGCCGGTGTCGGCAATCGCCGGTACCCGTGGCGACCAGGATGACCTGGTGGCGGGATTGCAATTACTGGTTGACGCCGGCGCCGACCTGAATGTCCTGGCGACTCCCCATCACCTGCAACGTGCCAGGGGTGGTACGCCACTGCATTATGCCGTGAGGGCAGGCAACGACAAGGTTGCAGCAGCACTCGTGGAACTGGGCGCTGACATCAACGCCAAGGATTTCGACGGACTGACCGCACTGGATTACGCGGAAGCCAGGGGCTACATAGGATTTGGCGGACCGCGCCAGCGTGCCAATACCGAAATGGCACAGTTTTTACGCAGCCTGGGTGCCACTGAAGAACTGGATGTTATGCCTTTCTGGCCAAACATCGGTCCACCGTTCTTTTATCCTGGCAGTATTTACCCGCTCGATGCGGAACAGGAACGGCATGCACTCATTCCGGGTTCCGTCGATCATCAGTAATTCATTGCAGTTATAAGAAGTCATTCATGAAAAATAGCTTTTCCCGCCGGAAATTTCTCACTACGGGTTCCTGTGCACTGGGTGCCGCGGCATTCGGTACTTCCATCCTGCCTGAAGCGCATGCACAGACAGATGAAATCACCCGGGTGGACCTAAATCATGCCTGGGTGTTCCAGGGCGGGGGGTGCAACGTCTTTGCCATGCCGGGAATCAATGAAGGTGGCGTGTTGATGATCGACGGTGGACTGACTGCCCATTCCGATACATTGATCAATACCGTCTTGAATACGTTCGGCCAGGACCGGGTGCATACCCTGGTCAACACGCACTGGCACCCTGAGCAGACCGGCTCCAATGAACGCCTCGGTGCCACTGGAACGACGATCATCGCGCATGAAAAGACAAAGCTGTTCCTGGAAAATGCCGTTGAGTCATCCTTGTTTGATGGTCGCTATGGCCCACTGGCGAAAGCCGGTTTGCCGACACAGACGCTGGGCAGCAGCGGCTCCTTCAAATTTGCCAGCCAGGAGATCATTTACGGTTATCTGCCCGCCGCGCATTCCGAGAGTGATATCTGGCTCTATTTTCCCATCCTCGACACCCTGATCACCGGGGGACCGGTCACCACGGGGCAGTGGCCCATACTGGATATTCGCCATGGCGCCTGGATCGGCGGTCTGCTGCGTGCTTACGAAACTCTGGGCCAGGTGGTGAGTGCCGATACGACGGTTATTCCCGCTCACGGTCCCATCATCAGCGGCACTGATATCCTGCGCATGCGGGCGATGTACACCAATTTCCACCTGGACCTGGCCGAACAGCTCAACCTCGGCATGGGTCCCAAGGACACGGTAAAGATGGGGTTGCTGGACCCCTACGTGGATGAGTTCGGGGATCCCACGCTGTTCATCGATCATGCCCACCGCAGCCTGCAACGGGCGTACGTACCGGACTGAGCTGAACCCGCCCCGTACCCTTAACAGCGGCAGCAATCCAGCGCGGGTGCCCGGCAACTGCCGCTTCTATGCAAATAATATAGGCGCAAACGACGTCTGTGGCGCCAGTGCCGCTGCCAGCACCGTGGCGAGCGTGACGACCAGTAATGAAGGTTTTTACACGCTGAGCATCGAAGGCACTGCTACGGGCAACTCCTACGTCATCCTCATCCAGCCCACCGGTTCCCAGACTGCCGACACGGATTGCCTGGCGATGCGGCTGACCTTCAACAACACCAATCCCAACGGCCTTAAATCACCCGCAGCCTGCTGGTAACGTTTCTTTTTTTCAGTCACAGGTCACAGGTCAGCGGTTTGCCCTGGCTATCCTCGATAATCCCATCGCCATCCGAGTCCCTGGCGTAGCGCGTTCTTGCCGTCATGCTGACGATCACCTGTCGTGCGAGGGTGTTGTCCCTGTTTGCGGGGCACCAGGTGAAATTGCCGTTCTGGTAATTGGTAAAGCCGAAGGGGGTCATCTGCAGGTACTGCCGGTTGCGAAAAGACTTGAAACGCAAGCTGCCGGAAATCGCTACCGCATCCAGGCGGTGCAGCAAGCGGTCATCCCCGTTGATACGCCTGTCCCCGTTGCGATCGGTGAAGATGATGCTGCCGTCCTGCCAGTTGCCCTGGCAATGCATCCCGTCATCGGAGCGACAGTACGTCACCATCACGTTTTCCAGGATAGCCGCCTGCCGCGCCATGGAAATGGCCGAAACAATATCTGACATGACACCGTCAGCTTGTTTTTCATCACGAGACCTGGCGAATCCCTGCGAATCCAGGCTGGCCACCAGCAAGGCCAGAATGGTCAGAACCAGCAGGAGCTCGACCAGTGAAACACCGCACATCCTTTTGCGCATGCACACCTCCCTGTGTGCATGCAGTTAAGTGCAGGTATGCGGATTTGTAAAGAAGCCGGGTCATCCCGGCCCTGCGATTATGGATAATTTGTGAATTCGTGGTTTAGAGGTTTACTACTAAAATCAGGTAGTTATACTGCCACACTTTGTGGTTTTGCTCAGTAAAAAGCAACCGCATCTAATCCAGAGAAAAAAATATCAACAAGCACATGCATCAAATCCGGATAATGCTCAGTTGCGTGTTGCTGCTTGGTCTTGGCATGCAACCGGGCCATGATCTGTTCGCCCAGGGCAGTGCATCTCGTAAAAGCATCGAGATAGTCAGGACCGAGCTGCAACCGGAAATCGACGGTGTGCTGGACGACGAGATCTGGAAGACCGCCACTGTCATCACCGACATGCACCAGTTCCAGCCCGTGGACCAGGGCGAGCCCAGCGAACGCAGCGTGTTCTACCTGGCCTACAGCGAGCGCTACTTCTATCTTGCGGCCCGCCTGTATGACAGCGATCCTTCCGCCATCAGTGCCCGGCAACTGGTCCAGGGCCAGAACATGCAGTTCGATGATGCCTTCGAGTTCATCCTCGACACATTCAATAATGGCCGCACCGGCTACCAGTTCCAGGTCAATCCCAACGGCATTCGCCGGGAAGGTGTGTATGACCAGCCGCAAAACCTGAACCGGGACTGGACCGGGATCTGGCTGGTGGAAAGTCGGATTGACGATGAAGGCTGGACGGCGGAAGTCGCCATTCCCTTTAACACGCTCAATTTCGATCCAGCCACCGATACCTGGGGCTTTACGGTGGCGCGGACCATAGCCCGCAAGCAGGAGGAAATCGCCTGGTCGTCGTTCAATCGCAATATCAACCCGACCACCACGGGACAGATCACCGGCATACGGAATATACGCCAGGGCATCGGCCTCGATATCATTCCCTCTATTGCCATGGCGGCCAGCGAGAATCATCTCACCGACACCACAGCGGACCGCTTCGACCCGTCACTTAACGTATTTTACAAGATCACACCTAACCTGACCGGTGCCGTGACCTTCAATACCGATTTTTCCGCCACCGAAGTGGACAATCGCCAGGTCAACCTGACTCGTTTCTCCCTGTTTTTTCCGGAAAAACGTGATTTCTTCCTCCAAGACGTGGACATTTTCTCGTTTGGCGGCCTCGGTGGCGGCGGCAACTTCAACAACAACCAGAACGGTATACCTTTCTATTCCCGCCGAGTCGGCCTGAACAGCCGCACCGGACAACCGGTCGATATTGATGCCGGTGTGAAAATGACTGGACGAGTCGGGCAATGGAACGTGGGTGCGCTTGCCGTGCAGCAGGGTGATTCACCCGGGCTTGACGGTCAATCGGTGTTTGTTGGGCGTGCCGCGATCAATGTCCTGTCTGAATCCAGTATCGGCGGCATTTTCACCTATGGTGATCCCAATAGTGAAACCGACAACAACCTCGCCGGAATGGATTTCCGATACCAGAATACGCGCTTTTCCGATCGGTACACCATGCGCGGCAATGCCTGGTACCAGCAGACCGACACCGATGGAAGAATCGGCGATGACAAGGCCTATGGCGTTCGAATCAACATGGATACGCAGGGCGATGGCTTCGGCGGCTCCACCGGCTACACTTATGTTGGCGAGGATTTCAACCCGGCACTGGGTTTTGCCAACCTGCGTGGCGCCGAAACCTACAGCCTGATGGGCCGCTTCAGGCGATTCTTCAGGCGTGATCATCCCTGGCTGCGAACCTTCAACATGTTCGGCCGCTTCGATCATGACCGCGACCTGGCCACCGGTGAAATGATCAGTGAAAGTCTCTTCACCCGCTTCATCAACCTGAATACGCATCGTGGTGACCAATTCGGCCTTGGTGTTTCCAGAAGCCGTGAAGGCCTGTCCCGCGATTTTGAAATACGTCCAGGCGTAGTCATTCCGGCCGGCAAGTACAGCTTCCTCAACCTGAACGGCCAGTTTGAATTTTCCAACCAGCGCAATTTCGCGCCGCGGATCGGCTTCAACATGGGCGAGTATTACGACGGTGACCGCAGGCAGTATGACGTTGGCCTCGAGTGGCGCCCCGATGAACATTTCTTCCTGAACCTGAACTACAACTACCAGGATATCGAACTGCCCTATGGTGATTTCATCGTCAGGCTGGTGAGCGCCAACGTCAACTATGCATTCAATTCCAAGTGGTCCTGGGTCAACCTCGTGCAGTACGACAATTTTTCCAGTTCCATGGGCATCAACAGCCGCCTGCGCTGGAATCCCCAGGCAGGAGAGGACCTGTTTATTGTCATCAACTACAATTTCGACTCCGAGGGCACTTTCTCCCGACTCAGCCGCGAACAGTCGGAAATCGCCCTCAAGTACACCAAAACCTTCCGTTTCTAGCAGACTGCGCCAAATCAATTCAGCAATGGGGAATTCAGGTAGAATGATCCCGTGCCCCATGAATTCCCTATGCTGAAAATATACGCCAAAACTGATGTCGGCCTGGTCCGGTCCAACAACGAGGACTTTTTCTTCACGGACGCCGACAACCGCCTCATCATCGTCGCCGACGGTGCCGGGGGCCACGACTATGGCGAGATCGCCAGCCGGGTGGCGGTGGAAAGCTGCTACCAGTACCTCACCAGGGAAGACTACCTGCAGGACACCTCCGACATTCCCCAGACCCTGATGGACAGCATCATCTTTGCGAACCAGCAGGTAATCGAGTACAAGAAAAAGCACTTGCCTGGCAGCAACATGGGAACCACGCTGTCCTGTGTCCATGTCGGGCCTAACAAGCTGAGTTACGCCTGGATGGGTGATTCACGCATTTATCTGGTCGACCGGCTAAGCCGGGAACAGACCCGCCTCAGCACGGACCATACGCTCTACCAGGAAATGCTGGATCGGGGTGAAGTGGGACAGAACTTCAACCGGCATATCCTCAGCAGGATGCTGGGCAACAATCCCTACACACGACCCGATGCAGACAGTTGCGACGTGTCCTGCGGCAATATCGTGCTGGTGTGCTCTGACGGTTTCAGCGACATGGTTAACGAGGAAACCATGGTCAATGTACTGGCCGGATGTGACGGTGATCTCGACGCGGCCCTGGATCAACTGGTGGAGTCCGCCAGGGGACAGGGCGGGCGTGACAACATTACGGTTGCCTTCGCAGAAGTGGTATAGGGGGCTTTCCGGATTATGCCAGCCGGCGGGTTTCCTGCAGCAGGCGGATATACTCGCTCATGGACTGCAGCCTGTCTGCCGGGTCCTTGTGCAGGCACAGCAGGGTAGCCGTCTCCAGCAATTCGGGGATGCGGTACTTCGCCAACTGTGAAGGCGGCACGGGAATGTCGTCCTGCACGCTCCTGACCAGTTCATCCATTGTGTTGCCCTGGGCTGCCGTCCGGCCTGCCAGGATTTCATAGATCACGGCCGCCAGACTGTAGATGTCCGTCCGGGCATCGATACCCGGATCCCGGGCAATCTGCTCGGGCGACATATAGGACACGGTACCCTGCAGCTTGGCTTGCCCGGTAATGCCAAGGTCGTCACTGTCGGTTTCCGGGCCTTCACCGATGTCTTCCTGGGTTCCCTTCGTATCCCAGACCTTGGCCAGTCCCCAGTCCATCAGGATGACTTCACCGAAGGGGCCTACCAGGACGTTTTCCGGTTTGATGTCCCTGTGCAGTACGCCGTGGGAGTGGGCATATTCCAGGGCATGGCCGACATCGATAACCACGTCGAGCAACTGCGTCAGGTCGTAGCGCTCCCTGTAATCGAGGATTTCCCGCAACGTGTAACCGTGCACCAGCTTCATCGTGAAGTAATAATGCCCGCTCTTGTCCCGCCCGAGCTCGTAAGTCGGGATGGTATTGGGGTGCTGCAGCATGGCGGATACGCGGGCCTCACGAAGCAGGCGCTGCTGCTCGATGGGATCGTCGGCGAATTCGGGCTTGAGGGACTTGTAGCAGACAAAGCGGCCCAGGTGCAGGTCCTTGCAGGACTGTATGATCGACTTGCCGCCAGTGGCAATAGTGCTGAAGTAGGCGTATCTGAGGTTCTGGTCGACCTTCGCGGGAAGGGGTCTGTCGGTGTCTTCCTTGTAGACCTGGGCATATTCCTTGACGGGAAGTTCGGGAAACTGGGGCATCGTGCTGGAAATTCAGGGCCTGTTAACGGTATTTGTATCATTACTGCCGGAGTCAATTTCCCGTCCGGCGAGGATCTAAGGAGCGTTCAGTATCGACCATACAAGAGCGACTGAGTACGCCGCCGGGCGGGAAATTGGCCCGGCCCTTCGGGTTGAGGATGATGACACGCCACTCCTCGTTGCTCGTCGGTCATTTGGGGTCGCCAATCTTCCCTCCTCGCGCCTTGATTGGCGCATTATCAGCCTCAACAGTGACGATACAAATACCGTTAACAGGCCCTGGGCTTTGCTGCTGGTGGCGCTATTTTGACAGAAGCCTGGGGAGGTGTCTTGCCCAATCCAGGGCGCACCATGAAAAAGCACAAATGATTCATTTTGGTGCAATCCGGCAATCAAAATAGTGCAGAACGCCTGTTCCTGGCAATGTCCGGTGAGGCCTTTCCAGCGTTCCGGCAATAGCAGGAAACACAGGAACCCTGCCTGGTTGCCCGTGAAATTGGCTTTTTTAGGAAGATATGCTGAGGTACACTTGAGCACTTTTCTGCACCGTTATGTGACATATGACAGTCGGGTATGCAAATTGCATAACGGAGTTCTCAACCTATAAAAACGTGCTACTGAGCAGTAAACAGGCAGTTAATACGTAAGATAACGACAATCGCTAGGAGTAAATAAAATCATGAAATCCAAGTTGGAATATATCTGGCTCGATGGTGACGTGCCAACCCAGGGCCTGCGCAGCAAAACCCAGGTTCGCGACAATTTCGGCGGAACCCTGGAAGAATGCCCCATGTGGTCTTTTGACGGCAGTTCCACCGGGCAGGCCGACGGCAGCAAATCTGACTGTCTGCTGAAACCGGTCGCTATCTTCCCGGATCCCGATCGTACCAACGGCTACCTGGTCATGTGTGAGGTCCTCAATTCAGACGGCACTCCGCATACAACCAACAGCCGTGCCCGGATCGATGATGATGACGAGGATTTCTGGTTTGGCTTCGAGCAGGAATACTTCCTGTGGGATCCGGACACCAACCTGCCCCCGGGCTTTCCGCATGCCGGTTACCCGCGTCCGCAGGGTCCTTACTACTGTTCAGTGGGCGCCCGTAATGCCTATGGCCGCGCCATCATCGATGAACACCTTGACCAGTGCCTTGCTGCCGGCATCAACGTGGAAGGCATCAATGCCGAAGTGGCCGCCGGTCAGTGGGAATTCCAGGTATTTGCCAAGGGCGCCGACAATGCCGGCGACCAGACCTGGGTAGCCCGCTACCTGCTGGAAAGGACTGCCGAGAAATACGGTCTGGCCATCGAGTGGCATCCGAAGCCCCTGGGCGACACCGACTGGAACGGCTCCGGCATGCACGCCAACTTCTCCAATGGTGTGATGAGGGAATCCGGCAAGGAAGAAATATTCACCAAGATCTGTGAAGGGTTCGGCAAGAACATCCAGCGTCACATCAGTGTCTACGGCGCGCATAATGACCAGCGCCTGACCGGCAAGCACGAAACCCAGTCTATCGACACCTTCAGCTATGGTGTGTCAGACCGCGGCGCTTCGATCCGTATTCCGATCGGCACTGTGGAAGATGGCTGGAAGGGCCGCCTGGAAGACCGTCGTCCGGCTTCCAATGCCTGTCCCTACGCCGTCGCCGCTGCCATTGTGAAGACAACTAAAGAAGCACTGAAGTAATTTAAGTCAGTATTCGGACTTCTGTAAGCCGAAAAGGCCGGTTGGAGAGTTATCTCCAACCGGCCTTTTTTATGGGTTTCTGGAAAGTGACTTACGCAGCAGCTATTGCGCTTGGCCTGGCTTCGTTAAAGGAAAAATCCGAATCGCTCTCGTACTTCAGTACTGTTCCCGGTCTCGAATTTTCCCTTTGCCTCGCCAAGCCGGCGCTCATGACGCTGCCAGCGCGGAGGTTTGTTGGGCGTTCGGCGCGTTGCTTGAACGCCTGCCTGTCGGCATGAAACCTTCAGGGTTATGTGAGGTAGGTCGGATAAGGCCTGAAAGGCCGCATCCGACGTATCGGTTACGGGTGAGTGATGAAGAGCAACTGGTCGGCGTCGATGTCTTCCAGGATCTTTTCGGCGCCGGAGGGCCAGACGACGCGGATCATGTCGGCGGAAGTGCTGCTGCCCAGGCCGAAGTAGGCTTCCACCGGGTTCTGGGATGCATAGTTGCTGCCCGCACGCAGTTCCCGCATCTGGGTGATGCCGTTGGCGGTAAGGTAGATGCGAGCGCCGACGGCTTCCGTATTGGCACCTTCCCCTTCCAGCCGGACGTGCAGATAGTGGTTGGTGACGCCGTCGTTGCGGTAGAGGGCGGGTGGCTGCCGGTTGTTGGCGATGAAGACGTCGATATCGCCGTCCTGATCATAATCGAAACAGACGATGCCCCGGCCCTGTCCGGTGTCATCGATGCCCAGTTCAGCGGCCCGTTCCAGGAAGGCGCCGTTCTGGTCGGAGACGAACAGCTTGGATTCGTCCTCCAGGAAGGGGGAGATGGACAGGTCGCCGCCGCCGCTGAAACCGTTGACATGGAACAGGTCGAGCCAGCCGTCGTTGTTGAAATCGGCAAAGCAGGCACCCCAGCCCCAGTGGCCTATGCGCGTACCGGTGGCGTCGGTTGCGTCGCTGAAGTTGCCCTGGCCGTCATTGCGGTAAAAGCGGTTGCCGGTGATGCCCCAGGGATATTGCTCGCTGGTCCGGTAATCCCAGATGCTTGTCACGAACCAGTCCAGGTCGCCATCGTTGTCGTAATCCCCCACGGCGCCGCCCATGCCGTTTTCATCGCTGATCACAGGCGTTGTTGCGAGCCTGAAGGTGCCGTCCCGGTTGTTCATCAGAACCTGGCTTGAGCCGTAGTCGCCCGATATCAGCAGGTCGGGCCAGCCATCACTGTCTATGTCGGCAAAGTTGGTGGTGAAATCGGCATGCGTGCCGATGGGAATGCCTGCTTCCTCGCTGACGTTGGTGAATGTGCCGTCACCGTTGTTGCGCCACAGGTAGGTCATTTCGCGCGTGAACAGCCAGTGATTGATCCAGAGATCGAGGTCGCCATCCCTGTCGTAGTCGGCGAAGCTGGCGCCGTAACTGAGTGCCATCTCGGTAATGCCGGAGCCGGCAGTGACATTGTCGAATGTGCCATTGCCGGTGTTGCGGAACAGGGTGGCCTGGGTACCGTTCATGCCCATGACGATGAGATCCAGCCAACCGTCCCCGTCATAGTCGGCAAAGGTGGCGGCCGTATTTTCCACACCGGCAAGATCCACACCTGCGGCAGCACCGGTTTCCGTGAAAGTACCGTTGCCAAGGTTGCGGTATAGCAGGTTGGGGCCGATGGTGCCGCGAACGACATAGAGATCCACCCAGCCGTCCCCGTCATAGTCGCCGGCGGCTACGCCTGCTGAGTTGGTGCGCCGATCATGGGCCGAGCCGGAATTGCTGACCGCGAAACCATGGCTGTAATCGATACCCGCTGCCAGGGAGATTTCGGTGAACTGCCAGTTATTGGGTACCACGCTGATGCTGGCAGTACTGCGCAAAGGGGGTTCACCGGTAATGGCTACCTCGAAGATGAATTCGTATTCGCCAACCCCGAGTGCGGGCAGGGTAATGATGGGGAAATCACTGAATCGCAGGGCGGGCCCCCGGGCGGAGGCCTGTTGGGATTCGACGGGTTCGAACCGTTTCGGATAGAAATAGGCAAACATGCCGGCCAGGGATTCGGCGTAGAGGTAGTAGTCGACTTTTTCCTTCAGGTGCGTACCCGGATTCAGGCTGATCGACAGGGTAATTGCCTCGCCTTCCGGGATGACCAGGCTGGCACTTTGGTTGGCAGCAACGGCAATCTCCATACCCGGACTGCCGGCATCCTGCATGTCGGTTTGCTGTACGAACTCTTCGAGGTTGGTATAGCCGTCGCCATCAGGGTCCTTTGCGTCCAGGTCGAGGGCGGTCAGCACATCCTGTATGAAGGCTGAACCCGGCAATGCTCCCGGGATGGACTTTACCGTGCTGTCGATGGTGCCGGCATTCTCACAGGCTGGCGGCTCTGATCCTGCCAGGGTCGCGCTGAGGAAACCCTGGTTCGGATTTTCGACTGATACCACGGTGAGCAGATAATCCCGGCGCACCCTCGGAATGGACGGGAACAGGGGGCCGAAATTACAGTTGTTTAACGTTACTTCAACTTCATTCAGGCAGGCGATGGCCCCGGTACGGTTGAATGAAGAAGCACGGATACTTTTTGGCAATTCGCCATGGGCAGCATGCAGGTCGCCGGAAGGGTCGGCGAGGAGCAGCCGGTTGCGGTTTGTGATCAGCGGCAGCTCGGGAGACTGTCCCGAACAGAACGCCGCGACGGTAGCTTTTTCCGCCGTGGA
>Ga0181582_10001408_pt1 | contig 18716 bp, 14 predicted proteins | sample 071ome_32_FD_132438 | JGI IMG/M metagenome (GOLD analysis project Ga0181582, IMG submission 132438) | Coastal salt marsh microbial communities from the Groves Creek Marsh, Skidaway Island, Georgia - 071405AT metaG (megahit assembly) | ecosystem: Environmental > Aquatic > Marine > Intertidal...
CAACACTCACCTGAGACAATTTAGTGCGCACGCGACTAACATGAACATCAATCGAACGGTCATAAGCCGTTAACTTGCGATGCAGTACCTGTTCGGTTAAACGCTCTTTGGTGACAAGATGACCCGCTGACTGCATCAGATACGCAAGTACACTGAACTCAGCGCTAGTAAGAGATAGCAGCTGCGTCCCGACTCGCGCTTCACGCAACTGGGGATCCAAACTCAACTCACCTAAGTGCATCTGTTGTTGTGGAAACCCCTCGGAACTCTTACCAGGGTGTGTTTGCGAACGTCGTAGGACCGCTTTTATGCGCGCCAGCAGCTCGCGGGGATTAGCAGGTTTGGGTAGGTAGTCGTCAGCGCCCATTTCAAGGCCTAGAATCCGATCAATGTCGTCCCCTCGCCCCGTCAGCATAATAACCGGTGTCTTCATCCGTGGGCGCACCTGCTGCAGCAACTCTAACCCAGACATTCCCGGCATCATGATATCGAGCACCCAAAGATCGAATACCTCTTGGGCATTGAGACGCACCAGTGCCGCCTCAGCACTGTCAGCCGTCTCAACCTCATACCCTTCATTACTCAGATACTCTGCCAATAGCTCGGATAGGTCCGTGTCATCATCTACTAAGAGTATGCGTCCAGCCATCGTCTACTGTTTCCTTAACACCGTGATAACGAGAGTTTACAGCCCAAATCTCTGATTTACATAAACTGTTACAGAAACTTAACGCAACTTTACGCAGCGCTTACACAACTTAGCATTGCATTAATCAATAATAGTCTCATCGAAACAGACAACGTTAAGAGCCTCAACGGAGAGACGACCATGAAAAAGACAATCATTGCTGCAATCACTGCTGTTACCCTTACTGCTGGCGCGATCTCTGGCGCTGTTTACGCTCACTCTGACAAGGGTGGCCCAGGCAAGGGGATGGAGAAACTGACTCAGAACCTTAACCTAACCGCAGCACAGCAGGCTGAGATACAGAAGATTTTCGATCAGCGTATGCTAGACCGCAAAAATATGCTGGAGACGACTACAGCTGAGCAGCGCGAAAATCTGCGCGAAAATGCCCGCGACGGCATGAAAGCCCAGATGGAAGCACAGATCAAAGCGCTGCTCACCTCAGAACAGGTAGCACAGTTCGACCAGATGCATGCAGAAAAAGAGCGCAAAGGCGGTGAGGACAAAGGCAAGCGCGGTCAGGGTGAAGGCAAGCGCGGCGGCAAAGGCGGTGAAAACTGCGATCACTAAACAGATTTAGCGATGTATCAGGGGGCTTCGGCCCCCTTTTTCGTTGTAGCTAAACGCGCTGACCGTTGTTGTCGAAAAAGTGACACTGCTCGTATAGAAAGCTTAAACCAACACTCTGACCAACTTTGAATTGCCGTTTCCCATCACAACGGACATTGATCAGCCCGACCGGTGTATCTACAAACAAAAAGTTGTCGGAGCCTAAATACTCAATAACGTCAATTGTGCCACTTAAACTTGCATCACTTGGCTCCACCAATTCGATAGACTCAGGCCTTACACCCAAGTGGCAAACCCCCTTGGGCACTCCCAGCAAAGCGGCCCCGCCCGCGAGAAAATGACCATCGACTTCGTCTCCGCCGATGATGTTCATCTTTGGCGAACCTATGAATTGCGCGACAAATAGATTTTGAGGTCTCTCGTACAGTTCACGAGGCGAACCGACCTGCTCTATCACCCCACCTTGTAAGACTACGATTCGATCTGCCAAGGTCATTGCTTCGACCTGATCGTGTGTCACATAGATCATGGTCTTGTCGAGACGTGAGTGGAGTTTAGCAATCTCATGTCGCATTTCCACGCGAAGAGCAGCGTCAAGATTCGACAGGGGCTCATCGAAGAGGAAGGCCGTGGGCTCACGCACGATAGAACGGCCAATAGCAACGCGTTGACGCTGACCACCCGACAAATCTTTAGGTCTGCGATCAAGCAGATGAGTCAGCTTGAGAACATCAGCGGCAGCATTCACTTTGGTCGCTATCTCTGCTTTGGGAACACCTGCGGATTTCAAACTGAAGCCCATGTTCTCACCTACACTCATGTGCGGATAAAGCGCGTAGGACTGAAACACCATCGCCAAACCGCGTTTTGCCGGTGGCTGAGAGGTCATATCCACACCATTAATGAACACTTCGCCTCGACTTGTCTCTTCCAGACCTGCAATCATTCGAAGGAGTGTGGACTTGCCGCAACCGGACGGACCGACAAAGATGATGAGCTCACCATCGGCTATCTCAAGGTCGATACCTTTTATAACCTGAGTTTCGCCGTACCACTTCTCTACACTTTTGAGTACAAGTCCACTCATGACGCTGGCCCTTTTGTAACCCATGCCAACCACACGGCTGCTGTCCAGGTAAAATTATTACCGCCTTCACCCGCTGCTGTCAGCGGAGTGAAGTATTCGTAGAATCCAGTCTGTAGAATCATTTCAAAGGTATCTTTACCTAGCCTCTCAGCCAATTCTGTCTCGCCCTTCTCTGCCAAGCCAAGACCAACGATTGAGTTCACCACGGGCCAGGTAGGACCTTGCCAATAGCGTTTCGGATCGAAACGGCTTGAGGCTGGGTCAAGACTGGGGAGTGAAAACGGAGCAAGCTCCATGACCTGCTCTAAACTAGTTTTCGACGTACGAGGATCGACCCCGGCGTACCAGCATAGGAATGACGCAACGCTCTTAGTTCCAGAAAGTTTGCCGCTTTTGAGATCCATGCTGTCGTAGCAGCCGAGTTCCTCATTCCACAACTGCCCACAGCCCGCTTCTAAGTGAGCAATCCAACCATCAATTTCTACTCGAGACTGGCCAATCTGGTCCGCCAACCAGGCTAGGTCTCGGCAGGCGCGCAGAAGGATAAAGGTCATTCCAACGTCGGCAACTCTAAACGGACTCAGCTCTCGAATTTTCGATTCATCCCAACCAACATCACGGCCCAAGTAGACCAGAGCTAGGTAGCGGTCATAATCTATTTTGCGAGGTCGCATCTCCGGATTAACATGAGACGTATCACGGCGAGTGTATTCACCTACATTAGAAATATCGATAGCTTCGGCAGCGGCCTCCCAATCAAGTGCGTTATCGCGACCCGATTCCCAAGGATGCGTGATTGCAACTGCACCGGACTCACAGCGCTGCTCAATAAACCAACGGTGCCAGTCTGCCATTGGTTTAAATAGGCGCTCAACAGAAGCAAGACCTGACTGGGGTGCTTTTTCGTAGATTTTGCGCGCTATAGTTGCAGCCACCGGGGGCTGCGTAATACCTGAGGTCTGCGGAGACTTGTGCGTTCTCCAAACATCAGGACCAGGGAAATACCCCTCATCCACCTCGTGGAAAATAATGTGAGGCACCATTCCGGTACTCCACTGCCCCTTGAATAAGGTCTCAAGCTCGCGCCACGCACGTGAGATATCAATCTCCGACCACCCCCACGCAGCAAATGCTGAGTCCCAATTCCATTGATAAGGGTATAGCCCTGCTGTTGGAATGTTATACCCGCCACGATCGTTGGTACGGAGTATCTCAGCCGCCTGGCGGTTGCGTTCATCAATATTCAAAGTTTCTATTGCAGCCATGTTATTCATCTACCTAGCCTTTAACTGACCCAGCTGTCAGTCCTTTTGTCATATAACGTTCGAGCACCAAGAAAATCATCATGATTGGAAGGGTCGAGATAACCGCACCCGCCATCAGATGCTGCCTTGGTATTTCAGAGGAGTTGAGCATTGCCACCCCTCGAGTGAGGGTAAAGATTGAGGGATCATCCAGGAGCATGAACGCCAACAGAAACTCATTCCACGCAATCATGAATACGTACAACGCTACCGAAGCCAAAGCGGGCAGAGCCAACGGCAGAGTAATTTTGATTATTACCTGAATACGGGAGAGTCCATCCATCAAACCCGCTTCCTCAACTTCTACTGGTAAGCCCCTGAAGTAGCCCTGAAGCATGTAAAGCGCCACGGGTATGGTCGTAACCGGATAAATAAGCAGCAACCCAACAAGAGAGTTGCGTAGTTCTAGCATTGAGAACGCAATATAGATCGGGAGCGCCAAAACAATCATCGGTACCATGTAAATCAGCAGAATCCCGCGAGACATAGCATCGCGCCCACTGAATTTAAGGCGAGCAACTGCGTAGGCACCTGGTGCACTGAAGAGCAGCGTTATAAGCACCGTCGCCACGGAGACAAGAGCCGAATTAAGTAGGTATTCGCCGAAGTTAAAGTTACTGAACAACTCTTCATAAGAGCGAAATAGATCCCAACCGCGAGAGAGCTCTATGGAGAAGTCGAGCGGATTCATCATTAGCGATTGCTGCGATTTCAGCGATGTCATCACCATTACAAAGAAGGGTATGAGCACGATTGCAGTGAAGAATATGTAACCAAATCCCTTCATAAAAGCGATGAGAGAATATTCAACGTCATGTCGGTCGACACGCTCATGGCTTATAGGCAGCACCATAATTTTTAGGGAGATACCCAGTAATACTGCGAATAGGCTTAAACCTAGGATGTTAGCGAGCGGCGCCTCAGCGAGTGATATACCGAATGGCATAAAGCCAGTAAGAATCAGTAGAACGAATGCAAAGACCAAAGACCCGATAAGTGACGCGTATCCCCCGCTCAGTTGGTTTCGACGAGTTAATACCAACGCGGTCAGACCGCCAGTAATTAGTAGCGCCCACCATATCGGATAGAAACCCTCACCCGTGGAAAATGCCAGACTAACTGAAAAACCAAAGCCTAAGGTCGCAGACCAGAGTGCTCCAATAAGAGCCGCCAGAGGAAGCCGGAATGTTTTATATGTCATAGTCCCTCCTCCTTCGAAACGAAGCGAATAAAGAGAGTCGCAAAAACCAGTAAAACTGCGAAAACGACAACTGCAACGGCAGCACCCGCTCCGATATTAGAGATCGCAAAGGCTTGCTCGTAAACGTTCACGGTCAGGGTTCGCGTGCCCGCGTTTCCTCCAGTCAGTAGGAAAATATCGTCGAATTTATTGAAGGTCCAAATGAATCGAAGCAGAAACAAGATGGAAAGAATGCCAAGAAGCTGGGGAATAGAGAGCGCCCAGAACTTTTGCAACGGCGAGGCACCGTCAATATCAGCGGCTTCATACATCTCGGAGTCAATCGACTGCATTCGCGCCAGAATGAATAGGAACGAGAGGGGGAAGTAACGCCAGATCTCAAATATTGTTACCATCCACAACGCAAGCCCTCGTTCGCCAAAAAAGTTGATCGGTGCATCAACCATTCCCATCTGGATCAAAAGAGCGTTTGCTGAGCCTGAGAATGGATCAAAAAGGGTGATCCATGTGAACGCGACAGCAATGACAGGCGCAACATAGGGGAACAATAGAAAACCACGAAACAGCCCCTGCCCCTTGAAGCTTTGGTTAAGTAGAAGCGCCGCAAACATCCCGAAGACAAGAGCACCTACAGTACCCACGACCGTATAGAACGTCGTGGCGTACATCACATCCCAAAAGTCTTCGGCATCAAAAATGAGTTGGAAGTTATCCAATGTAAACTCGTTGTTGGTAAGGCTGCTACTCGCCTTCCCTTCTGTAACCGCTGCTATTGCACGAATATCCGGTTCGCCAGACAGAGCCTCAATCACCTCTACCGGGAACTTAAATTGCTCTTTTTCAGCCGGCTGCAATTCACCAATCTGACAAGCGAGCACCTGCCCCGAGAGTGAGCAACGATCATCATTGACTGTAACAAGTAGGCCACTAGGGATCTCGTCGCTAAAACTAACTTCCGTAATGGAAGATTTCGGCGAACTGTTGCTGACTCGGTATTGGAGAGTGCCAGTGTCACCTACACTCAGTAAATCTCCCCGTAGACGCTCGTAGACACGCACTTCAGGAGCACGGAGGTCTGCCAACCCAACGGGCTTAACACTTATCCAAAATATAGCGAGCAGCGGTAATACCACTACTAGCGCAACAATAATCAGCGTAGGACTGAGTAGCTTCCACGCAAGCGAAGCTTCGCGTTTTGCTAAAGGGCCTACACCCTTTGGAGGAGCTATGTTCATAATCTCTCAACAGAATATATGGCCGGGTCAGCGTGGCTAACCCGGCATTTGGATTGCAGAGTGTTAGTTGATCTTAGCCAGCTCTACATTCATCGCGGCAACAGTTGAAGAGGCGTCGCGAGAACCGTCGATGTACTCACGCACTAAGCGGTTGATGACCTGAGAGTTGATCATTTTAGATGCCAACGAAAGTTGACCTTCTGTCACGCCCCAGCGCTGAGCTTTATCCAAACCACCAACAATTTCGTTGATCATCTCTGGCGCATACAACTCTTTTAGTGGCGCTTTACGATCAACACCTACAGGTAGTTGTTCCCAAGCTTTAACATATTTAGACCCGTCTCCTTTGTCGCCACGGCGAACAGGGAATTTGCCCTCTGGAGCGATTGAGAGAGTTTGTGTGTAACCAGCATCCAATGAGTACTCTACGAAGTCGATAGCTGCATCAACGTCAGCGCCGGTAGTGATACCGAAGTAACGCACATCACCCCATGCAGCGCCCTCTGGGTTAGAAGGACCCGCAAACTTAGTCACGATACCTGTCTTGCTTGCTAGTTCGGTTGATGTTGGGTCATCGTTAATTGTAGGTGGCGCTGAATCACGCAGACCTGCCAATTCGTCAAGGATGAACGGAGACCAAATAATCATTGCGGCCTTACCAGCAAAATAGAGTTCGCGGGACTGCTTCCAGTAGAGTTCTCCTTCTGGAGAGGCTTTACTGATCGCTTTGTAGAAATCTAGAACCTCTGTAGTTTTAGCCTCATCGAGTGGTTTGAAGCCATTGGCGTCTACCGGTGTTACACCATTAGCCAAGAAGACATGTTCGAGAACCTGACTCATAAAGTTCTCATCCACTTTGGTTGCCGCTACAAAACCAAACATTTCAGGCGGATTGTGGAGCGCCTCGATCGCGGCGAGTACGTCCTCATAGCTATCCGGAGCCTGAAGACCTTTGGCTTCAAACAGATCTTTTCGATAAACGATCATCTGAGTCCATCCATCAACAGGTACAGCCGCATAGCCATCAGCTACAGCAGCGAGACTGAGCGCACCAGGGGCGAACGTTGATGCACCAAGATTCTCAACAGCTTCAGTTGCAGCGTCGGTATCGAGAATACCTGCTTCAGCCCAAGGCAGTGCATACTGCAGCGTATGGTAGATTACGTCCGGCAAGTCACCAGCAGCAAAAGCGGCTGTTGCGCGTGTACCCAGATCCTTTTCCGTGACGGGAATGACTTCAACCTCAACTCCTGTCTTGGTTTTAAACTCAGCTGCCATCTCCTGTTGTTTCGCCAGGCGCTCAGGCTGCTCCTCAGTCGTCCAGAAACGCAGTGTATCTGCATTAACTACGCCAGAGATCGCCAGTGCCAACGCCGATGTAGCGAACACTTTGATAGTTTTAGAACGTTTAAACATTGTGGATTCCTCACATATTGTTTTTCAAATGATCTGCCAATTCGGCAGGTGAGTAGGTTGGCGGGCCATCCGTACCTCGCCAGGTTGGTACCGCCTTAACCAGCTGTTGCAGGTCTCTGGCTGGAATTCCGTTGAACTGTTGCATTAGAAAGTCGGCAATTCTGTAACCGGCTGCATAGGTATCCACGAAGAAGCTGGAGAGCGGAGGCTCAGCGTACTGTCCCTCTGGCGTCATCTCGTAACCGACAACCGAAATATCGCGACCTGGGCAAAGGCCATAAAGTCGAGTCTGTCTTATGCAACCGAGCCCAACGCGATCTAAAGCGCACACAAAGGCCGTTGGGGGACAGTCGAGCGCGAGCAGGGCTCTAACTTGCTTTTCGCCATCTTCGGGTTCGATACAGCCGTCTACAACATGGGTTTTCAGATCAGCAAGCTCTCGAGCGGCCTCATTAAAGCCACTGCTACGTAGCGTCTCATAGTAGTACTCGGGGTCACCACCCAAGTAGGCGATAGATCGATGCCCAAGTGTATGGAGATGCCTTACAGCTTCTCGATAACAGAGCTTTTGATCAATGTCATACCAGGAGTAGTACGCATCCTCGCCCGTGCGCCCGAACAGGGTGAACGGCACTTCAGCATCTAGAAGCAAAGCGATACGGCGGTCTTGAGGGCGGGTACGTGGTATCACAAACCCATCGACGGCCTTTCGCGCAATCAGCTCGGCGTGGCGTTCGACAACACCCTCTTCGGTGTCGGCCGTTGCGATTGTAAGCGTGTAGTGATTCTCAGACAGCCGAGAAGAAATTCCATCAACGAAGGTTGAGAGAAAGGGCTTATGGGAGTTACTGCCTTTAGTGCGCAGAACTAATCCAACTGAATGGGCACGACCAGTGCGAATTGCACGAGCGAGTGACGAAGGCTGGTAACCCACTCGCTCGGCATACTCTTTTACACGCGCAATCGTCCGTTTAGATATTTCTGGATTATCGCGCAATGCCTTTGAAACCGTGCTCTTTGCAAGCCCGAGTTGCAGCGACAAATCAGTAATTGTTATAGGTTTTTTTGGTGCCATTGCTTCGTTTTTTTTATTCTTAGCGAAACCGATTTCGGAAAATATATTTTTCGAAACCGGTTTCGTAAACAAAGAAATTAGCAATCTGAGCTATTTTTTCACTTCTTAACTTTTATCGGCCTAACAACGAATCAGAAAGCGAAGGCGACAACGCTCTCATTGCTTTGCGCACTTACTGCAAGTACTGGAAAGCGTTGTGGCATCTGGGCTGCTTCGTCTAGCTCTGCGCTGCTGGTCGGTAGCAGGTTCGCCTGTAGGAAGTAGGTTATCAGTGCTTTTCGAATCTTGAACGGCTCGAGCTGATTGAGATCATAGTCGTCTGTAATTAGGGCTTGCTGCGCAGTAGAAAGGCTGGGGTTGGCGATCAACCTCACCTCTAGGGTCTCTTCCCAGGCACTATCCTGTGGCAGCAGGTCCGGCTCTCCCATTTGTAGTTGAGGCGTGGTGCGAAAGCGGTTCAATACGAAGTCTCGAAATCCCTGGCGCTCCCAGCAGTAGGCGCGTACGTGGAGTCGGTTGCTCGCACTTATAATTGCGCTCGGGGTAAGGGATCGGCGTGTCCCTTCAGGATTCTGCATGGATACATACACAGCTTCAAAGCGCACGCGATGCTCAATCGCTGTGAGAATAGCGGCCAGGGTCCCTGGCGCGGTACTTCTGTTGAGCACCGGCACGGAGTAGAAGTCTGGGTTAGACGGCGCCGCCAAGCGCGCGATGGTAAATAGAGAATCGGCAGAATCGGGTATGAGCTTGGGTTTGAAGCTTGCGGTAGGCTTGTAGCTGCGGTCAGATGGCTCGAACGGGCGAACATTTTCCGGGGCCAGCTCTATGTAGGTCTTGATAGAGTCCAGCGCTTCCGGACGTAAGATTCCAAAAGCACCGGTAAGCATGCTCAGAGTTACTTCACGATCCCAAAGCAACTGGCGCTCTATAAATCTCAAACGCTGTAGCTGCGGCCAGGAGGTCTCATTAATTGTTACAGCCATGTTGCCATCCTCGGCGTCACTTAAAGCTGCATCATAGCCTATCTAGAGCACCTGAACTCAACTGCCCCATGCTAGAAAGTGAATTCTGTGCCACGCTTAGTGGGTAACGAGAGGAGTAACTGTGGCTAATAAGGTAGTAGCAATAGGCGCATCCGCTGGCGGGCTGGAGCCGCTTAGAGAGCTGTTAAGGGAGTTGCCACCAAACTTCGCGGCAGCAATTATAGTCGCCGTGCATAGTGGGCCTGAGTCAAGATTAAAGAACACGCTCGACCTCTTTTCAGACATCTCTCTAGAGATCTGTCACGCTGAGAGCGGCATAGAGCCGACGCCGGGCGTGGTCTACGTTGTGCCTGGGGCTAAGCATGTACTCCTCTCCCACGGCAGATTGGAGATCTCTGATCTGGTCCGTGATTCCGGATTTCGCCCCTCTATAGATGCGCTCTTCATGACACTGGCTACAGAGTACCGAGACAACGCCATCGCGGTTGTACTCTCTGGAACTTTGAATGACGGTATGCGCGGCGCGCAGGTGCTGTACGATTTGGGTGGAATTACCCTGGTTCAGGATCCAGAGGACGCTAAGTTCGCATCGATGCCGCAAAGCGTGGTACAGGCAAATCACCCTGTAGAGATTATTAGTGCTAAACAGATCGGACGTTGGTTAGTGGAGAGTGTAGGTACAACAGATCTTGAAGCCTAAAAGTGCCGTAGCTTTTATAAAGCACTGTTTATTTGAGCAACCTAAGACGGGCGTTAGACGCTCAAGGGGCAAAATATGGGATTCGTTCTCATTCTCGTCACTCTAATCTCACCCTCAGAGATGGAGGCGTCAACACAGGGGCACTTCCCCTTGATGTCAGACTGCTTTGAAGAGCGCGAAGTGCTCATTAAAGAGTCGAAGGAGCACCCTCAGCGGCAGATGCGCAGTGTGCAAGCGATCTGCGTAAAAGCACCCGCCAACTCGGATTTTGCACTATTGCAGTAGACAACATCAATACGCGCCTGCAAGCCTCTGCTAGGTGGACTTATTCGCATTTCACTATGAGAGCTAGAGCGGTGCATGAGGTGTAACTCTCAAACCATAGACCACTCTGAGCTCGACACCATAGAGCCAGATCAACAAAACGTCAGATAGCTGTTTCTGATCTACAATTTAGACACAAAAAACAGTGAAACTGTACTAAAGTTACTCAGACTTTGGTTCTACCCGCCTACTATTTAGCGCGATTCTCTAGTGGGCTAGGGTGAACAGTAACGCGCTGACAGAGCGATTAGAGATTCGAGGGAGTTCGTGCCTAAACCAACCGTGCTTATAGTGGATGACAGCCCAGAGAACTTGGGGCTACTGGGAGGCCTTCTTGGCGAAGATTACTCGGTTCGTGCAGCAAACAGTGCCGAAAAGGGTCTGCGTGCTGCACGCATTGAACCATTGCCTGACCTAATCTTGCTCGATGTAATGATGCCGGAAGTGAACGGCTACGAGGCGATAGAGCGCCTCAAAGCTGACCCTTTAACAGCATCAATTCCCGTGGTTTTCGTTACGTCAATGAACAGTAATGAAGATGAGTACCAAGGCTTGGCGCTGGGTGCTGTGGACTACATCACGAAGCCTATCAACAGTGCGATTGTGAAGGCACGCGTACGCAACCACATAGAGCTCAAACGTGCTCGCGATCGGCTTCATGTGCAGAACAACTACCTCGAAGAGGAGGTTGCTCGCCGGATCGCCGAAAACGAGATGGTGCGGGATATATCCGTACGCGCCTTGGCCGTCTTGGCAGAGGAGCGCGATAACGAAACCGGCTTGCACATCATTCGCACGCAAACCTATGTGCGTATACTGGGTGAACATCTAAGCAACATTGAACCATACGCCAGCTACTTCGCTCACACGCCGCTATCGGATGTTGTGCGCGCAGCTCCGCTGCACGATATTGGCAAGGTGGGTATACCCGATGCGATCCTTCTCAAACCCGGTAAGCTGCCAGTTGATGAATTTGAGATCATGAAACGTCACGCGGCCATTGGTGGGAATGCGATAGATCGCGCGGTGCAATTAGTGATGAACGGACAGACCCAGCAATCTGATCGAACGTCATCAGATGCCTTTGAATTTCTCTACGTCGCCCGAGATATCGCCTTCTACCACCACGAGCGTTGGGATGGCACTGGCTATCCTAACGGGCTGCGCTCAGAAGAGATCCCCGTAGGCGCGCGCTTGATGGCCGTTGCGGATGTGTTTGACGCTATCACCAGTCGGCGTGTCTATAAAGAGCCAATTCAACTAGAACGGGCCTACCAAATTATCCTTGATGGCAAGGGAACACACTTTGACCCGGGCGTAGTAGACGCCTTCATCGCATGCAAGAGTGAATTCTTTGAAACGGCTGAGGTGTTTGCCGACGACCTCCATAGCGTTAGTTGAATCACTCGCTCACAACATCCCCTGTAGTAGAAAGGTTATATATGCTTAAACTGACCGCATTAAAACGCGCTGCCCTGTTACTAACCGCCTATCTGTCACTGCCCGTTGCAGCACTGGCAGCCCCTAGTGGCAAAGTGATGTTTGCCCAAGATACCCTTGCCAACGACTTTCGCCGCAACCAGGTATTTGAAGTACGCGACACCCTGCAGCAACACCCTGAGGTCAACTTTAGCTACACCGATGCTAAGGGCGACACAGCGCGCATGATTAGAGACATCACCTCAGCTATCCCAAAGCAGATCGACGTACTTATCCTGGGCACAAATGATGCGGATGCAGTTGTACCGGCAGTCGACAAAGTGATGGCAGCGGGGATCGATGTAATCGTTCTTGACCGAGGCATAAACAGTACAAATTACACGACCTTCATCAACTCAGATAACGAACAGATTGGCACAATAGGCGGTCAGTATATCGCTGAAAAATTGGGCGGATCTGGCAAAGTTCTGCTGTTCGAGGGGATACTTACAGCAGATGTCACCCAACTACGCACTAAGGGTTTCTTAGACGTAGTTGCTGCTTATCCCGAGATCGAAGTGATAAAACGTACAGGTAATTACCTGCGCAAAGATGCTCTGCTCGAAATGGATAAGTTACTCGCATCAGGTGAACGCGTTGATGCCATCTTTGCGGAGAGTGATTCAATGCTCAGTGGCGTGCGCGCAGCACTGCCAAAGTACGATATTGCAGCTAACTCATTGATAAGCGTAGGTTGTGATTACGTTACCGAGGCAAAACAGGCGATACTCGCGGGTGAGCAGACCGCTTCTGTACTTTTCCCTTTAGGTGGTAAAGCGGCGGCGAAAGTGGCTCTGCAGCTTCTCAACGAGGAGCCCGTAGAAAAACATATCTCTATACCGGTTGAGCTCGTCACTCAGACGAATGCCAACCAGGTCACCCCGGTATTCTGACCTCGGTATGCCAAGAGCGTATAGAGCGAAGAAGGCGCTATGAACCCAAGGCTACTCACTGGCTGGTCCCTAGTCACAAAACTTTCCCTGCTGATTTCAGCAGGGGTGTTTTTAATTGTGCTCGGCCTTGGATGGTACTTCGGGGAGGTTATCCGCGATAGCCACTCGGAAGCCTCCTACCGTCAGCTCAACCATGCAGTAGAGCGAGTCCACAATCTGCTAGAAATTGAGCGTGCACAGCTCAACGAATCTGCCACTTTTGTTGCACAGAGCGAAGAGACTCAAGCTGGCCTGCTACTGGTCAATGAGTACCAAGACAAAAGCAAATACAACACTTACCTGCTGGACGAAGAGAAACGTAGCCTGGCAGAAAAACTCTATGACGATATATCCATCGCGTCACAGTCTTACGCAGGCTTGTTCGACAAACAGGGCGAACTGATCGCCTTTGCTCTTGAAACCTCATCAGAGATGGAGCAAGGATACCTCTCTTTCGATGCTGGTAAACCACAAATTATGGCCCGGCGCGATCAAACCGCTGAATTTACCCCTCATCCCGTAACGCATGAGCACTCGTACATCCGCGTCCATCTAGCTGAGCGGACGAACGACTCCCTGCCTACTGAGCCTAAGAGAGCATGGACCATGCAGGAGGGCGTGTTATCGCAGCGGCTAATCGCCCCAGTACTGGATCAATACACATCTGAAATCAGCGGCTATGTAGAGTTCGCCTTCTCACTCTCTACAGCAGCGCTCGCCAAACTCTCTGATGATCTCAACATCCGACTGCAACTTGTTTCCGATGTTGCCGCTGATACACCCGTCACGCCATTTGAGAGCTGGTACGAAAAGGGCGATCTCAAAATTGTGCAATCATCCCTAGGTGACCAGGCATCTCTGACTATAGAGACCGATACAGGAACAAAATATCTCATCGCCACCCTGATGGACCCCGAATTTGAAGCCAAGCTGGAAGAGAGTCAGAACAAGCTTTTATGGATTCTTCTGCTCGTGACCACCGGCAGCATTGTGCTGGTACGCTGGATGATTACACACTTCGTCGCCTCGCCCCTAGCTGCCCTCAATGCCCAGATGGACGCGCTGAAACATCAACGCTATGACCGGGTCTCTCACGTAACTACCGACGATGAATTGGGGCGCATATCCCGCTATCTATCTCGCGTATCAGCAGAGATCCATGTGCGCGAGCAGTCTCTCAAACGCTCTCACGATGAGGCCAACCGGTTGAACGAGGCGTTAGCGGCACAGCGCGATATGCTTGAGGAGAGCGTAGTCGCTAGGACGCAAGAGTTACAAACTGCTGTAAAAGAGGCACAGGCCGCAGAGCGTTCAAAATCGAGCTTCCTTGCGAATATGAGCCATGAAATTCGCACTCCAATGAACTCTATAATCGGTTTTACAAGCCTGTTACTCGAGCGTAGCGACCTGACCGAACATCAGCGTGAGTATCTCGGAAAAGTGCACGACTCAGCGTTACTTCTGCTGCAGATCATCAACGATATTCTTGATTTTTCAAAAATCGAATCGGGAAAACTCAATATTGAGATGGTCGATTTTGCCCTCAACGACGTGCTTGATCGACTTATGACTCTGGTGAAAATGCAGGCAGAGAAGCGCTCTCTTAGATTGAAGCTAGATATAGACCCACAATTAGAGTCCGGCTATCGTGGTGACCCTCTGCGTATCGGGCAAGTACTGCTGAACCTCGCAAGCAATGCGATCAAATTCACCGAGGAGGGAGAGGTACAGATCTCCGTTCGCCTCGTGGAAGAAGCCGACGGTAAAAATTGGATCGAGTTTGCTGTCAGCGATACTGGAATCGGCTTAACCGACGAGCAAATTAGCCGCCTGTTCCGCTCTTTCTCACAAGCAGACGATTCCACGGCTAGACGCTTTGGCGGAACTGGTCTGGGGCTATCCATCTGCAAGCAGTTGGTCACATTGATGGGCGGGACAATTGGTGTTACCTCGAAGCCCGGCAAAGGATCCGTCTTCAGCTTCGTACTGCCCTTAGAGGTTTCGAGTGTCCCACTCCAGAGCGATGCGAAAATGCTTAGAGATGAGTTACGCAGCGCAATCATGCGCGTCAGCGGGGCCAGACTTCTCGTCGTCGAAGATAACCAGGTAAACCAGCAGCTTGCGCAGGACTTGCTGGAGAGTATTGGCATGCAAGTGACCCTTGCCGAAAATGGTGTTGAAGCACTTGAGGCGCTGAAACAGTCAACCTTCGACGCTATATTAATGGATATACAGATGCCCGTTATGGATGGCTATGAGGCGACCCGACAGATACGCCTGCAGTCCGAATACGCTGAGCTCCCCATAATAGCGATGACGGCGAACGCCCTACTCTCCGATCAAGCGGAAGCCGAAACCGCTGGCATGTCGGACTATGTATCTAAACCCATCATTACTGATGATCTATTCAGAGTTCTTGTACGCTGGCTACCTGAAAACGCCTCTGTACCCGTCATTGAAGTAGCACCTGAGGCAAACTCAGATGACTGGGCAGCACTACGAGCGTTCGAGTCCAACTTGCTCAATACCGAGGTGGGGCTTTATGCAGTTGATCAATCTGCAGAGCGTTACTTGAAGCTACTGGCGAGCTTCGCAAACTCCTACACAGACTTCAGCGAGCAATTGCATCAGGCGCAACAGAGTGGAGATAGCGAGTATCTGCATAGAGCAGCGCACACGCTAAAAGGTCTGTGCGGCACTCTGGGCGCAGAGGAAATAGCCAGATTGGCGTTTGAACTTGATGCCGAGTTTAAGAGCCAGAGCGGCATCGTTGAAGCATCCAAACTTAACGAACTAGGCGCTTTAGTTGACGCGCTCGTTGCAGAGATCAAAACGCTACTTGACCGATTACACTCTCAATCTAAAGAGACAGAGCAACTCCCGGCTATCCCCCATGAAGATCTACGCTTGCGTCTTATCGCGTTAATGGACCAGTTGAAGTCCTTCTCGATGGGATCAGATGCGTTACTCAAGGAGATACTGGCGTATGAACTTCCAGACTCTACCGCAGAGTGTCTTAAGTTGGCGCTTCTTAAGATTGAAGAGTTTGACTATGATGAAGCCATTCAGATTATAGAAGAACACTGCGGCGCGGAACTGGCTAAGTAAAGCGCACCTTATCACTTGGAGCCCTAAGCCTTGCGACGTTCTGGACCCAACTCCCGCGCCACCGATAAGAGCCCTGTCGGTCTATCCCAAGCCTTCGAGGTCATCAAAACCATCTGGCCTTACCTGTGGGAGTTTCGCCTCAGATTGGGGGTCGCCTTTGCGCTGCTGATTCTCGCAAAAGTCGCTGTAGTGACCATGCCCTGGATCCTCAAGCAGATTGTAGATGGTCTAGACCAAGCACAAAACCCAGTTCTGGTGGTGCCTATCTTGCTAATCGTGGCTTACGGTCTACTGCGCTTTGGTTCAGTCTTCTTTGCCGAGGCTCGCGATGCTGTGTTTAGCCGTATCACGGAGCGCGCCATGCGGCGCATGGTGTTACGGGTGTTTCGCCATCTCCACTCGCTGGAGCTGGAGTTTCATCTCTCCCGCCAAACCGGTGGTATATCGCGCGACATTGACCGAGGCGGCAACGGCTTTAGCTTCCTCATGCGGATGCTGGTGTTTAATATCGTCCCGACGCTTATCGAGCTAGGCATGGTGGCTGCCATTCTGCTGGTCAATTTCGACCTCTGGTATGCGCTAATCATCCTGATCAGTGTCGGCTGTTATATCTACTTCACCATTCTTACTACGGAGTGGCGCAACCGCTTTGTGCGCGAAGCGAATCAGCTCGACTCGCAAACAAATACTCGCGCAGTGGACAGCCTTCTCAATTACGAGACAGTAAAGTACTTCAATAACGAGGAGTTTGAAGCGCAGGAGTACGATGCGAATCTAAAACAGTGGGAGAGCGCCCGCCTTAAAACGCGTATGACGCTAATGCTACTAAACTCCGGACAGGCGCTCATCATCGCCGTGGGGATGATTCTACTGCTCTGGATGGCAGCCCGCGACGTTGCCAGCGGCGCTATTACGCTCGGCTCACTCGTTATGGTGAACGCCTATATTCTGCAGTTATTCATGCCGCTTAATTTCCTCGGCATGGTCTATCGTGAAGTACGCCGAGCCCTTACAGATCTCGAGAATATGTTTGGTCTCCTTAAGCGAACACCGAGTGTGCAAGACGCAGCCGAAGCGAAGCCGTTAGAAGTGACCGAGGGCAGTATCGAGTTCGATAAGGTTAATTTTGCCTATAACCCTGATAGACCCATTCTGAAGAACCTTAGCTTCAAGATAGAGCCGGGGCAGAAAGTGGCTATCGTAGGGCCAAGCGGCTCGGGCAAATCTACCATCGCACGCCTGCTGTTCAGATTCTATGACGTGCAGTCAGGCGAAATTCGTATCGATGGGCAAGCTATTCAGATGCACACGCAGTTGAGTCTTCGTCAGGCAATTGGGGTGGTACCCCAGGACACCGTGCTCTTCAACGACAGTATCTACAACAATATCGCTTATGGACGCCCAAGTGCCTCTGCCGAAGAGATTCAAGAGGCGATCCGCCTCGCCAATCTAGAGAATTTCATAAACGCGCTTCCCGAAGGAGTGGAGACCAAGGTTGGAGAACGCGGGTTGAAAGTCTCCGGCGGCGAGAAACAGCGCATCGCAATTGCTCGAGTGATCCTGAAAAAGCCGCCGATTCTGCTTTTTGATGAGGCGACCTCAGCGCTCGACTCTGCCACCGAGAAGTCAATTCTTGAAGCCTTTGATACGCTTACACGCAATCACACCAGCCTAGTAATTGCGCACCGACTATCCACTATTATCGATGCAGACCAGATACTGGTTATGGAGAACGGCGAAATTATAGAGCAAGGTGATCACCAGACACTGCTCGCACTAGACGGCCGCTACGCTCAGATGTGGCGGCTGCAACGCGAAACGGAAGTTGATAATGCTTCATAGTCACGAGGGGCGGGGCTAATTGTGCGATATCTTTGCGCTCTAGAAGTCCCTCGACTAGGGTTAATCTAGATGTTCAAATTTTAAGATCGCCCATGCGCAATATGAGTCTCAAAATGCGACTAGTTATTCTCATTTTGGGAGTAGCTTTAGTTAGCACCTTTTTTCTTACCGAGAGTAGTTTGATTCTCACTCGCGAGCAGGTGGAGCGAGATCAAACAACTATATTGCGCAATACCGCCGGCCGCATGGCTTTCAATCTGCGCAACGATCTTAGCGCACGTGCCGACGAAGTGCAGTTTTTTGCAGAGCTGCCAATCTTAGAAGAGGGAAAGCTCTCCAACGACGAAATTAGAGAGCTGCTTAGCTACATAAAAGAGGCGTATCCGCACTATGCATGGGTTGGTCTTGTGGATATGCAGGGCACCATAATTCAGGATGCCGATAATCTCCTGGTCGATGCCTCTGTTGCACAGCGCAACTGGTTCACCGAGGGCACCAAAGCGCTCTACTTTGGCGATGCTCACGAAGCAATCTTATTAGCAAAACTACTCTCATCAGGTGATGACGAAAGCTTACCGCTACGTTTGGTTGATATTTCAGCCCCCATCAAAGGTGACAACGGAGATGTTAAGTATGTCATCGGCACACACCTGAGCTTGGAGTGGGCACATGAACTGCAACGGGACATGCTTCTGCAGTTGAATGATCCTGATGTTGAGATACTTGTATTCAACTCCGACGGCAATTTGATACTTGATAGCGATTTTAA
>Ga0181582_10001412_pt1 | contig 18690 bp, 18 predicted proteins | sample 071ome_32_FD_132438 | JGI IMG/M metagenome (GOLD analysis project Ga0181582, IMG submission 132438) | Coastal salt marsh microbial communities from the Groves Creek Marsh, Skidaway Island, Georgia - 071405AT metaG (megahit assembly) | ecosystem: Environmental > Aquatic > Marine > Intertidal...
CGGCCGAGGATATCGCCCGCACCTGTCATGGCCACCCGACCTTGAACGAGGCGGTCAAGGAAGCTGCGCTTGCGGTAGACGGGCGGGCGATTCACATCTAGGCAACGGGGCCGGTCAGCTGCCCGATTTATGCCTTGCGCGTGGATGGGTGTCGCGGTGAATCTGGATCAAATGGCTTTCATCGACATGCGTATAACGATGGGTTGTTGACAGGCTGGCATGTCCAAGAAGTTCCTGAATAGCCCGTAAATCACCGCCATTGCCAAGAAGATGCGTGGCAAACGCATGTCGTAACGCATGCGGTGTGACATGGGCGGGCAAATCCAGATCGGCCCGAAGCGATTCAAGAAGGCGTTGCACCGCCCGCGGTCCCAGCGCCCGGCCACGGCTGCTCACAAAAAGAGGGCCTGTCGGTCCGGTGTCAAACGGGCAATGGGCGAGATATTCATCCACCGCTTCGGCGGTGGCCGGCAAAACCGGCACATCGCGCATCTTGTCGCCCTTACCGGTCAGCCGTAACCAGCTGTCAAGCGGTGCTGTACTGCGCGGTAACCCCAACGCCTCGGAAATCCGCAAGCCGCATCCGTAAAGCAACATCAAAACAGCAAAATCGCGTTTTTTGGTCCAGTCGGCACCGCGGCGCTGGAAAATTGCGGCCAGCAAAGCCAGCGCATCATCAGCGGCCAATGATTTGGGCACCGCCCGCGGCGGTTGCGGCGCGCGTAACCAGCCAAGATCGGGAATGTCCAATAATTGTGTGCGGCCACAAAAGCGAAAAAAACTCCGCAAAGAGGATACCCGCCGCGCCATTGTTGTCCGCGCGAGTTGTCGGCGTGCCATGGCGGCAAGCCAGCCGCGGAATATCTGCCGTGATATAATCGTGCCGTCAGGGTTGGGCTGGGTGGCAAGATAGGCGGTAAAGTCATCAAGGTCGCGTTCATAAGCGTCCAGCGTGTTGGCGCCATAGCGGCGTTCGCTGGCAAGCCAGTTGAGCCAAGCGGCCCGATGCGCCGGATCAATCATCGGCTGCAACACCAAGATCAAGCCGTGCAGCAAGCGCTACCCCAACCATTTCAGCCAACAACACCAACAGGTCGCTGCCAAGGTCGGGTCCAAAACTGTCGGCGGTTTTGCCGCCAAGGATCAGCACATAGCTGGACACAGGGTCTGGCAAGCGGTCGGGAAGCCGGATCGCCGCAATGCTGTCGGCCGGCCGCGCCAGCAACCGGTTGGCGGCCTCATTTGGCGGCCCAAGATAGAGGTTGCCCTTGTTAAGGGCGCTGGCGATGTCAGCTGCTTCACACCGGGTAAAATACAGTGCTGCGTCGGCCTGTTGGCCATCGTCGGTCATAATAAGTGCGGCGCTGTCCAGATCGAAAATCCGCGGAAACTCATCGGTGATGGCCTGCTTCAGCCCGGCAAGGTTGGTTTCGGCCAACAGCGCCAGCGTGGCATGGTGAAGACGTGTCCAGCCCCGCATATTTTCCGCTGCAAGATGGATCATCGATTGGTGACGGTCACTGATTTTTCGGGCTTCGGCCCGGGCGCGGGCGGCCAAGGCCGGATTCAGATTGAGAATATTATCGCCGGCCTTTTTAGTGTCGCTGGCGTGTTTTTCCGAGCCTGTCTTGGCTGTACCAGCCGCGGCAAGACATAAAGCGACAAATTCGGGATGGGCGGCAAGCAATGTGGCCAATTTGTCAGGTTGGCCCGCCAGAAACGCCAGAATGTCGGTATCGGTTGGCGTGTAAGGTGGCGGTCTGCTGGTCATGATCTACAGAATCGACTGTCCGGTTTTCTGCCAGTCATCAAGAAACGCTGCAAGGCCGTTATCGGTGAGCGGATGCTTGTAGAGCGCGGCCAGAATTTTCGGGGGCAATGTCACGACATCGGCGCCCATCAATGCGGCATCGACAACATGCTGGGTGCTACGGACTGAGGCGACAAGCACCTCGGTATCAAGATCATAGTTGGCATAAATCGAACAAATCTCGTCAATCAGCCCCATACCGTCCTGACCAAGGTCATCTAGCCGGCCAACAAAAGGCGAGATGAAGGCGGCCCCGGCCTTGGCGGCAAGCAACGCCTGCCCGGCGGTAAAACATAAGGTGACATTGACCGCTGTGCCAGCATCACTCAGCGCGCGGCATGTTTTTAAGCCATCACGCGTCAATGGTACCTTGACCGCCACATTCGGGGCAATGGCGGCCAACGCCCGGCCTTCAGCCAGCATGGTGTCATAGTCGGTGGCGGTCACCTCGGCACTGACCGGCCCGTCAATAAGGGCGCAAATATCGGCAATGGTTTGTTTGATATCGCGGCCAGCACCGGCAATCAGCGACGGGTTCGTTGTCACCCCATCGACAAGCCCAGTATCAGCAAAGGCCTTGATCTCGTCAATTTCCGCGCTGTCGAGAAAAATTTTCATAAATTCGGCCCCATCTTGGCTTATAGTCATTTTGTAGCGCCGCCGCGGCGCGCCGCCAGTCTACTTGAAGCCGGGTGGCAAATCCAGAACCTTGAATGGCATCGCGGATCGGTTTTTTGCCAGAGATCCTTTTATGCTATCATCATCGCCAAGGGCTACTATGACCGACATTGCCCCGAAAAATGCCAACAGGACTGCCGCTGAGACGGCGCCGGAACCGGCTGCCGGATCGGCTGTCCTGTCGGTTGCCGTCGCGGCGCCGGTAGCGGGGGTTTATGACTATCTTGCCGGGTCAGATGGTGACTTGCCACGCGGCAGTCTTGTCGAGGTTCCATTTGGCGGCCGGCAGTTGCCGGGCATTGTGATGGGACCGGGGCGGGGCGATGTTGCACCAGCCAAGCTGCGGTCCATTTCTGGGGCAGCCGATTTACCGGTACTAGGAGACCCGCTCCTTGCCTTTATCGAGCGGGTCGCTGGCTGGACCATGGCGCCGCTTGGGGCGGTGGTCAAAATGGTATTAAGTCAGCCGGCCGCATTCGCCCCCTTGCCGCAAAAAAAATTCTACCAGCTTGGCCAGCCAAGCGATAATCGCGGGCGCATTACACCGGCCCGTCAACGGGTTTTGACCTATCTTGCGGATGGTGCCAGCCGGCCCGCCAGCGCCATAGTGGCGGCCTGTAAAACCGGCAAAGCGGTGCTAGACGCAATGGAAGAGCAGCGGCTCTTGGACAGTGTCTTGTGCGATGCCGAACCGCCCCCGCCGCGGCCGCAACATCAGCATCACCCGTTGCAATTGACCACCGACCAACAAGTGGCTGCCGACCAGCTGGTGGTGGCAATCGGCGGCGGGTATCACGGTTTCCTGTTAGACGGGGTGACCGGGTCCGGCAAGACCGAGGTTTATTTTGCGGCCGTCGAGGCAGCGTTGGCGGCGGGCAAGCAAGTGCTGATTCTACTGCCAGAAATCGCCTTGTCGGCAGGCTGGCGTCACCGTTTTGCGGCGCGGTTCGGGGTCGAGCCGGCGGCATGGCATTCAGACGTGACTCCGGCGCAAAAACGGCGCCTTTGGCGGTTTACTGTGACCGGCCAGACGGCGGTGGTTGTTGGGGCGCGATCGGCGCTGTTCCTGCCGTTTGCCGATCTTGGGCTGATCATCGTTGACGAAGAGCATGAACAGGCGTTCAAGCAGGAAGATCAGGTGATTTATCAGGCCCGCGATATGGCGGTATTGCGGGCGCGGCTGGCGCAGGTGCCAGTGGTGCTGGCCAGCGCCACCCCATCGCTTGAAAGCTGGGTAAATGCGGGCCGCACCGGTGCCAGCGCCCGCTATAGTTATCTGCATTTGCCAAACCGGGCCCAAGGCGCGGTCTTGCCACAGATCGATATGGTCGATTTGCGGGCGACGCCGCCTGAAGCCGGCCGCTGGCTTGCACCGCCATTGGTCGCGGCGATCAATGCCCGGCTCGCGGTGGGTGAACAAAGCTTGCTCTATCTGAACCGGCGGGGCTATGCCCCCCTGACCCTGTGCGGCGCATGCGGTACCAAACTGACCTGCCCTAACTGTGATGCGTGGATGGTCGACCACCGGCTTGCCGGCCGGATGCGGTGTCATCATTGCGGCCATGAATCGCGGCCTGATAACAGCTGCCAGACATGTGGTGAATCCGACCAGATGCGGGCCTGTGGGCCGGGGGTTGAACGGCTGGCCGAGGAAGTGCTGTGGCGCTTTCCCGATGCGCGTTTTGCGGTTTTATCAAGCGACACGGTAAACACCCCCAAGGCAGCGGACCTGTTCGTGCAATCGGTGCTTGATGGCGAGGTTGATATTATTATTGGTACTCAGATGGCGGCCAAAGGACATCATTTTCCGGACTTGACGCTGGTGGGCGTGGTCGATGCCGATTTGGGCCTGGCCGGTGGTGATTTGCGCGCGGCTGAACGCACATTCCAAATGTTGAGCCAGGTGGCTGGTCGCGCCGGCCGCGAATCGCGCCCTGGCGTGGCGCTGCTGCAGACATTAGAGCCTCAAAATCCGGTTCTAACGGCGTTGGCCGCCGGCGATCGCGACCGGTTTTTGGCAAGTGAGGCCAGCGCCAGAGATGCCGCCAAAATGCCGCCCTTTGGCCAATTGGCGGCGCTTGTGCTGTCCAGCCGTGATCTTGATCGTCTGCATCACGCGATGCGGCTGATGGGCGCAGCCCGCCCTGCATTTGCCGGGGTCGATATTTTTGGTCCAACAACGGCTCCGATCGGGTTTTTGAAAGGAAAACATCGGGCTCGAGCGCTATTAAGAGCGAGTAAAAATGTTAATTTACAGGCGGTTATAAAAAGTTGGCTTGATGCTGTGTCGATGCCGTCCGGCGTGCGGCTTCAGGTTGATATTGATCCATATCATTTCCTTTAGGGGTGATTGCCGGTGGTGGCTTTTGGAACGCTGTGCAAAACATCCCAGATCGATCGATTTTTATCGATCAATTTTTCCGGCCTAGACAACTTGCCTTTCGATCATGTCTATGATAGCAACCAACGCGTCATAGCCGGTTACGGTCCTCTTGTGCCGTGTGGTTATGCTTCTGGAAAAGGTTTTCAGTTAAGAGGATATGGTCGGTGAGTTCAGGCGCTACAGGTCTTGCAGGGCGGTATGCGGGCGCACTCTATGCGCTGGCACTTGAAAGCAAGAAAATTGACATCATCCATGACGAGCTCAGCAGCCTTGCTGATCATATTGCTGAAAATCAGGATTTGAAAAAACTTGTCGAATCGCCGGTATTGGCGCGCCAGCAACAGCAAAGCGCAATGATCGCGATACTCGAAAAAGCCGGCGCTGACGCGCTGACCATCAAATTTGTTGGCACGATGGCGGAAAATGGCCGTCTTAGTGTTTTGCCGCGGGTCATTCAGGCGTTTCAGCAGGAACATGCGCGCCGGCGTGGACAAATTTCCGCCGAAGTTGTGTCGGCCATTGCTCTTGATGACAACCGCAAGGCGGTTGTGGAAAAAACCGTTGCCCGGCTTGCCGGCAGCGATAATCTTTCTCTTTCGATGCGTGTTGATCCGTCGCTGATTGGCGGATTGGTGGTGCGTATCGGGTCCCGTATGATTGATACGTCAATCAAAACCAAACTTAGCCGGCTGGAAGCAGCCATGAAGGGTGTTGCGTGATGGATATTCGTGCGGCTGAAATTTCAGCGATCCTCAAAGAACAAATTGCCAATTTCGGCAGCGAGGCAGAAATTGCCGAAGTTGGCCGGGTGCTGTCGGTTGGTGACGGTATTGCCCGCGCCCACGGTCTTGACGAGGTGCAGGCCGGCGAGATGGTCGAGTTCGAGAGTGGCGTTAAAGGTATGGCGCTGAACCTTGAATCGGACAATGTCGGTATCGTTATTTTTGGCGATGACCGTTCGATCCGTGAAGGCGATGTGGTACGCCGGACAGCGTCGATTGTGGACGCCCCAGTCGGTAAAGGCCTTCTTGGCCGCGTGGTTGACGCGCTTGGCAACCCGATTGACGGCAAAGGCCCGCTAAAAGACGTCAAGCGTGGCCGGGTTGAAGTTAAAGCCCCTGGCATTATGCCGCGCCAGTCGGTTCACGAGCCGATGCAAACAGGCCTGAAGGCAATTGACAGTCTGATCCCGATCGGCCGCGGCCAGCGTGAGCTGATCATTGGTGACCGCCAGACTGGCAAAACCGCCATTGCTGTTGATACCTTCATTAACCAGAAAGCAGTGAATGACGCTGCCGGCAGCGACGATAGCAAAAAGCTGTTCTGTATTTATGTTGCGGTTGGTCAAAAGCGGTCTACGGTTGCCCAGATCGTGCGCTCGCTTGAAGAACAAGGGGCGATGGACTATTCGATCGTGATTGCGGCGACCGCATCCGATCCGGCACCAATGCAGTTCCTGGCGCCATACACCGCGTCAGCGATGGGCGAGTTCTTCCGCGATAACGGCATGCATGCGCTTGTTGTTTTTGACGATTTGTCAAAACAAGCCGTGGCCTACCGCCAGATGAGCTTGTTGCTCCGCCGCCCACCAGGACGTGAAGCTTATCCTGGTGACGTGTTCTATTTGCACTCACGGCTTCTTGAGCGTGCCGCCAAGATGAATGCCGATAACGGGTCGGGCTCATTGACCGCGTTGCCGGTGATCGAAACCCAGGCCGGTGACGTGTCAGCCTATATTCCGACCAACGTGATTTCGATTACCGACGGTCAGATCTTCTTGGAAACCGAACTGTTCTATAAAGGTATCCGGCCTGCCGTTAACGTTGGTCTGTCGGTGAGCCGGGTTGGATCAGCCGCACAGATCAAGGCGATGAAACAGGTTGCCGGTACGATCAAACTGGAATTGGCCCAATATCGCGAGATGGCGGCCTTTGCCCAGTTTGCATCAGACATGGATGCCTCGACCCGCGCGTTGCTGGAACGCGGCGCACGCCTGACCGAACTGTTGAAGCAGCCACAATACAGCCCAATGCTGGTGGAAGAACAGGTTGCGGTGATCTTTGCTGGGGTGAAGGGCTATCTTGATAAGATTGCCGTTGGCGCTGTTGGCCGGTTTGAAGCAGGCCTTCTTGACCATATCCGCAGTAACCATCAGGCCATTCTGGATACAATCCGTGAAGAAAAGGCGCTGTCAGATGCGACATCTGACAAGCTGGCCAAGGCTATCGAGGCATTCGCCAAGAGCTTTTCGTAAACGGCAACATGGCGGCCTTGCGGTGGCGGGGCTGTCCGGAGTTTGGTAAATGGCATCATTGAAGGATCTGAAGACGCGTATTAACAGCGTCAAGTCCACGCAAAAAATCACCGCTGCGATGAAAATGGTCGCCGCGGCGAAATTGCGGCGGGCGCAGGAAGCGGCAGAAGCTGGCCGTCCCTATGCTGACCGGATGCGCCGTGTGGTAGCGGCGCTGGCCGCCAAAGCCAATGCTGATTCGGCGCCAGCCCTGCTGGTTGGCAATGGAAAATCAGCGACCCATCTGCTGATTGTCATTTCAGCTGATCGCGGCTTGTGTGGTGGTTTTAACGGGTCGATCACCCGGCAAACCCGGGCCGAGGTCGCGCGGTTGCGTGGCGCCGGTAAAACCGTCAAGCTGTTGATGGTTGGCCGCAAGTCAGGTGATGCGTTGCGCCGCGAATTGGGTGACAGCTATATCGACCGGATCGAAGGTATGCAGGGCACCTCGGTGGCCTATGCCGGCGTTGCCGAACTGGCCGATAAGGTGCGTGTTGGTTTTGAAGCCGGTGACTTTGATGTGGTATCGATGATCTACAACAAATTTGTCAGCGCAATCACCCAAGAGGTCAATGTGACCCAGTTGATCCCGGCTGAAGTGGCCGAGGCAGCGGATGATGACGGCGGGGTCAGCTACGAATATGAACCCGAAGAAGACGAATTGCTGGCCAGCCTATTGCCACGCAGCCTGACCACGCAAATCTACAGCGCCTTGCTTGAATCATCGGCCGCCGAATTGGCCGCCCGGATGACGGCAATGGATAATGCGACACGCAATGCTGGTGATCTGATCGACAACTTGACATTGGTTTATAACCGGACGCGTCAGGCGACAATCACCAAGGAACTGATCGAGATCATTTCGGGCGCCGAGGCGGTCTAGACGGTCAGACAGGATTAAATCAGGGCAATTTTGCCCACAACGAAACGGTTTTAGCCCGGAGTAAGAAGACCATGGCAAATAAAGCAGTTGGTAAAATCAGTCAGGTTATCGGCGCGGTTGTCGACGTTGAGTTCGACGGCGCGTTGCCAGCCATCCAGAACGCGCTTGAGGTTGACAATAACGGTCAGCGTCTGGTGCTGGAAGTGGCGCAGCATCTTGGCGAATCATCGGTACGGACCATTGCGATGGACTCGACCGAGGGCTTGGTTCGTGGCGCTGACGCGGTTGACACCGGTGCCCCGATCACCGTACCGGTTGGCCCAGAAACACTTGGCCGTATTTTGAATGTGATTGGCGAGCCGGTTGACGAAGGCAAGCCGGTTAAATCCAAAAAACATTACCCAATCCACCGTCCGGCTCCCGAATATGTCGATCAGTCGACCGAGGCTGAAATTCTGGTGACCGGGATCAAGGTTGTTGACCTGTTGGCCCCTTATGCCAAGGGCGGTAAGATCGGGCTGTTTGGCGGTGCCGGTGTTGGTAAGACGGTTTTGATCATGGAATTGATCAACAACGTTGCCAAGGCACATGGTGGCTATTCGGTGTTCGCCGGTGTTGGCGAACGGACCCGTGAAGGCAATGACCTGTACCATGAAATGGTTGAATCCGGCGTTATCAAGACCGACGGCCCTGGCTCGAAAGCTGCGCTTGTTTACGGTCAGATGAACGAGCCGCCAGGTGCGCGTTCACGCGTGGCGCTGACCGGTCTGACCTTGGCGGAATATTTCCGTGATGAAGAAGGTCAGGACGTGTTGTTCTTTGTTGATAATATCTTCCGCTTTACACAGGCCGGCTCTGAAGTGTCGGCGCTGCTTGGCCGTATCCCGTCAGCTGTGGGCTATCAGCCAACGCTGGCCACTGATATGGGCGCCTTGCAAGAGCGGATCACCACAACCAATAAAGGCTCGATCACCTCGGTTCAGGCGATTTATGTGCCGGCCGATGACTTGACTGACCCGGCACCGGCGGCATCATTTGCCCACCTTGATGCGACCACCGTTCTGTCGCGTCAGATCGCCGAGCTTGGGATTTATCCTGCGGTTGACCCGCTTGATTCATCATCGCGTATGCTTGATCCACGGATTGTTGGCGAACATCACTACAATGTTGCGCGGCAGGTGCAGGAAGTGTTGCAGCAATATAAGTCCCTACAGGACATCATTGCGATCCTTGGCATGGACGAACTGTCAGAAGAAGACAAGCTGACCGTGGCCCGCGCCCGGAAAATCCAGCGTTTCTTGTCACAGCCATTCCATGTTGCCGAGGTCTTCACCGGATCACCGGGCAAGCTTGTCAGCCTTGAAGACACCATTGCCGGTTTCGAAGGCATCATCAAAGGCGATTATGATCATCTGCCGGAAGCGGCCTTCTATCTGGTCGGTACGATCGAAGAAGCCGTTGAAAAAGGCAAGAAGCTGTCACAGGAAGCCGCGTAAGGGCGGCGTCCTGCCGATTGCCAAGCATAGGGATGCAACAGCATGGCTGAAACAACATATTTGGAACTGGTAACCCCGGCCCGGATCATGGCGCAAAAAGATGTGCAGATGGTTGTCGCTCCGGGTGTTGAGGGGTTGTTTGGGGTGTTGCCACGCCATGCACCGCTTCTTGCCGATCTTGCTCGTGGTGTGGTTGAAGTCCATGAAGACGGCAAAGTCACCGACCGTTATATGATCGATGGCGGCCTTGCCGATGTATCGGGTGAGAGCGTGACCATTCTGGCCGAACGGGCGGTCAATCTTGGGACGGCAGATGCCGCCAAGATTCGCGAAAGCGCCGCGGGCGCGTCAGGCGCGGAAGCTGATTTCCTAAATGCGGTGGCAGCAGCCCTGTAAAGCCGGCGCCTAGCTAACCAAATCAAAAAAGGCGGCCCGCATGGCCGCCTTTTTGCGTGCAATAGGCACAGGCTATGACCCTGCTGGCCCGCACATCAGGCGCAAAGAGGTCAGGCGCAAATAGGTCAGGGTCAAATAAAGTCGCGAAAACTGCTTAGCACATCGGCATAGACGTCCCGTTTGAACGGGACCGCCAGATTGACTAGATCGTCAGGGGCCAGCCAGCGCCATTCGCAAAATTCCGGAATGGCCGTGTTGATATCAATATCATTGTCATCGCCGGTAAAGCGCAGCGCCATCCATTTCTGCTTTTGCCCCTTAAATTGCCCATCCCACAGCCGATCAGCCAATGGCAACGGAATGTCGTAATAAAGCCAGTCATCATGTTCGCGCAAAAATTCGGCCGCACTGGTGCCTATTTCCTCGCCCATTTCCCGCATGCAGGCCTCGACCGCTGATTCGCCAGGGTCAATGCCGCCTTGTGGCATCTGCCAAGCCTCGGCACGACTGTCGATGCGCCGTCCGCCAAAGACTTTTTTATCGTCATTGATCAGGAAAATACCGACGCACGGGCGGTAGGGTCGTTCATCATAGGGGAGGGTTGCCATATCAGGATCCGGAATTCTTTTTATTAAAAATTGTCACACCACGAATAAGGTCAAGCGCGCGCGCCAATTGATAGTCGATCTCTGACTGGTCAGCCGTGGCGGTGTCCTTACCGTCTTTTGTCGTGGCCCCCTTGGCGCCGCTGGTCGTCGATTTATCAAGGGCACCGCGTAAATTTTCTTCCCGCATATTGCCGCCGTCAAGGGTTTCGATGCGGGCCAGTTCGACCTCAACATCAGGGGTGATTCCCTTGGCTTGGATCGATATGCCGGCCGGCGTGTAATAGCGCGCTGTTGTTAACCGCATGGCGCTGCGTCCCGACACTGGGATCACCGATTGCACCGACCCCTTGCCGAATGAACGTGTTCCCATCAACACCGCGCGTTGATGGTCCTTTAGCGCGCCGGCGACAATTTCCGAGGCCGAAGCTGACCCAGAATTGATCAAAACCACGATCGGCAGGCCGCGGGCAATATCACCATCCCGGGCAAAAGCGCGGCTGATATCTTGGTCTTCCCGGCCCCGGGTTGAGACGATCTCGCCCCGATCAAGAAACGCATCGCTGACCTCAATCGCCTGGTTGAGAAGCCCGCCGGGGTTATTCCGCAAATCCAGCACAAACCCCTTTAGCCGATCGCCATGTTCGGTAAACATTTTCTCGACCTCTTTATTGAGGCCGGGGCTTGTTTGTTCGGAAAAGGTGGTGATCCGCAAATAGCCAATCTCGTCAAACACCTTGGCGCGTACCGAGCGAATCTTGATCGTGTCACGCGTCAGGGAAATATCAAATGGCTCTTTGGTGCCCCGTTTGACGGTGACCGTGACGCTGGACCCAACCTCGCCGCGCAACAGATCGACCGCATCGCTGAGGGTCATGCCCATAATCGGCTGCTTATCAACCGCGACGATCAGGTCTTCAGGTTGCAATCCGGCGCGGGCAGCTGGCGTTTCATCGATGGGCGAGACGATTTTGACAAGACCGTTTTCCATCGTGATTTCGATGCCAAGCCCGCCAAACTTGCCTTTGGTCTGCACCTGCATATCACTGAAATTATCAGAATTCAGATAGGAGGAATGCGGGTCAAGCGAGGTCAGCATGCCATTGATTGCGGCCTCGATCAGTTTTTTGTCATCGACCTCGTCGACATAGCTTTCACGCACCCGTTGGAAAATATCGCCAAACAGCCCAAGCTGACGGTACACATCATCCTTGTTGCGTGATTCGGCGGTGGTTAGTGCCGGTACCGCCAGTACACCGGCAACCAGCATACCACAGACAAAGGGCAGCATCGCCCGCCGCACCGGGGTAAAACGCTGGCTGAAAGAAAGAGATGTCCGCATGTGTCTTCGTGCTCCACCGGTATCGCCGCACCACTTACCAAAAGCGCTGCTTGGGACTGACTTGCCACCTTATATGCAAGATTATGTATCTGATTATATAAGTGCGTCAGCAATAATGTGCCAGCCCTCAGGCTGTCAGACAAGTCCAACCGATCCTGCCTTGGCCAAAAGCTGTCATGGCTATGTGGCGGTTTGAAGGCGGCCCTGTCAGGCTGGGACCAGCAATGAGGTGCCGGTCATGACCGCTGGCTGGTCGATGCCAAGCATCATCAGCAGGCTTGGCGCTAAATCGGCAAGCCGCCCGTCCAAAAGCCGGGTGCCCTGCGGTCCATTGACGAGAATCAGCGGCACCAGATTGGTGGTATGCGCGGTATGTGGTGACTGGGCCGCCTCGTCCCACATTACTTCACAATTACCATGGTCAGCGGTGAGCAACATCTGGCCATCAGCGGCCTTTACCGCCGCGGCAAGCTGCCCAACACAGCGGTCGACGGTTTCAACGGCGGCAATAGCGGCGTCAAGGTTGCCGGTATGGCCAACCATGTCAGGGTTGGCAAAATTGATCACCAGCAGGTCATGTTGCCGGGCCTGAAGACTGCCCAAGGCCGCCTCAAGAACGCCAGCCGCACTCATTTCGGGTTCTAAATCATAGGTGGCGACGGCTGGTGACGGCACCATTTCGCGGTCCTCGCCGGTCAAAAATGATTCCGCGCCGCCATTAAAGAAAAATGTCACATGCGGGTATTTTTCGGTTTCGGCAAGCCGGAGTTGCGTTTTGCCGGCCGCGGCGACCACCGCGCCAAGCGTGTCCGTCAGATCTAGCGGCGGGTAAAGCGCGGTCATATGCGCGTCAAGCGCTGTTGAATAGCTGGTCATGCCAAGCATGCCAACAAGGTCTACCGGCTGGGTCGCGCAGCCAACAGCACCAGCATCGCAAAAGCAGCCAAGCAATTGGCGCGCCCGGTCGGCGCGGAAATTCATCATTACCACCGCATCGCCATCACGCATGCCGGCATAATCGCCAATCACCGTCGGGCTGACAAATTCATCGCCTTCATCGCGGTTATAGGCGGCGGTCAGGGCGCTGACCGCGTGGCTGTCATGATAGGGGGCGATGCCATGCCGAATCGCCGCATAGGCGCGCCCGGTCCGCTCCCATCTTTTGTCTCGATCCATTGCGTAATAGCGGCCGATCAGGCTGGCCATGAAGGCGCCATCTGGCAGCTGGTCGACAAAGGCCGGTAAATCCTGTGCCGCGGCGCGTGGCAGGGTGTCGCGCCCGTCGGTAAAGCCATGGACCGCCACTGTCGCGCCAGCGGCGGTCAATCCCCTGATCACCGCCAGAAAATGGTCTTGATGGGCATGCACCCCACCGGGCGATAACAGCCCCATAACATGCACTATATTGCCGGTCGCCGCCACAGTGCCAGCAAGTGCGGTCAATGCCGGATGCGCCGCCAATGTGCCATCGGCAACCGCGGCATTGATTCGCGGCAAATCCTGCATCACCACGCGGCCCGCCCCGATGTTCATATGACCAACCTCGGAATTGCCAACCTGGCCGTCAGGCAGCCCGACATCGGCACCTGACGCTGCCAAAAAACTATGCGGTCCGGCGGCCATCAGCGCGTCAAAAACCGGCGTATTTGCCAGCGCAACCGCATTATTGGCAGAGGCTGTGCGCCAGCCCCAGCCATCCATAATGCATAAGACAACCGGGCCATGTGATGCTTTATAGTGCGACATGCCCATCTTATAATCGGGTGCTGGCGAGAAGTACAGGCCGTGTTGACGCGCGGCGGTCCCTTATTGCATCGCCTAGCCGGCGCGATGATAGGGGTGGCCAGCCAGGATAGCACTGGCCCGATAGAGTTGTTCGGCCAGCATCGCCCGACACAGCATATGCGGCCATGTGGCGCGCCCGAATGCAATCAGCCGGTCGGCCCGGTCGCGTAACAGATCATTGTGGCCATCAGCACCGCCAATCGCAAAGCAGGCAGTCTGGCGCCCCTGATCCTGCCAGTCGCCGATCAGGGCTGCCATATCTTCGGACGAATGATCTTTGCCGCGTGGATCAAGCACCGCCAGCGCCGCCCCATCAGGAATGGCCCGTACCAATCGCTGGCTTTCATCGTCGGTGCGTTTTAGGCCGGGTGGCAGTTTTGACTCGACCTCAATGATGCCGCCAGAAATGGAGCCGCCAGACATGACGCCGCCTGATTGGGGTAACCGCGCCAACCAGTCGCGGGCCAAAAGATGTTCTGGCGTTGTCCGGCCCTTGCCCACGGCAAGTATCAGCAACTGCATGCTATCCTCATTTGCGGTGCTATCGCCCCGCCATTACTGCCGCGCCATCAGCGCTATACCGGTCTAGCCGTCTTGGCCGACCTTGATGGTTTCGCCGCTGCTATCATCTGCCCACATGCGTTCAAGCCCGTAAAATTCACGAACTTCCGGGCGGAATAAATGGACGATCACATCATTTGCATCAAGAAGCACCCAGTCGGCTTGTCGTAGGCCTTCCAGCCCCAAAATATCGACTTTTTCTTGCTTGAGCTTGGTTTCAAGATGCTCGGCCATCGCGGCCACCTGACGCGATGAAGAGCCTGACGCAATCACCATATAATCGGCCATAGCCGATTTGCCGGCGAGCGAGATTGTCAGAATATCTTCAGCTTTGTCGTCTTCAAGGGAGGTGGTGATAATGCCAAGGATTTGGTCTGCAGTCGGTTCAGTGCGTGCGCTAGAAATGAGAGTCTCCTGTCAAAATGATCTGCTCTCTTGGTTGCCTTTGCTTTCCTTGTCAGGGCCGGTTTGCGACTGCCGCTTGTCTGATAGCGGTGGCTGATGCCGCATGGGTCGGCCCTGCAATAAAACACCAGCCAGACCTGTGTGCCGCATCACCCCGCAATTGGGCGCGCAGTGCGCCGGTGCGGTATCGCCGTTTGAACAGGCGCTGTCCAGCTCTTATTGCCGATAAAGCATAGCGTGGACGGTTGACCACGGCAATGGGTAGCAACCGGATCAAGGCACGATAGCGGTACCATTGTGACAATTGTGCCAAATTATCGGCACCCATTATCCAAACCAGGCGGGCGGCGGGCAGGGTTTTTTTCAGATGAAGCACGGTGTTATAGGTGTAATTATGCGGCAATGCAGCCTCTGGTGCCATCACCCGCAAAAAGGGATATTTTGCCGCGATCTGTCGCGCACCGCTGAGGCGCACGTCAAGCGGTGCCATGTCAGCATGGCTTTTCAACGGGTTTTGGGGGCTGACAAGCCACCAAACCTCATCCAAATCAAGCTGCCTTCGGGCGGCCGCGGTGATATGAAGATGACCATCATGTGCCGGGTTGAAGGATCCGCCAAGAAGGCCGATTTTCAACCTTGTCCGCCGATGAAAACAGCGTGGTGTCAGGTGACGGTGATCAGGGGCGTATTTGGCCATTGCCTCGCACGACATATTTGAAGCTGGTCAATTGCGCTGCGCCAACCGGGCCCCGCGCATGAAGCCGTCCGGTGGCGATACCGATTTCGGCGCCCATCCCGAATTCACCGCCATCGGCAAATTGGGTTGATGCATTCTGCATGACAATGGCGCTATCGACCCCGGCAAAAAACCGTGCGGCGGCGCTGTCCGATTCGGTGATGATCGATTCGGTATGTGATGAGCCATAGCGCCCGATATGGGCGATTGCGTCCTCGATATCGTCGACCACCCGTACCGCGATGATCTTATCGAGATATTCGGTATGCCAGTCGGCCTCAACCGCTTGGGTCATCGCGGCGCAGTGGGTCATCGCCGCCGCATCACCGCGCAACTGGCATCCGGCGGCAATCAAATCCGCGGCAATAAGCCCCAGACAATCATCGGCAATGGCCCGGTCAATCAGTAATGTTTCGGCCGCCCCGCAAATGCCGGTACGGCGCATTTTCGAATTCAAAACAATGGCCCGGGCTTTGTCGATGTCGGCATGCCGGTCGACATAGACATGGCAAATGCCTTCAAGATGCGCAAAGACCGGCACCCGCGCCTCATTTTGCACCCGTTCGACCAGCGAGCGGCCGCCCCGCGGGATGATCACATCAATGCCGCCAACCGCGGTCAGCATGGCGCCAACTGCGGCCCGATCGGTGGTTGGAACCATCTGCACTGCGGTAGCTGGCAAGCCAACTTCATCTAGTGCCGCTGCCATAATATCGGCCAATAATGTCGCTGTATGCTGGCTGTCACTGCCGCCACGCAAAATCGATGCATTGCCGGCAATGATACATAGACCTGCGGCATCGACCGTCACATTCGGGCGCGATTCATAAATGATCCCGATAACCCCAAGCGGGGTTGAAACGCGGGCAATATCAAGCCCGTTTGGGCGGGTCCAGCGGGCCAGTTCGGCGCCCAGCGGATCAGCCAGTCTGGTCATCGCCTCAAGGCCGGCCGCCATATCTTCGATGCGCGCCGTGGTCAGGGTTAGCCGGTCAATAAAGGCGGCTGCCATACCGCCAGCCTCGGCGGCGGTGACATCGGCGGCATTGGCGTCCAGAATGGCCGTGGTTTGGGCGCGAATCGCCCGCGCGGCGGCGGTCAGTGCGGCGCATCGTTGCTGGTGGTCCGATGTGCCAACGATTTGCTGGGCGATCCGCGCATCATGGACCAATGATGCGATCATCGCATTGGCGTCAATGGCTGGGCTGGCTTGCTGGTTCATTTATTGTCCTTTTTCGGGGATCGTCCTTTTTTGGGCCGGCTTATGGCGTCCGCGCGTCGTTAATCACCAGATTATCAGCGTGAATCATCTCGTCTCGACCACGATATCCCAGTAAAGATTCGATTTCACGGCTTTTATGGCCACAGATCTGTGCCGCATCATCACTAGCATAGCTCGACAGCCCATGGCCGATGATGGTGCCGTCCGGGCTTTCAATCTCGATCAGATCACCGCGATCAAACTGTCCGGATACCGCCACAATACCGGCTGGCAGCAAGGACCTACCTTGGCTCAGGGCGGCGTGGGCGCCCGCATCGATGGTGACCCGGCCCTTTGGTGTCAGGGCGCCCCCAATCCATTGCTTGCGCGCGGTGTGGGGCGTTTGGGTGGCGCTGAAACGGGTGAAACGACCGCCGTCAACAAGATGGCTCAGCGGGGCATTATGCCGCCCATCACAGATCAGCATCTGGCAACCGGCCGCGGTCGCGATCCGCGCCGCTTCAAGTTTGGTGACCATCCCCCCCGATGCGTAGGCTTCATTGGCGGTGCCGGCCATGGCGATAATCTCGGCGGTGATGTGATGCACTTCGGCAAGATGCTGCGCGGTCTTGTCGGTGGTCGGATTACCGGTATAAAGCCCATCAACGTCAGACAGTAAAACCAAAAGATCAGCACCGATCATCGCCGCCACGCGGGCGGCTAGCCGGTCATTGTCACCAAAGCGAATCTCAGCCGTGGCGACGGTGTCATTTTCATTGACCACCGGCACCGCATCAAGATCAAGCAGCGTGGTCATGGTGGCGCGTGCATTCAAATGTTTGCGGCGGGTTTCGGTGTCATCTGGCGATAACAGAATTTGCGCGGTTTGCACCTCATGCTTGCCAAGCGCTTCCATCCAAGCATGCGCCAGCGTCACCTGTCCGGCAGCGGCAGCGGCTTGTTTTTCCTGCAATTTCAGCTTGCGTTGATGGATTTGCAAGGCGCGGCTTCCCAGCGCGATAGCCCCGCTTGACACCACGACAACGGCTTTGCCAGCGGCTTTTAGCTGGGCAATATCGGCGGCAATCCCATCAAGCCATGTCCGGTTGATGGTGTTGTTCGCCTCGTCAACGAGCAACGCTGACCCGACTTTGACCACGATAATGCTGGCCGCGTCGAACAGGCTCTTGGGGGCGGCGCTGGCTATGGCGACCATGGGACAGCCTCCTCCGGCAGAGCCTCTTTGGTACGACTGTCATCGATCACCGCGATGAGCTGGCGCAACGCATCGGTAACACCGGCACCGCTGACCGATGACAGGGCCATGACGGTGCCCGCACCAGCTTTTTTCAACGCCGCGATCAGGTCGGCAGCATAGTCTTCGGGGGTCGCATCAAGTTTGGTCAGCGCCACCAATTCCGGCTTTTCATAGAGATCACCGCCATAGGCTTTCAATTCATTGCGCAAAGTGTGCCAGGCGGCAATCGGATCTTCGCCGGTTGCATCGATCAGATGCAGCAGAATGCGGCAGCGTTCAACATGCCCCAAAAAGCGGTGGCCAAGCCCTGCCCCGGTATGGGCGCCGGCGATCAGCCCGGGAATGTCGGCCATGACAAATTCCTTGCCGTCAATGCCGACCACGCCAAGATTGGGGTGTAATGTTGTAAAGGGATAGTCGGCAATCTTTGGCCGCGCCGCCGATACGGCGCTTAAAAAGGTCGATTTTCCGGCATTGGGAAGCCCCAAAAGGCCGGCATCAGCGATCAATTTCAGGCGCAACCATACCCACATTTCTTGGCCCCGCTCGCCGGGCTGTGATTTTCGCGGAGCCCGGTTGGTCGAGGTTTTGAAAAAGGCATTTCCTTTGCCGCCAGACCCACCCTTGGCCAAGATGAAGCGCTGGCCTTCACTGGTCAGGTCAGCCAGCACCGTTTGTTGATCATCAGATAGAATCTGGGTGCCGGCAGGCAGCCGTAAGATAACATCTTTGCCGCTGGCCCCGCTGCGGTCACGGCCTGCCCCGGGGCGCCCCGATTCGGCGCGAAAATGCTGTTGATAGCGGTAATCAATCAGGGTGTTAAGGCCATTGACCGCCACCGCCACCACATCGCCGCCG
>Ga0181582_10001413_pt1 | contig 18688 bp, 13 predicted proteins | sample 071ome_32_FD_132438 | JGI IMG/M metagenome (GOLD analysis project Ga0181582, IMG submission 132438) | Coastal salt marsh microbial communities from the Groves Creek Marsh, Skidaway Island, Georgia - 071405AT metaG (megahit assembly) | ecosystem: Environmental > Aquatic > Marine > Intertidal...
ATGCACACGCTCCAGGACTTCCCCGCCGTGGACGTCGTGGAGCTCGTCCGGGCTGCCGAAAGGCTCCGGTGACGGCCTGGCCAGTCCCCGCGATCCCACGCGAGATTCAAGCGGGAGCGGCGCCTTTTCACGTCTGCCTCCCGGATCACGTCCTCCGCCGTATCCATCGGTCTCCACGCGCCGCGCGGTCACCGGGCGCTCCCCGTGCCTGGCCAGGGCGGCAGCAGTCTGGCGTCACCGAGGCGCTCAGTGTGTGAGACAAGCGGCCCGGGGCTCTCGCGTGCAGCGTGCCTTGAGCGGCCATTGGTGCGCCACGTTATCGACACTGAGGGGGTGAAGAATGGAGTCGGGACTCGGAGGCCTCTTGAATGCGTACGGGAGTGACGACGAGGAGTCCTCCGGGCCAGAGGCGGGGCATGCCCCGGGCCTCCCCCTGGGGCCTCTCGTCGCCCACGGCGATGGGGAAGACGCGAGCCCACCGACATCGTGAGTTTTCCCGATCCTGGTACTGGCACCTATCGTGTCGCGCATGCAGCGTGTAGCCACCCGTCTGCGATTGTGGCGCCCTCTCCTGGCGCCCCACTCACGCGCGACTTTCGAGTATGCAGGGGGACGAGGGCGGCTGTAGTGGGCGCGGGGGGCGCGATGATGGAGGTTGAAGGCAACAGCCGCCGTGGCCACGCCACAGAAGAACGGAGAGCGCAGGAGAAGCGGTGAGAAGTGCACCGAGCCACAGCCCATCTCCCCCCGGAGGTCCGCGACCCTCCCCATCGAACGCGCGACGCCCCTCGACCCCTGGCGCAGGGACCTCCCCGGGGAGCCGTCGCCCCAGGCAGGAGATAGCGGGCGGAAGAGGGGGTTCGCGGACCTCCCGGAAGACCTTCGCGGCGCCCCGGGGCTCCCGCGCGAGGAGGCTGTGGCCGCCGTCGCGGAGCTGCTGGCCGAGCGGGGGGCGGGGGGGGACTCGTTCGTGGAGCGGATGAGGCGAGAGCGGGCGATGCGGGACCCGGGGAGGCTCGAGGCGATGGTGAGGGAGTGGGACCTGGACCCCCGCGCCCTAACCCTCCCCCCGGGGGCCTGGGACCCCTCGTGGCGTGACCCCCGGCACTCCCTCCAGGGGCTCCTCGAGGAGGAGCGGGAGCACCGGGCGCGGGCGGAGGAGCGCAGGCAGGCCGCGGCGGCGGGGCCGGCGACGGGGGGGGCGGCCGGGGCGCCGCCGGGGGGGGCGGCCGGGGCGCCGCCCGGCCTCGGGGGCGCGGGGCTTGGGGCCGGCGCGGCGGGGCTGCGGGCCATGGCGAGCCTCAAGCAGTTCGCGGCGCAGGTGGCCGCGGGGCAGACGGAGGCGGCCAAGCGGAGGTAGACCGAGGCGACCGGGCGGGGGCGGGCGTCGACCTGCGACTTGAAGGGGCTAGCGGGTCCCTCACGCCTCAAACACGGCGAACTCCTTCTCGGCCGGGAGGGTGTCCCGGTCCACGGCGGCGAGCGTCTTGCCGGCCGTGTTCTTGCTGAAGAGGGCCTTGACCACGAGCTTGGCCGTGTCCTTGCGGGTGATGGCGCCGATGGCCTCCTTGTCCTCGATGAGCACCCCGTTGCCCGTGGCGTCGTCGCTCTTGAGCCCGCCGGGGCGGATGATGACGACATCCATGTCCCCCGCCAGCTCGAGGAGCCGGGCCTCGGCCTTGTTCTTCTCGTCGAGGACGGGGCCGAGGGTCTTGGCGGCCTCCTCGGGGATGAAGGGGCGGGAGTCGCCGCAGCCGATGGAGGTGACGAGCACGAACTTCTTCACGCCGTACTTCTTGGCCATCTCGATCACGTTCAGGTTGCCCTGGCTGTCCACGGCGTGGTCCTGGATGGTCCCCCCGAGGGTCGAGACGACGCAGTCCACGGACCCCTGGTCGATCCCGGAGAAGACCTTCTCCAGGGACTCGACGTCCATGGCGTCGCCCTTGGCCCACACCGCGAACCACTTCTCCAGCTGCGCCTTGCGCTCGTCGTGGCGCTGGAGCATCCACACCCAGCTCCCCATGTCCTTGAGGATCTTGACCGTCTCCATGGCCACCCCGCCCCCGCCGCACACGAGAATGTTCGTGTTGTCGGGGTCCAGGTCCGCGGCCTTGGACATGACAGACACTGCGGGGCAGGGAGGAGCGGGCTCGGCGTCGGGGCCCCTCCGACCCCTGCACAGCCCCTGCCTGCACGGCACGGCGTTGTTGGCGCACTCGCGGTCGCTCCCGCGCCGGCGCCGGGCGCGAGCCCCGCGCAGCCGCCCTGGCGCACGGTGTGTGTGCGCAGCTCCCGGGTCGTTAGAGTGCCGGGAATGCGGGCCCCAGTGCCCCCCGCGGACGGTAGATGTGAGCGGATGAGGGAGGCCAAACGAGAAACGGCCTCCGATGCGCGAGGGCGATGCGCGTCGCTGATGCCTGTTTCGTGGGTGTGTGCGTCGGGGGACGCACCGGAACGGAGCACCGAGGCGGTGCGGGGAGCCACCATGGCGCGAGCCACGGGCCTCGCGGAGACAGGCACAGGGCGCGCCGCTGCACTTCAGTGGGGAGGGGGGGCGAAGGTCGGGGATATGCCGGTCCGGGATCTCCGTGGAGCAGCCCTTCGTCTTCTCGGTGATGTATTGGACGCGGATGTATATAAGAGATCCGCCATAGCACCCCGCGCGTGTGTCACGGAGAAGGAGAGGGGGGGTGGATAAGGACAGCAAGGAGATCGGAGGGGTCGATCTCACCGCTGATCGAGATGCTCTGCATGTTGACTGCGTATTGGAACACTGAGCGCGGTCGGCGACCTCCGCGTTCCTATGCGCAGGGGGGGAGGGGGAGGGGGGGCTCCCCTGGCAGCCCAGTGCCGAGCTGCCCTGCTTGGGCCCACGGCTTGCCAGGCCACACGGGGAAACCCGCACAGCTCGGGGACGGCCCCCAGGTCCACATGCGCCAGCTTTCTCACCACCCCCTGGTCCAGTCCCTCACTTCACTCCTAGTAGACGCAGCCGAAGCTTCGGCCATGGCGTTCACCTGCGCCATCCCTGGGGCATCGCTGGCCCGGCCCGGCCCGAGGGGGGGCGTCCTCTCCAAGGCGCCCCCGCGGCTGCGGGACGTTTCTTCCGGCGCGCGCGAGCTGGGCGAGGGCGCAGGACATTACAACGGGATGGTAAGACACCATCCTCTCGCGGTATGGATCGCAGACGTGCCCCCGGGGTGCCTGTTTCCCGCGAAACGACCAGGACCCTCGATTCCCCGCCGCGCCCCCCGCAGTTCACGACTGCCACCGACTACGACGAGTCCCTCTACCAAGGAGATGTTGTCTCGGGCGGGGCAGGTGACGAGTACTCCGCGGCGAGGATGCGCAAAGCGGCCACGGCGGGGGCGGACCCCCCGGGTACCCCCGCCCCCTCCGCCAATGCTGCAGGCAGCTCTGTCGGCGGTGTTCCCCCCGTGGGGCCCAGCGGCAGCAAGTTTCGCGTGCTGAGCGCCGACGAGGCCGCGGTGCTCGACCGCTACTGGTCCCTGCGCGGCGTCCAGGCCGCCGAGAAGCGTATCGCGCTGGCCCGCCTGGGCGACGCCGCCCTCTCGGACGAGCAGGACGGGGTGGGCCCGACCGGTGGGTTCCTGGACCTGTGCGGGGTGCGGGGCGCGCCGTCGTCTCAGTTGGTCCCGGAGCTATCGCAGGCGGTCATGCTCTGGGAGGAACAGGGGGACCTCGTGAGCTCGGAGCGCCTCCGCGAGGTCTCGCGTCGCTCGCTGGCCCTCCATGCGCTGCTGGGTGGGGAGGGGGTCGACGTGGCGATGATGGTTTTCCGGGAGCCGCGGGTGCTCGATGTGGACCCGTCGGCGGTGGTGGAACGCCTGCTCGAGATGCGCGTCGCGGCCGGCGGGGAGGACGTGGTCAAGGCCATCCAGGACCAGCCCTCGCTGCTCCTGTCAGACATCCGGGTGGACCCCCGCGAAGGGCAGGCGCAACGGTCCGCGGCGTGGGCGGGCGGCATCACCACGGACAACGACCCGGAGTGGGAGGCGCGGTTCCAGGAGCTGGTCGCGTACAAGGAGGCCCACGGGGACCCCCACTGTGGGTTCCGCGACGGCGACGACCGGCAGCTCTTCCGGTGGACTCGGGTGCAGCGGAGGGCCTTCGGGGACGGGCGCCTGGGCGAGGCGCGGCAGGTGGCCTTGGCGCAGCTGGGGTTCCGCTTCGACGAGGCGGAGGCCGAGTGGATGCGCTGGTTCGCGGAGCTCAAGAAGTGCCAGGTGGAGACGGGTGTGGCGTACCCGAACCCGCTGGTGAGTGCCGGACATGGGGCGGGCCCGGGTGGCATTCCGGGCGGCGGATGCCGCGGGGCGCACGGGCCGCGCCCTGACCCGCGACCACGGCCGCCCTTGTCGCAGGGAGACAACACGAACTACTACCTCATCAACTGGTGCGGTATCCAGCGCGTGGCCATGCGATGCGACCGCCTCAGCCAGGAGCAGATCGGCCTGCTCGAGTCACTGGGCTTCGACTGGACCGGGGCCGACCCGCTCTCCTAGGGAGCCCGCTGGCTGTTGAAAGGGTTGGGCTGTTCGACGGGCTAAGGGCGGGGGCCGGGGATGCTCGCGCACTCGGCGGTCGTCTTTCCCAGGCACCTCCGCCCATCTAACGACTAGGATCAGGAAGGCAGCGACTAGGATCAGGAGGGCAGGACAAACACGTCTAGAGTCAGCGGAGAAGGAAATGTACCGCGGTCGGGCGCGGCCCGTTACATCACGGTGCATTGGCAAGCAGTCTCGGCACGCCTATTCTGCCGGGCCTCGTCGAACGCCCCGACCTCCGGGGACACGAGCAGCTGGGCGATCCGTGCTGAGACCTCGTCGAACGGGGGCCGGTCCTCGGCCGAGTCGGCCATGAGCTGCCGGAGCAGGTCCGAGACCTGGGGCGGCCAGTCCTCCGGAAATTGCGGGCGGTACCCGTTCGCCACGCTCTTGGCGAAGTTCCAAGTCGCCGTCGCCATGCCCATGTGGCCGTAGTCGAGGTTCACGACGTTGAGCCGAGACCGCAGGGCCTCAAAGATCATCACCCCGAAGGAGAAAACGTCGCTCCGCTCCCCGTACGCCTCGTTGCGGAACACCTCCGGGGCCATGTACATGGCGCTCCCCGTCCTCCCTGTCATGTCCAGCAAGGCGTGGAGGTTCTGGCCTTTCCGGAACATCGACTTATGCTCCGTGGATGGCCCGCCCTGGGCCCCCTCGCCCAGGTCGACTATGAGGATGCCGCTGCCTGCGGACTCCCGCAAGTGCAGGTTGCGGCGGTCGTGCCTGTCCAAATCGGACGAGTCGCCGCCCCTTGAGAAGGAGGGCGCGTCCAGGAGGACCCGCTGCTTGCCCCGGGCGGTCCCCTCAACATCGCTCTTCTGCCCCTCAACAATGGTCTGGAGGTTCGAGGGCACGCGCCCCCGCATCTCGTTCTTCTCCCTCCACTCGCGGTACATACTCCGCGCGTGTCCGCTGAAGTTCTTGTTCTCCTCCTTGGCCAGGTACTCCTTGCGCTGCAGGGGCACAAGCTTGACCTGCGAAGAGGAGAGCAGTCGCGACACGCCCCCCACCTGCTCAAGCGACACGAGTTTGGCCAGGCCAAAGTCTGTGAGCTTAGCCCGCGCCTCCCCGTAGTTATTGCTCGTCAAGAGGATGTTCTCCGGCTTTATGTCCCGGTGAATCGTCAGCGGGTCGCGGTCGTGCAGGTACTGGAGCCCGTCCGCAATGTCCTGCGCCCACCGGAGGGCGTCACGCCACGTGTACATCTTCTTCGCACTAGCGGACCCGGACATCATGTACATCACGGCGTCCTTGAGGGTGCCCCCCGAGACGTACTCCTGCGCCAGGAACACCTCCTCGCCCGAGGTGAGGAGATCCTTGAGGGACGTCCCCGCCGCCGTCTCGCCGTCCTGCCGGAAGACGCCCCACCCAACGAACCGGACGATGCTGGGGTGGTCGCACCCGCTCTGCACACGTGCCTCGTATGCCATGTCCTCGGCCTTGTCCTCGTCGTCCAGCAGGCCCTTCTCCAGGACCTTGATCGCCAGCGTCTGGGTGATGCCGTTTGGCCACTTGTAGTCCATCTTGTACACCGTTGCGAATGCGCCCTCCCCGATGATTTTGCGCTTATTACGGTGCAGGATTTGCTTCTCGTCGAAGCCACTGCGTCTAATGATGGGGTCGGTTCCGGGTAACTCCCCCACTAAGACGCCGCACTTGGCGCAATGGCGTCCCAAATCCGTATCACGAGATTCGGAAACTGCGCCTACGTGCGTGGCTGCATGCCTGCGCCGGCTTCGATTGGGGGAAGATACCCTCGTACGGCCCACACGCACCTGGTGTCCAGCGGTTTTGTGTGCATGATTTCAATCATTGGCTGGAAGAGAACCGAGTTGGTCGCCACGGTGGCCATCGGCACCAACAGGCTCGTTCCGTGGGGGGAGAGGTTTTGCTCCCGCCCCTGCCCCCCCAGGCTACTGCCCCACTTCTTCTGCATCTTATGCCTGTCGCCCTTCCTCTCCGCAGACAGGCCAGGACCAAAACGGACTCGCACCTATCCCGAGTTTCTCGGACCCGACGGCGCGGGACAATGCCGAGCCTTGGCGGTGCGAACTATGGCGACTGTCAACTATATGGACGATTCACGAGCATTCAAGGCGATCGGCGATCAAGGACGGCCGAACTTCTCAAAGATATGCTGTCGGGCGCGCGCGCACCCCCCAGGCCTGACCAGCTCATGACAAGCCCCCCTCCATCCTCCGATGGGCCCTCCCCCTTTCATCGGTCTCCCCACTCCACACCTTCCAGTCCCCAGGATGGCCGAGCCCAGCCGACCCTTCGAAGCAACTGCGGATATGGTCGTCATCACGAAGGCCCCCGAGGGGGCGGTCACTGCGGGGGGCTCACCGGACACGGTCGGGGACCTCGCCCGGGTCGGCGTTGTCACCGTCTCGGACAGGGCCAGCACGGGGGTGTACGACGATAGGTCGGGGCCCGCGATCCTTGACTTCTTCGACCGGGCTCTGCTATCCCCCTGGCAAGCGGAGGTGCGGCCCGGGCTCCGTGGCCCCTTCGGACCCTGTGTGCCCACGTGCCCGCCTCCCCCGCGCCCGGGGGCACGCCGGACCGGAGGAAACCGGGCGATGTACCGTCGATCGGGAGGGTCTTACCCCTCGAAAAATTCCATGGTGAACATCAATCGCCACACCCCCACTTGCGCAGTACCGGCTGGTGCCGGACGAGCAGGACGAAATAGAGGCTACCCTGAGGGAGCTGGTGGACGAGCGGGGCTGCTGCCTGGTGGTCACGACGGGGGGCACCGGGCCAGCGAGGCGGGACGTGACACCCGAGGCCACCGAGGCCGTGTGCGACCGGATGATGCCCGGATACGGGGAGCAGATGCGCGCCATTTCCCTCCGCGTCGTCCCCACGGCCGTCCTCTCGCGGCAAACGGCGGGGCTGCGGGGGACCTCCCTCATCCTCAACCTCCCCGGCAAGCCCAAGTCCATCTGGGAGACGCTGCCCGAGGTCTTCGCGTCGATCCCGGCGTGCATCGACATCATGGACGGACCCTACATGGTCACCAACGACGACGTGTGCAAGTCCTTCCGCCCCTGCTCCCTCGTCCGCAAGGAGAAGCCATCCCCCCAGGTGACGCCCCGCGAGCCCCCGGGCACCGCCCCCGCCGACCACCGGACAAGCCCTGGTGGGATCCGCCCAGCGCCCGTCGTCTCCCTGCCGACGGAGGCCGCGACCAGCGGCGGGTCACCGGGCGCGGCGACGGCGGCAGGGGGCCTGGTGGCGATCGCCATGCTGTACTTCGCGGCGGGGCGCGAGGCGACCGGCACGTCGGGCGAGACGGTCGAGGTTCCGCAGGGGACCACCGCCGCGGGACTCGTCGACCTACTGGTGGCCCGACACCCGGCGCTCGAGGGGGTGGTGGGGTCGTGCGTGCTGGCGATCGACCAGGAATACTTCGACCACACGGGCGACGCTGCCCTGCCCCTTGGGCCGGGCACCGAGGTGGCCCTCATCCCGCCCATCTCCGGGGGTTGAGCTGGCGGGGCGCGGGGGCGAGGCTGTCGCGCGGCGTTTTCAACGGACCGTCTACCTCCTCATCCTCCCCCGCGGCCGGGCCGCGTACGGGCTTTCCGCCACCTGCTCCGCTGGGGGGGGAGCGGGGGGCGGGGGGAAGCACTCGCTCGGCCCGTGCCCTCTACCCCCGCTACGCCCGCACGACCTCACCCCTCGCCTATACCAATGGGCTGGCGACGGCAAATCCACGGCTGTTCCGGGCTGGCGTGGCCGGGGCTGCCTGGACTGTCGGGGGCGCCCCCCCGCCCCCCTGGCCTCGCCCAGGCCCCTGCCCCCTCCCACCAGGTCCGTGCCTGGGGCCGGGCCCGTCGCCGCCGCGTCCGCCGTCACGGCATCTCCCGAGTCCCCGGCCGACCGGCGTTTCGGACGAAGTCGTACGCCGTCTTGGCGAAGTCGAGGGCCGCCCGGGCTGCGATCCCGGGCTTGGCCCTGGCACGGCCGGGCACGGCGTCGCTTAGGCCGAGGTCCTTGCGGAGGAAGTCGGCCCGGTCCCAGACCCGCTGCCGGATGTCATCGTCGACGGTGCGCATGTGTTCGAGCACCTTGGCGATCGCCCGCTCCCTCCGAACCCCCTCGTACTGCTGCTTTTTGCCGTAGTACCCACGGCCCGGATTGCGGTTGTTGGCACAGGAACGGACGTGCTCGTGGGCCTTCTTGTTGTCCCGGGGGCACTTGCCGTTGCACCACGCGCAGAAGAGCTGCTTGCACAGTTGGTTCCCGCACTGCACCACGAAGCACCCGTCGAAGTCGAGCATCGCCACGCCGCAGTGTGGGCACTGGTCCGCCAGCATGTCTGCCATGAGGTTCACCTCCCGGACCACACGGTCCTCCACCTTGCCGTCCCGCTCCTTCCGCTTGAGCTCCGCGTTCTTCGCCCGCAGCCTCTCCAGCTCCTGCTCCGTCACCTGCCGCTCGGCCACCCGGCCCCCGACCAGCAGCCCGTTCAGGAAGCGGCCCAGGGCGTTGCCCGGGAGCGGGGCCAGCTGTGCCACGATGCTCTCCTTGGCGAAGTGCCCGTGGCACGCGTGTCCTAGCCCGCTGCACGGCATGTTGCCCTGGTGACTCGCAAAGGCGTGCCCGAGGTTCTCGTACTGCGACTGGACGTATCCCTCCAGACACTGGGCGCACAGGTGGTGCCGCTTCCGCACGCGCGCTGTGCACCCGGCCGCCTGGGAGGCGGAGAGGGCCTCGTCGCACATGAAGCAGTTGACGTGCTTGTCGGCCTCCTGCTTGGGCACCGCCGCAGGGGGCACTTCGACCACGACGTCATCGCTGTCGTCGCCGCTGGCGGGCCCCCCCGCGTCCCCTACCCCCGCCCCCGCCCCCGAAGGGGGTGCGGGGTGGTCCCCAGGGAGAGCGGAGGCGCGGCGTGGGCGCTTCCGCCTCCCCGGAGAGCCCTCCTGCCGTGGGGATAGCTCCTGCGAGTGTGTCAGGTCGACGACGACCGGGCCCACGCCACACACGCGCCCGCTCCTCCCCCGGGCGACCGACCGGGCCTTGTTGCCCGGCTGGGAGGGCGAGAGCTCCTGGGGCTCCGAATCATCGACGCAAACGACTACCGGCTCCTCCATTGCGCTCCACCGCGTGCGTTCTTACACCTGCGTAATTCCGAGGAGAGAGACGTCGTGGGTGTTTCGAGGGGTCGAGGCCTCCTTAAGGGGCGCGCGAGTCGAACGTCCCCTCAACTTCACCAGACATGCGCCGTCACGCGACGCATAGTTAGAACGACGCCGCGCCATGCGCATCTCGAAGTTTAAAGTGCACTGATGCGACCTACGGATTGGTCGCACGGTCCCCTCGGGCAACAGTACCGGCACGGCGGGGGTCGGGGAGGGCGAGCGACAACAGAGCACGCCCAGCAGGGCGGCCCCACAGGAATTCACAAGGGACCAGAGACGTCTGTGTTGTCACCTTCCGATCCCTATCCTATTATTCGTCCTGATGATACCCTGTCACGTCCCTGGCTCCTCCCGGCAAGCTCCAAAAAACGGCCCTGTGGTGGGTTAGGGTCCCGCGCCCCGCGAAGTCTAGTGAGCGGATTGCGGCCACGTGGTGTGACATGCGGGGGTGCACTGTTTCATCCGCGCGGGGAGTGCGCGCGAGACGGGCGCGGTGGCGGCGTTGAGGGGCGGGCGGGCGGAGCGGCGGGGGAGTGTGACAGTCCCATGACCCAGGGGGCCCCAAGTCGGGCGCACCGTCCGCCGAACAATTCAAAGCCGGGCCCCCACCGAGCCCGGCCAGTACTACACACCCACAGTCGCGGCCGCACGCCCCGTCGATCCCTCCTCACGAACTCTGGTGCTCAGAACATCCCGGCACCGCTCCATGTCGGTCTCCCCCATGAGAAGGGACAGGCGACGGCGTGGCGGCCGCGGCTCAAGTCATAACCAGTTCGCGCACGGCCCGCTCCAGGTAAAGCGGGCCGCGCCTCCCACAAACTCGCGCTCAGAAGCGGAGCTTGGTGAAGAACCAGCGCTGCTTGCCAGTCTTGAACTTGGCCTCGAGGACCTTCTTGGCCTCCTTGTTGGCCTTGACCTTGTCGGAGGCCGAGTCAGCCACGATGGACTTGAGCTCGTCCTGCTCGAGGGAGTACCGGGTGGGCATGAGGTGCTGGTAGTTCACGACCTGCGGGGAAGGAAGGACACGGGGATGAGGATCGGAACAACGAGCCCACCAGCTACAAAGGACGCGACCCCGACCAGCCACGCCGAAGCCCTTCCGGCGCCCCCCCTGCCGCCCCCTTCCACGCCGAATGTCCGAGTGTCAGAAGTCCCAGCACCCGGTTCCCCGGCGCAGCTGCGAGACTCACCTTGATGAAGGTCTTGAGCTTCATGCGGCGGGCCTGGGTCTTCTCAGACTTGTTCTTGGTCACCTGCGAGAGTCAACCGGGCGTGGCCGGGGTCATGCGCAGCGAACGATGGAAACAAAAAACATAGCCCGCCAGCATGGGGCACACGTGCCCACAGGACCCATCCCGGGCGCCAGCCCCCAAGGGATGGGGAGAAAGTGTTGGCCAGCGATTCCCGGCGCCTCTGTCGCGTCCAAGCGCCCGTTCCTGCCGTCTCCAGCTAATAAGTCGCCGCTTTCACCCGCTTGCTGTGGAATCTCCCACCGCACCCACCCAAGCAGCGGGGGGCGCGTGCTCCTCACCTTGCCGGGGGCCTTGGAGAGACCCACGACGAGGGCGTGACCGTAAGAGCGGCCAGACTGGCCGTCGTCAAAGTTCTTGACGATCACGGCCTTCTTGCCGGCCATGCGGCCAGCAAGGCACACCACCACCTTACCGGGCTGCAGAGGGAACGAGGAGGAGCGTCCTTCAGCTGGGGGCCGAACAACTAAGTCATCGGTGCGAATCACAGACGGGTTTCGCCACGGTTCTCTTGCGTTTTCGCCTTGAACATTGCAAAAAGCGCGCGGATGACGCCTCCGTCACTCGCGAAAGGCGCCCGCGAGAAAGCATGCACTCCATTCACGAGCACCACCGCCCAGCAAGTCCTGGAGGCGATTCGGCAACGAAACAGTGCATCAAAGCCAGTTATTTCGTGAATTATTCCCGGAAGGATGACTCTGAGCCCCGTGTGAACACTGGAGGGCAGCGATTGGTGCCGGGCAGAGGGGGTCGCCGACGTACCTTGAGGAACTTCCCCATTGTGCTGTGCCCCCCGAAATGAAATCCTGAAAGAGGGAGTTAGAATGCCGCGTGCGGGGCCCTTGAGGGAGGGGGCAGGAGAGGGCGTATCGGCGGGGCGCAGCATCACAAGAAGACTGGCGCCTGACAGCAGCCCAGTGATTCCGCTCTTGCCCTCTGAAGGGGAAATGTGGTGGTCGGCCCACGCTCGTTGGTACTTTTGAGATGCAAATATAGCAGCAGAGGCTCAGGTGTCGCACGCGGGATCGTTTCACTCACCAACCCTACCTTCGACGTCCGCCCCCGTCAGCACGCCTCCTAGCGTATATTGCGCCGTAATCTTGGAGTTATTGTGATACTCGTCACCTAAGAGACAGGTGCGATGCGCAAGTAGCTTACGTTTGCTTCATGGTTGGACACTTGGCGCACGACACAGGAGCTCTCGAAGCCAGCCCTCCCCTTCGTCCCGGGTTCCCCGCCTCCCTGATTGGTGCCGATATCATGGGCTCTAACGGCGTCCGGTGATGATCAAGGACAGTGAAACGCATTTTTCGTGGCCGAAAGACCCCCTCTCTCCGCGCAAACCGCGTGACTGCCCCCCCACGCCCCCGCAGAGCGTCGCACCATGCAGACGACTGCCCGCCTGGCCATGCTGCGGGGGTCGCTCTCCAGCCTTCAGCTCTCCTGGGCCACTCGGCGCGCCGCAACGACACCCGCCGCGCCTGCCGCCGAGCCCCGCCGGCGCAGGGGCGCGTCGTACGCGCCCTCGGAGGACCCCGAGCTGCGCTCGCGGATCAACGCGGGCATTGCCAGCGAGGAGGCGCCCCCGCGCCGGGCCTACGAGGACCTCCCGGCGGAGCCCGTCGGGCGCCGGAGCCCCGCTGGGGACGACGGCTGGGGCGGCGACGGCTGGGGATCGGACAGCAGCTTCGCCAGCGAGTTCGACGATGAGGGCAGCACCTGGGGCCCAACCCGGCGCGGCGGCGGGGACCGCGACCGCGGCGGGGACCGTGGGGAGCGCTATGGCCGGGGGGGGCGCGGAGAGCGCTACAGCCATGGTGGAGACCGCTTCGACCGGGGAGGGTACCGGGAGGACCGGGGGGGGCGGGGAGGCGGGGAGAGGAGGTTCGACCGCGGGGGCGGGCCCCGCTTCGGCCGCGGCGGAGGCCGCGGGGCGGGGCGGGGCCAGGCCTGGGGCCGCGGGGGCGACCGGGGGAGGGGTGACCGCCCGCGGTGGGGCGGCGACTCCGACGGCGAGGGCCCCGGGAACCCGCGCGACCAGCTGGTCGGGGAGTGCTTGTACGGCGTGTCGCCCGTCGTAGCGGCCCTGGCGGCGGGACGGCGCGAGGTGCACCGGGTCTTTGTCCAGGACGGCCTGGGGGGGGGGCAGGGCCGGTCGCAGGCCAAGGACCGCAACCTCGCGCAGCGGGTGAGGCGGGCGGCGGAGGAGGCGGGGGTGCCCGTGGACACGGTGGACAAGCACACGCTCAACCTCCTGGCGAACAACCGTCCGCACCAGGGCCTCGCTGCCGACGTGGGCCCCCTCGCACCCACCCTCCTCCCCGGTGCGCCCCCCCGCGAGGGGCGCTCGGGCGCCCCCCCCCTGTGGCTCGCGCTGGACGAGGTGTCGGACCCGCAGAACCTCGGGGCGATCCTCCGATCCGCCCACTTCATGGGAGTCGACGGAGTCGCCGTGTGCGCCCGCAACTCGGCGCCCCTCAGCGCCGCCGTCAGCAAGGCCAGCGCGGGGGCCCTCGAGGTCATGGACGTCCACGAGGTGCGCAACCTCCCCCGTTTCCTGACGGCCTGCCAGGAGGAGGGCTGGGACGTCCTGGGCGCCGACGCCGGGGAGGGCTCGGCCGACGTGCGCGGGTGCCGCCCCCGGGGGCCGTGCGTCCTGGTGATGGGGTCCGAGGGCTTCGGCCTCCGCCCCCTCGTGGCGCGCGCCTGCACGGGGCGGGTCCGCATCGACGGGGGTAACGGGGCCGGCGCTGCGGGGCCGACGTGGGCAGGCGAGTTCGAGGTGGACTCCCTAAACGTCTCCGTCGCCACCGGCGTGCTCCTCCATAGCCTGCTCGGCGGGCGCGAGTGACAGGGGGGGCGGGGGCGGGGAAGCGGCACCGCGCGGCGAGCCGGTCCGCCCCGGGGATGTAGGCGCAGACGCGCTGTGTTCAAGAGCCAAACGCTAGCCGGGTCACTGCTGCGCCTTCTCCGCGGCCTTCCTGGCGCGGGTCGCCTCGAAGCGGGCCTTGAGGGCGGGGCCCCAGCGGGAGGGCGCGGGGAGCCCGCGGGACACCCGGCCGCCCGGGGCCGTCTCGGACGGGAGGGCTGCTGCCGAGTTGGTGAACACGTCGAGGGCGATGAAGGCGAGGATGGGGGAGAGGTCGATGGTGCCGCCAAGGGGGGGGATGATCCCGCGGAACAGGTTCAGGTACGGGTCGCACACCGTCGACAGGGGCGCCACGATGGCCTGGGGGGGGTTGGGGAACCACGTCAGGATGAGGCGCACAACGATGGCCGAGTTGTACAGCGACAGGAAGGACGACAGGCCCGAGGTGATGACGGCCTCGGCCACCGAGTCGCCGGGGATGGCGGCGGCGAATGGCGAGCCGCGGAAGGTCGCCACGCGCTTCGGGGCACCCTGGTCGGGGTTCCGGGCCGACATGCGGAAGCCCCCGTCCTCCCTGCAGCGTTGGTGGCACGGGAGGTCGGGACGTGGGCGGGCCGGGGGGATCACGAAGGGGGTGTTCGGGGAGATGCTAGGGTGGACGCGGGTGTCCATCGTGGACGATTGCCCGGGACAGCGGCCGGAGGGGGCCGTGACGCCCTGGGCGACCGGCATTGGCGCCGATCGTGGGAGCCATTCATCAGGAGGGCCCCCATCAAGGCGACGGAGGAGAACTCGCTCGACACAGAGACGCGGGGTGCACTGGCGGGGCGGACGTGCAAGTCATGATCGGCCGGAAAGTTCGCAGGACGCCGGGAACGGGTTGCCAGCGGGCGCAGGAGTGCGGACGATGGGAATCTCGGGTGGCTCGGGGGGCCTCGACACTTGCCTGTCCTCGGTGGCCACCTGCACCCGCTTGCGCATGTCCTCCATGCTCCTGGCGAACCGCTCCATAGGATGCATCTTCCCGACTGCTGTCTCCAACGGCTGCAGCGTCAGCTGGTATCGACCGAGTGGGATTGGGTGTTACGGTTTCCGAGGCGCTGTTGCTTCCGGGGGGACGATCTGGGGCGATGTATGGGATGAGGGGGGAGTGAAAGAGCCACGTAATCGCCGAGCAGGTGCAGGTCGCGCCCCCTTTCAGCAGGGCGTGCGCGGGAGGAGGGGGAGGGGTCCCAGGACGGACTCAGACTCGTCGACTCCAACCCGCTTCCTGCCCCCCCATCCTCCGGCAGGGGGGTTCCCGGCCTTGATGCGCCCGGGTGATCGTCTGCAATTGCCATGTCTCCCACTCCTCCTAGCCCGAACGTCATCCATCGAGTTCAGTTTCGGCCTTTCACGAGTGTCGGGGTGCATCCATCATGCTGAGGTGCGCGACTTAAGCGCACTGAAGGGGCCTGCGTTCCGATGACGCACTTATTTCTCCCGATTTAGGCCACTCTAACCGCCCCGCTCTCTCCTTCCCCCGGACCGCCGCGAAAACACGGGAAATCTCCTGCTTCCGAGCCCCAGCCCCAATGCTGGGCCGGCGTACCGCCGGAGCTCCCCCCGAGACGTCGGGAACTCCGCCACTGGGAGTGAGGCAATCCTTCGTCCCCCTCAACCCCCCCGCAGCTCGTCCCTGCGCCCACTGGGGGCTCCTTGTTCCCCATCCAGCCTGAGCGCACCCAGCCTGAGCGCCCAGCGGGTGAGCGCTCAGCGGGTGACGACGCGTGCTCGGTGGGGTGTGGTGGCGAGGGCCCAGGCGGAACCCAAGGTGGAGCAGGAGGACGGGGAGGTGCCCATCGAGGGTGCCACCTCGACTTCGGCACCGGTCAAGAAGGATGACCTCTCTAAGACTGGTGCGTCCCACCGGCCCGCCCCTCGCTCGTCCCCCGCTGCATGCGTCCGCGTTCGAGAGTTCAGACCATAAAAAAGCCATCTCGATTGCCCGGGCCGCCACTCCGCGGATCACCGCCCCCCACGGACCACGGATAGACCGATGTCTCCCGGGGGGGAGGGGGTGGCTGGAGAGCACCTGGAGGGTGTCGCGCGCCGTGCCTGCCCCCCCGGGGGCCCCCGCCCCCCCCCGCCGCCCCCGCCCATAGGGAGCCCCGTCGGCAGCCCCCCCTGAGCCTCCCCCCCGGAGCCCCACCCCCGCAGCTAAGAACGTGGCGGCGACCTTCGCCCCCCGCGCCTCGGGGAAGCAGAACCCCGCGCAGAAGGGGACCCTCCTCTACGACATCTTCGCGTACCAGGGCTGGGCTGCCGCCTTTGTCGGGGGCCTCCTGAGCTTCAACCTCATTTTCCCCAGCGACCACCCCGACATTGCCCGCCTCATGGGCATGTGGTCCGTGTGGATGCTCACCGTGCCCTCGTGGCGCGCCCGGGAGTGCGCCCCCGAGGAGAAGAGCGCCCTCGACATCCTCTTCCTCGGCATGCCCCTCCTCAACATCGCCCTCCCCCTCGTCTGGAAGAGTTTCGCCTTCGTTTGGACCGCCGATATGGTCATGCTCTTCTCCGTCTACTACTGGAAGAAGGCGCAGCGCTACCTCCTCCCGTAGGCCCTGGGGGATTGAAACGTCTTCCCCGGTCCCTACACGCCCTCCCCAGCGGCCCCGCCGCCCTCTTCGGGCGACCCGTCCGGCCACGGGCCGCCCCCCGGGGCGGTGGGGGGGGGGCGCCCGCGCCCCGCAATGCCACTGAGCTGGGGCATGCTCACGGGCGACACCACGCGGTGCCCTGCCCGGCGCATGGCCAGGCTCCCCAGGGAGCTGTCGTCGGGAGCGCCTCCCGGCCCCGGGTCCGCCTCCGCCCCCTCCTGCCCCCCCCTCTCCCCCGCGCCCCCCACCGCTCCGGGTCCCCCGCCACTCGATGCCTGGAGCGGGCTCGGGTCGTGGGGGCGGGCGGCGGCGGGCGCCACCTGCTCCCACAGCCGGCCGTGGTGGCGCCCCGGGCCGGCCGGGCGCCCGTGCCGGGACTCGGCCCGCTCCGATCCCGGGGGGTGCGCGTGCCGGGGGTCCGCCATGTGCGCCGGGTGGGCCGACTCGGCCACGGAGATGGCCCTGGGCGTCCCCACGCCGGGGCTCGGGAGCCCGTGCCTCGCGTACATCTCCTCCGGGTCGGTGACGACCACCAGCGGCCTGGGCCGCCTCGAGGCGCTCTGCAGCGCGACGTTGAGGTGGGACCCCTGGAGGCGCCCGGCCCCGAGGGGCGGGCTGGTGCCGGGCGCGTCCGCGGGGCGCGGGCGGGGGGAGGCAGCCGAGCGCCGGGGCAGGTCCCCGCCGCCCGCACCCTCCAGGCTCCCCGCCGCGGCCGCCCGGCGCTGCGAGTAGAACAGCTGCTGCATCACCTCGGGGTCGGTGGTGGCGGTCGGTGCGTCGCGCAGGGCCCCGCCCGGGCGGGGGGCCGCCTCCCGCGCGAGCCGGCCCTTCTTGACGACGAACCCGCGCTGGAGCGCCGCGCGCAGCCGCGGCGGCACAAGCGCGTTGAGCGCGGCAGGGGTCACGCGCGTGTCGGTGGTGTTGTCCATGTACTGGTCCGTCTCGTCCACGATCTCCTCCTGCAGCAGCTCCTCGATCACGTCCTCCATCGTGATGATCCCCACGACCTCCCCGCCCCGCAGCTGCTCCAGCGCCTCGGCATTCTGGATGTCCACCGCAATGTCCCCGATGCTCGACCCGGAGCTCCGGCTGGCCTCGGAGCCGCTAGCCCCCCGGCGCAGCAGCGGCCTCGACAGCCCACCGTCCTCCGAGCTGTCCCGGAACCGCGCGCCCGGGTCCGGGCGCTCCACGAGCAGCGCGAGGTGCGACCTCCCCGTCTGGAAGAGGTCCAGCAGGTCTTGGAGGGAGATGTCGGAGAAGACGCGGGGGGCGCTGCGGAGCATGAGGTCGGCGACGGGGGTGGCCCGGGAGGGCTCCACGAGGGCGAGGTCCTTGACCATGAGGAGCCCGATGATCTCGCCGCGCCGCCCGGGGAGGTGGATCGGGATGCGCGAGAACCCACTGTCGACGACCCGCCCGAGCGTTTGCCGGTCGAGGACCGCGGTCGCCTCGAGCATGAAGGCCCGGGCCAGCGGCGTCATGGCCCGGTGGCACGGCTTGACGGCCAGGTCGAGCGCCCCGCGGATCACGTTCAGCTCCCCCTCGCTGAACTCAGGGCCCGGCCCGCCGGGCTCCCCCGCCGCCCCGCTGCCCTCCCCCGCGCTGCGGAAGGCCTCCACATAGAGGTCCATCATCGACCGCAGCTCGGCGCGGCGCGGAAGGTCCCGCTGCGAGTGCCCGATGGCGAGGTCGAGGCACTTGGCGATGGGCCACGTGACGGGGAACGTGACCCACATGACGGCCTTGGTCACCCAGAGCGTGTAGTACCCCACCGCGAGGCCGTACCTCGAGCAGAGGGCCTGGGGGAGGATCTCGCCGAAGAGCAGCACGACCGTGACCGAGAGCGCCAGGGAGACGGCGGGGGAGGTGAGGCGGTCAACGACCATCGGGAGGGCCTCCATGGCCGCGGCGTTGCACAGCACGAGCGTGACAAGGAGGCGGTGGGAGTCCCGCAGGAGGGGCTCCAGCGCCGCTGCTTGCTGCTTCTGCGGGCCGCTGGGGCCGCGGAGGATGACGCTGAGGTCGGTGCGGTCCAGGGACAGGAGGCCCAGGGTGAGCCCGCTCATGAGCCCCGCCACGGCCACGAGGAAGACGCACAGCGCGACCGACAGCCAGAAGGTCCAGGCGTCACGGGTCAAGTCCTCAGGTCCTGTCACCAGCGTCCTGCGTCCACGGCGAGGGGGGGGGGGGGGGGGGGGGGGGGGGG
>Ga0181582_10001418_pt1 | contig 18673 bp, 5 predicted proteins | sample 071ome_32_FD_132438 | JGI IMG/M metagenome (GOLD analysis project Ga0181582, IMG submission 132438) | Coastal salt marsh microbial communities from the Groves Creek Marsh, Skidaway Island, Georgia - 071405AT metaG (megahit assembly) | ecosystem: Environmental > Aquatic > Marine > Intertidal zone...
CCGGCCAGCGCCAGGGCTCCCGCCAGGTGCCCTGTCACGCTCTGGACGCGGCTCTGGCTGCCTCCAACCATCTCGTCGTAGAGGGCCTCCTGCGCGTGGCTGGCGGGGTCGGCGGCCTCGAGGCGCTGGCTGCGGGCGTCCGCCGAGGCGCGGATGACCTGCACAGAGTACCCCGCCGAGCAGAGGGACAGCGCGGCGACGCCCGTCACGATGCCCGGCCATTGCGCGGCGACGTTGCTGATGGAGATGACGCTGGTCGCCAGCCAGATGGCGCTGAGCTGCTTGAACAGGTCCGCCGTCGACAGCAGCCCCTCCATCAGGTGCTCCATGTCGTGGCCCTCCGTGTCGCAGATCCGGTCGAACGAGTCCTTCCCGGCCAGCATCACGGCGGCCATTGCCCAGAGGTTGGCGCCCCGCGACGCCCACATCAGGAACCAGGGCCAGTCCAGGTGCCCCACGCGGTCCTGCGCCGCGGCCAAGACCGCCACGAGCAGCGCCGTCGCCCCCACCGCCTTCAGGTACTGCCCCGCTGCCCGGTCCATGGCCTGCCCGACAGCTCGGAACGCCTCCTCCTCCGCGGGGGAGAACTCGTACTGCTGCTCCTGCACCCGCCCCGCCGCCCGGGCCCGCCGGATCCGCGCCTCCATTGCCGCGACCAGGCGGTTCGCCTGCGCCTTGGGCATGGAGGCCAGCATCTCGTCCAGCCCTCTCCTGCGGGGTGCGGGGTGGGGGGGCAGCTGTGGGCGGGGGACGCAAGCCAACCTGTGGGTGGGGGGGATGAGGAGATTGCACTCACGATATCGGGGACACGTCAGGCGATTTTTCCGACGAGGAGATCGATAGGCGCCTGCCTTTGCCCTGCTTGCCGGGAGGTGGGCCCTCCCCATCAGCTCCGGAACCTCCTGTAGGGCTCTCTCTACGGTAGGGGCGGCGACACCATCTCCTCCTCGTACGCTTTCCGGATATCGACGGATATATAGGCGGCGCGGACAGCAGAGGGTGCCGGAATCGACCACCGAGAGAGCTCCCGGGGGCAGTCCTTGCCCCCTCCTGACCTTGCCCACATTTGAGGAACCGTAGGGCGCCTGGCCGCATCTGTGGGTGTTTTTTGCGTGTCTAGGCGATGTGATATCCACTCGTGCATGCACCGAGTAAAGTCTCCCGCATCAGCTGTGCGTTGTCGGGAACCTGTTGTCCTGCAACCCAGCCCGCCCGACAAGGCGACCTTTGACCCCCCCCCCCTCGCTTCTCCAGTACTGTCAGCGACACGAACCAACCTCTTATAACAGTGTGTTTCTACGGCGACCTTCTGCCTCTCAGACTGCATTGCCGTCGCTCATCCCAGAGGACTTCAGTCTGAGGGGGTCACCGGCCGATGGCCGCGCGATTCTGCGACTCAGGCGCCTCTCGTATAGCCTCCGTCACTCTTCGTCACCAAAAGAGACCGACGCACAGGGTATATCTGCATAATAATATAGAGAGACTAGGCATTTCCGCTCCCAAAGGCAGGCACCTTCTTGACCTGACCCCTCTCTCCAGGAGGGCCGCGGCGGGCGGTGTTGAGCCCATTGGTAGAATGGATAGGGAGGATGGGGACGTATCACCAGGTGACTGCAGCCACCGGCACGAGCCCAACCACGGCGCGGCGCAGTCGACGCCCCGGCGACGAGCCGGGCCAGCGCGGCGGCCAGGCTGACCGCCCCTGGGGCCAGCGACACGGCCCGGCCCCCCGGCGCCCCGCCGGGGACGGGGAACGCGTGTCTTGCGTGTGGACCACAGACCCTACCCGTACCCCCCGCCTCCTTCACTCAGGAGAGCCCGCGTCGCCGGCGGGATGGGGGGCGTGGGCCGACGCGATGGTCGCCCGCTACTGGGAGTGCGGGCCGCTGGTGATGATGAGCGCCAGCCTCTGCTTCGCGACCGCCCAGATGCTCGTCAAGCTCCTGGGCCGGGTGCAAGTGTTCGAAATCGTCGCGGTGCGGTCCGCGGTCAACGTGGCGCTGTCAGTGTGGGTGCTGCGGAGGAAGCGGGCCTCGCTGGTGGGGGCGGCCGAAAACCGGCGGCTTCTCTTACTTCGTGGGCTCCTGGGGTCCGTGGCCATGACGCTCTTCTATTTCGCGCTCCGCTGGCTCCCCCTCGGCGACGTCAGCGCCATCTTCTTCATGAACCCGGCGATGGTAGCAGTGGCCGGGGTGGCGCTCCTAGGGGAGCGGCTCTCGTGGGGGCTCGTGGGGGGCATCGCGATGTGCGTCTCGGGGGTCGTGCTGGTGGCCCAGCCGCCCTTCGTCTTCTCCCTGTTCGGGGCCGCGGCGCCCCCCGCCACCGACGCGGGCGGCCGCCTGCTGGGGCTCCTCTTCTCCCTGGGCGCCAGCGTGTGCAGCGCGGCGGTGTTCGTCATCCTGCGGAAGCTCAAGGGGAGGGAGGACCAGAACACGACAGCCATCTGGTTCCACTTCACGTCCCTCGTCTCGTCCCTGCCCTTCTGCCTGGCATCGCTGCCCGCGCCGCCCGTGTGGCCCAGCGCGGCCGAGTGGGGGTGCCTCATGGGGGTCGTGGCGGGGAGCTTCTGGGGACAGATCTGCCTGACGCGGGCGTTCGCTCTGATGCCGGCGGGGCAGGGGAGCGCGATCAACACCGTCCAGGTGGTCATCGCGTACCTTTACGGCATGCTGCTCCTCGGGGAGCGGGCCACACTCCTCGGGGTGCTCGGGGCAGCCACGATCGTGGCCGGGGCCGTGGCGGTCAACGCGAGCAAGGGGGAGGAGGGGCCGGGGCAGGGGCCGGAAGCGGGGGTGGGGGGGAAGGGTCCCGGGGGCTACCAGCGGGTGGGCTCCGAGGTGACGCTGGAGCTGGGCACCGTGCAGGGGGGGCGGTCAGACGAGGACGGCGACGGGGAGGGCAAGGTGCGGCGACGCAGCATCGGCCTCCCGAGGCCCTGAGGGACCGCGCGGGCGCTTGAAGGGCGGGCTACCAGTAGACCGCGAAGAGCAGCCCCACCGTGCACACCGCCACCGCGGTCAGGGCCACCCCCGCCGCGCTCACCCAGCGGTCGTCCCCCGCCCCCCCGATCCCGGGGGCCGGGTCCGCGTCCCCGCCGTCGGCGCCCCCGTCGTCCCGGTGCCGGCGGTACCCCTTGCCGGCCAGGAGGATGGAGGACAGGTCCAGCACGGCCCCCTCCACCTGGTGGTGAGGCGGGGGGGGCGTGCACAGCGACACGAGAACGGTCACCGCCGTCGACAGGGCGCACAGGATGAGGGCCCAGTACTGGAAGTGGAGGCAGGAGACCCAGTCCCACCCGGAGAGCACCAGGGCCCGCCGCTGCCCCTCCTTGAGCACGACCAGCGACTCGCAGTAGTCGTGCCGCGCCATGGACACGGCCAGCTGCGCGACCCCGGCCGCCGACCCGGTCACTAGCCCCGCCAGGGCGCCCGCCGCGTTGGCCCGCCCCCAGAGGACCCCCAGCACGTACACTGCCACTACCGGCGGCGCCAGGTGCAGCGTCCCGGACTGCGCGATCAGGTACAGCTGCCCGTGCTGGCTCCGGATCACCGGCAGCCATAGCAGCGACAGCACCACCATCCCCAGCGTCACCCCGCGCCCCACCTGCACGAGCCGCCGCTGCTCGCGCTCCGGCATCGCGCCCCCGTGGGCCCCGCCCCCGCCGGCCTCCCCTGCCCCCAGCATCCGCTCCCCCGCCCCTGCCCCCACCGCGCGGATCTCCACCTCCACCATGCCCGACCCTGACTCAGCGTCGTCGCCCTGCGGCCCGCCGCCCGGCCCCGGCCGCCACTCCCCCTGCGGGGACCCGGCCGAGCGGCGGCGGAGCGCCGCCATCTCCACCTCCGCGTCCCCGCCGAGGCCCACCCCCCGGTCCAGGCCCCCGCCCCCCCGCCCTGCCCGCGCCACCCCCGCCTGCCCGCCGCCCCCGCCCGCCCCCCCGGGGCCCCGGGAAAGGCGGTGGTACACGTCGAAGGCGAAGACGGTGCTCCCGGCCGTGAAGACAGCGGCCAGGCTCGACATCATCGCCGCGAGGAAGGACGCTATCATGAGCCCCTTGAGGCCGACCGGGAACTCCTTGAGCACCAGGTGCGGATAGGCGCGATTGGCGGCGTCGGGGTCACGGAGGTCCGTGGCGCACCAGGTGGGGTGCTCGGCGCCGTCGCTGGCGACGCAGCGTTCGTAGAGGGCGCGGGCGCACATGCCCGGGAAGATGATGAGGAACACGGGGAGCACCTTGAGCAGCGCCGCGGAGGCCGTGCCCAGGCGTGCGTGCGCCGGGGTGCGCGCCGAGATGACACGCTGGGCCATCTCGAAGTCGAGGCACCAGTACCAGGTGCTTGAGACGAGCTGGCCGAGGACCATTCCGAGGCCGGGGAGGTCGGCGTCGTCGCGCGGGCGCACTAGGTGCTCGAAGGAAGAAAAGCCGGCGGAGCGCATGGTCGCCCAGAGGCCCGCCTGGCCGCCGACGCGGTCCAGCGCGACGGCGGCCCCCAGGGCGCCCCCGGCCACGAAGATGCACATCTGCACGGCGTCCGTGTACAGCACCGCCTTGAGCCCGCCCGCGGCGGTGTACGCCCCGACTGCCAGAATGATGAGCGGCGCCGAGACCCACATGCTGAGCCCGGTGGTGACCTCGATGAGGACCGTCCCGGCGTACAGCCCGGCGCCGATTTTCCCCACGACGTACGTGCCCAGTGTGAGAGCCACGACGACGAGCCGGCACGGGAGGGAGAACCGCCGCTCCAGGAACTCCGGGGTCGTCGTCAGCATGAGCCTCAGGTAGATGGGCGCGAACACCCAGCCCAGCAGGATGAGGAACAGCCCCGCCTGCCACTCATAAATTCCCACCGCCAGGCCCGCGGCCGCGGCCGTCCCCGCTTGGCCCACGAAGTGCTCTGTGCCGATGTTGGACGCTGCGAGGGGGGGGAAGGTCCGGTCGGATCCCGGGTCAGGGCCGCGCCCGGGGTGCCGGGCGCGTTCGCGTACTCGGGTGTTCCGAGGAACGCCGCTCACCGAACAGGCTCATCGCGCACAACCACCATGGGGTGTTCCTTCCGGCGAGGAAAAACTCAGTGGCCCCGTCTGTCCCCTTCCTTCGCTCCTGCTGCCCCCTCCGAGTCACGACGAACGCGCACAGGAAGACGCTCCCCAGGAGCACTGCGACGATGCCCCCGTCCACCAGGCCCAGCCCGCTCATTGCTCGTCCCCGGACCTCGGCGGCCCACTAGCCGCCGGGTGGGTCCCGGGGGCTAGAATAAACCCCCGCCGCCGCTCCCCCGCCCGGCGCCTCGATGCCTTGGACGTCGCCGGGCCGGCGGAAGGACTGCCTCTGGTGATGGTGACCCTGACGCCGTCCGACGGCGCGTCGCCGGTACGCAGGGTGCCAGAGGGGCCGGGGCGGACCGGGGCGGGCCGGGGCAGCGTGCGGGCGGCGCCCCGTACGGGGCGCGCGCCCTCCGCCCTCCGACACTCTCGAGCCGAGCAGCGACGACGCCCCGGGCACCAGCCATGACTGTCGACGCCATGATGGGCAAGCCGATGGACGAGGTCCTGCACGAGGACTTCCCGGACACCTTCGACGGCGCCAGTGACGACGCCGCGTCTGAGGAGCCCGAGCTCGTCGAGCACAAGGACTACCCCGTCGACGAGGAGGTGTGCGGCGCCCCCCTGCCCGTCCCCGCCTGCCGCGCCCCGCGCCCCCCTCCCCCACCTCTTCTAGAAGCGAGGTCCCCGAGCAATCGCCGATGCTGCGGGCGCCCCCCGATCTCCGCGGGGATCCGTGGCCAATTTCAGCGATAATACGGGAGCGAACCATCCGGTCTACCCACAAGATCCCGAAAATTGCGCCCCCCCGCCCCGTCTTCGCCGCAGGTCGAGGTCACCTCCGATGGCGGGCTGAAGAAGGTGAGTTTCCCGCCCTTCCCGCCCCGTGCCGAACATACATTCCCCCGTACCGTGAATAATCACCCGCGTACAGCTCAAGAGAGCCCACTTCCGGGCGTATAGTGCCGAAGTCTCCAGGATACCGCTGCGGCGTCCCCGCGACCTGTCTCAGATCCTGACCCTGGAATCTTCGCCACTGGTGCCCCCCCCTCGCCCCCCCCTCGCAGAAGGTTCTCGTGGCCGGGGACCAGTCCGCCGGGCGCCCCCAGGCGGGCGACATGGTGGAGGTGCACTACGTGGGCACCCTCCTGGACGGCTCCAAGTTCGACTCGTCCCGCGACCGTGGAGACACCTTCAAGTTCACCCTGGGGAAGGGGCAGGTCATCAAGGGCTGGGACAAGGGCGTGGCGACCATGTTCAAGGGCGAGAAGGCCATCCTCACGTGCCGCAGCGACTACGCGTACGGCGCCTCGGGCTCCCCCCCGAAGATCCCCGGCGGTGCCACCCTGCAGTTCGAGGTCGAGCTCTTCAGCTGGGTCGACTCGCGCGACATGTCTGACGAGAAGGACGGCTCCCTCGTCAAGATTGTGGAGAAGAAGGGCCGGGGCTTCGAGCGGCCGCGCGGAGAGGACGAGGTCGTGGTCCGGATCCAGTACCGCAGGGCGGGGACCGACGAGGCCCTCCACGTGACCGAGGCCACCTTCGCCCTCGGCAACGGCCCGTGCCACGCCGTCAACCGCGCCCTGGAGAAGATGGACCTGGGGGAGGTGGCGGTCGTCAAGGCCGCGGCCCGGCACTGCTTTGGCGCCGCCGGGGGGCTCAACGGCGCCGTGGGGCCCGACCAGGACCTCGACGTCCGCGTCGAGCTGCTGGAGATCCACCCCGTGGACGACCTCGGGATGCCCGGTCTGGTGAAGCGTACCGTGGTGCGCAAGGGAGACAGCTCGAGCTACAAGACGGCCGGGGAGCTGGGGCGCGTGCGGGTCAAGTACACGGTGAGGCTCGAGGACGGGACGGTGGTGGACGCGTCGCACGCCGAGACGGAGCATGCGTTCGTGTCGGACGAGGCCGAGGTGCCGCCGGCGCTGGACGCGGCGGCGTGCAAGATGAAGGAGGGGGAGGCGTGTGTGATCGTGGCCGAGGGGACGGCGGCGGCGCACGCGAGCCTGGAGGGCAAGGTTCCCGAGGGGACGAGGGTGGTTTTCGACGCGGAGATGGTCGGGTTCGAGGCGGAAAAGGGGACGTGGGAGATGGAGGACGGAGAGAAGGTCGAGTGGGCCGAGGCGCGCAAGGCCAACGGGAACGGCTGGTTCAAGCGGCAGGACTTCGCCCGTGCCCTGAAGCGGTACAAGTCGGTGGTCGATGCCCTGGACTTCGACTCTTCCTTCCCCGACGACCTCAAGAAGCGCTCCCGCGCCATCGCCTCGGCGTGCCTCCTCAACACGGCCGCGTGCGAGGCCCGCCGCAAGAACTGGAAGGCGTCCCTTGAGGCTGCCAACAAGGCCCTGACCAAGGAGAACACCGTCAAGGGCCTCTTCCGGAGGGCGCAGGCCCACTTCGGCATGGGTGACTTCGACCTCGCCGAGGCGGACCTCAAGGAGGCCCTCCTGCGGGACCCCGAGTCGGCCGACCTCAAGTCGGAGCTCAAGCGCGTCAAGGCGGCCGTCAAGGCGTACGACGACAAGCAGCGCGGCATGTTCAAGAAGATGTTCGGGTGACGGGACGTGCGTTTGTTTCGGTTAAACGAGTGGTCTGCTATTACTACTTCACGTCACATGCTAAAGGGTCCCTAGGCTCGGCCGGGCCCGCGGCACCCCCCCTACTCGCTGCTCAGGGAGCAGAGCAGGCACACGCCCCGCATGGTCCAGTGCGAGGCGGGCTTGTCGGAGGGGACACTGCAGAACATGACGAAGTTGGTCGAGTGACCCGTGGTGGCCAGGGTGCCCTTGCGGTCGGCGGTCCGGTAGATCGGGCACCGGTAGATGTTCTGGTCCTCCCCCGCGGGGGGGGCGTCTTGCCCGTGCCGGACGGGCATCAGGTGCATGCAGGGGGCGCCCGTGAAGAGGACCTTGGGCTTGCTCTCGCAGAGCATGTTGTTGTCCGGGTCCCATGTGCAGCCCTCCAGGAAGAGCCCGTGCACATAGCACCCGTCCTGCGGCTTGACCGGGTAGTCAGCGGGGTCCATGCCCATCATGCGGAAGTCGTACACAACCTCGTCGATCGGCACCTTGTGCTTCCGCGCGTAGTTCTGGAGCGACGCGGCCAGGAACGAGTGCACGAAGTAGAACCCCGAGATCCAGAAGACGCTCGGCTGCCCCTCGGCGTACCACGTGTGGAGCATATTGAGCCGCGCGTAGAGGTCCTTGAGGTACCCCCCGAGGGGCTTCAGGGACGGGTACGACGCCGCGTGCCACAGCGCGGGCACCTGGTTGATGGCCAGGGACTTGTATGCCTTGTCCATGTCGGACGACATGACCTGGAGGCCCTGGATAGCGAGGCTGATGTTGTTCAGCGAGGCCCGGACGACGTCGGTCAGCTTGTTGAAGCGCTCCATCTCCTGGCTGAGCACCGAGTTCAGCGACTCCTCGTAAGACAGAGGGAATTTTTTCTTGCACTTCTCGAGGTCGAAACGCTCCGGGAGCTGCTCGAGGCACTCCTTGATCACGGTCGCGACCACCTCGTCCTGCTTGCTGGCGTCTGACCCGCCACCGCCGCCTCCGCCGCCCATCTCGAGGAGCGCGCCGAACATTCGGAGCGTGTCGTTCTGGTCCTTAGTGATGTCGGCGTTCATGTGCAGACCGAAAGCCTCGGGCGCGGGGGTGATCGGGAGCTTATTGATGTACTCCAGGTAGGAGTCCCAGGGGCCCTCTTGGGGGATCTTGTAGGTCCCCGACACAGACAGCGGGTGCTCGACCACGTTGGCGGCCTCGGTGGAGTAGGCGGCTTCCATCATTGTGTTGAGGAGAATACGATCCTTGTCGTCCGTCACGCGACCGCCGTAGTTACACTCGCCCGTTACGTACCGCAGCGCCTCGTAGGGGATCCCTGACGGGTTGGCGTCGATGAACATGCGCAGCTGCTGGACGCTGATCTTGAGGTCCGAGTCGTCGAACGAGTAGCTTACGTTCCAGCCGAGGGGACCGAAGCGCCTGCGCTCCTGAACGAGGGCGTGCATAAAGCTGAGGGAGAAAAGCAACGCCTTGAACTCCTTGGGCTTGGAGCAGCCCTCGAGGAACTCCTCGTTGCATAGCGGCTCAAGGTGGTAGGTACGCCTCATGTTGGCCTTGATGCCCTTGGGGGGCTCCATGACCATCTTGACGCCATTCTGCAGCACGTTGACGGGGAACTTAGGAGACGGGTACGAGGTCAGCCAGAGGCGGAAGTCCGTGGAGACCTTGTCCTTGTCCTTCTCGAGGCCCTCGCAGAGCTTGTCGAGCGTTGACATCCACGACGGGGACAGGTGGCAGTTGAAGAGCACCACCCAGTCGCCAGCCTCGCGGCCCTCGAGGATGAGCTTCTCGGCCTTGGGGCCCTGGCCGTCGCCGAGCGAGATATTCTTCAGGTGCGAGTCCATCCCGCGCTCAGCGGCGAACTGCTGTAGCAGCGCTGTCGGGTCCGAGCCCTGGGAAAGCACGAAGATGAGGGGCGTGGTGTTGGACGAGTCGCTGTAGCACGCACCGAGGTCGAACGGCGGGGGCAGGATGAAACGTTGCCCCAGCACGCTTGCGACGTAGTCCTGAACCGCGGCCGTGACCTTGTCGAGCCGAAACACGCGCGTGATCAGCACGCGGTGGAACGGCGAGACGCCCGCGAAGGCACCTGGGAGCTCGATCTTGTGCGGCTCCTCCGAGTCATACACAGCCTTCCAGGAGTCGGGTTCAGTGATGACGGACGTGTCGAGGCCCTCAAAACCGGCCAGACGGCTGAGCTTCAGGCACTCCTTCCACGACGAGTCGGTCATCCAGGCGCGGGCCGGGTTGGGCTGGTCCCCCGGGTCGCCGATCCCGCCAGAGAGCAGGAACGTCCAGTCGTCCGGGTCGACCCGCCCCTTGGCGCCCTCGATCCGGGTGCACAGAAGGAAGGAGAAGAGGAGCTTGTCGCGCTCGAAGAGCGAGCGGCAAATGTTGCAGTAGAGGGAGTAGGTGAAGTGGTCCTGGATGTTGGTGAGGCGGATCGAGACCTCCTCTGCGGGGGCGGCGGCCTTGATCGAGGCCACGAAGAGGTTGACGAACCACGGCAGGGAGTACTGGTACATGGGATCGGCGGTCCCGAGGTCGGTGATGCAGAAGAAGAGGAGCGATGTGAACTCGCCGCAGGGCTGGTAATGCCCGCGGGACTGCTCGATCTCGCGCTCAGTCTGCTCGGCGATCTGCTGGGACTCCTCAATGGCCTTGCCGAGGACCTTGGCCTCTGAGATGGTGGCGATGGCCGACTCGTCATCCAGGATATTGCCCTCCGACTCGGAGAGCACCTTGAGGATCTGGTCCTCGATCTCGCTCAGCTTCTTCTTGTTGTCCGCCGACTCGCGGATCAGCATGTCGCGCTTCTCCTCGAGGTCGGGCCGCTCCTTGGACACGACCACGTTCAGCATCTGGTCGCTCAACCCAGTGGGGGTGATCATGAAGTTGAGAAGAGTCACCTTCACGCTGATCTCGGGGAGGTAGTGCGGGTTGCGCATCTTGGTCGTCATGAAGAAGGCGAAGTCGGACGAGTACTCGATGTTATTCTCCCCGAGGCGGATCTTCTGCATCCCATCCTCCACAAATACCTGCTTCAGGAGTAGGGGCTCCAGGGATGGGTCGAGCTCCTCCTCGATGTTCTCCAGCAGCACGGGGAGCCCGAACTGAATGGCGTTCTCGAGGGTGCGGAGGAAGGCCGCACCGTCCGAGAGCTTGATGACTTGGAGATTGTCCCGGCGGTACATGTTCTTGACCCACTTATTTGCCTGACCCTGGGGGTCGATGAGGAGGGGCCAGCGCCGGGCGTTCTCGATGACAATGGCGTTGTCGATGGAGAACGAGTCGTTGGGAAGGCCCTGGATGAGCCACTCGCGGATCTGCACCGGGTTGCCCAGCACCGCCTGCATCGAGATCTTCTCCGAGCATGGCAGGTTCTGCTCACGCAGAAGCTTCTGCCAGTCGGCGCAGATCTCCGACCGATAGTCGGCGGTGAAAGCGCCTAGGTAGCCGATGATCCCAGCCGAGATGAGCATGTCGCCCGTCAGGTTATGGTAGGCGACCTTGAGGTCCTCGGCAGTCCGGCTCCAGCGGGCCTGCTCCCCGCCGAGGCCACCGATCAGCTTCTCGGCGCGCTCCAGCTTGACCGAGGTCAGCTCGACCTCGTCTTCCAGCTGTTGCTTCCTCTCCTGCGCCTCGCTGAGCTGCTTTTCCATGGCCGCGAGCTTGTCGAGGAGCACTTGGAGCTCCCCCTGCTTGGCCCGCAGTCCGACCATCACCTCCTCGTACTCGGCGGCCGCGGCGGCTGCGCTCTCCCTGAGGGGCGCGACCTTCTTGGCCACCACCTCGTACTTGTCCATGGCGTGGACCCACTTGCACAGGCCTTCGGCGGCGGTGGACGCCTTCCTGGCGACCGCGGGGGTGAAATTCTCAGTGTCGGACGTGAACTGCTCGCGGATCTTAGTGATCACCTTGACGTCGATGTTGTCCTTGTCATAGTTGCGAACCTCCTCGATGAAGGTCTTGCGGCCCAGCAGGTTGACCGAGGTCTTCCACCAGTCGTCGACCGTCTTACCCGAGTCGTCCTTGCCCCGAACGGGCTTCTCCTGGAGTACGATGCACACGGCGTGCATCACAAGCTTGATGGCCGCGGGGGGGTTGGGCAGCTTCTTGATGTACTGGATGTCGGCGTCCTTGATCGTGTCGAGGGCCGAGAGGGCGTCCTCGAGGATGGGCATGGCCACGGCCAGCTCGGCGTCGCAGCTGTCCTTGAGCTCCTTGGCCTGCGCGGCAACGGCCTTGGCAGCCTCCTCCTCTTTCTTCACCTCAGCGGCCTGTGGCTCCACGACCTCCTTCTTCTCGCGAGCGATCTCCACTAGCATCCTCTCCACCTGCGTCACCGTCTCCTTCAGCACCGGCTGCTTGGCCGTCAGTTCCTCCTGCAGCTTGGCCACATCCTCTGACGCCGCCTGGAGCTTGGCCAGCCCGTTCAGGTACCTTGCCTGCAGCACCTCGTTGTCCTTGCGCTTCTTGGCCAGCAGCGTCTTGAACAGCGACAGGAGCTCCAGATACGACGTCGGGGTCACGTAGTTGTACCGGCCGAGTTCGTCGAGGAAGCGCTTAGACAGCCCGCGCAGGGACGAGTGGAACCCCTTGCAGACAGTCGTGATCCCCGCCCGCTGCTCGTCCGTGAGCCCCGCCATGGCGTTGAGGTTCTTGTGCGCCACAGCCTCCAGGGCGTCGGCGGGCCACACCTGGAACCAGTCGATTGTGCAGCAGTTGATCAGCGACGGGTTTTGGCGCAGGCGCTCCCGGAACGCTTCGCCGATCGGCGACATGCACAGCACCGTGTGAAGGTTCTGCTTGCACCGGTCAGTGAAGAAACCCCAGAGCTCCAGGGGGGTCTCCAGGTTCTTCTTCTTGGCGGGTTCCCTGACCAGCTCGAGGATGTTCACCTTCTCGTCTGACGCGAACATGTTGGGCACCTCGCCCGAATTGAGGATGTTGTTGAGGTCCTCGACAAAGGACTCGTCCTTGATCTGCGTGTCGCTGAAGAGGAACACCGTGGGCTTGCCCTCAGCCCCGGCCTGCCGCAGGCACGTCTTGAGGTCCTCGTGCCAGTCGTTCTTGCTGTAGTGCTTTGAGATCTCCACCTGGAAGCACTGCATCCCGCAAATGAAGGCCGCGAGTCGCGTCAGCGACTGCCGCCCGCTCCCACCCACGCCGGCCAGGAGCATGTTCCCCCCAGGCTGCTTGAGCACACGGCAGATCCGGCTCACGTGCTCGCACGCGAACAGGAACACCGCCAGTGGCATCGGCCGCTTCCCCACCACCGGGTCCGTGTTGTGGTCCCCGAGGTAGTTGTCCACCACCGTGATGATTGCCGGCACGTCCTGCACCTCCCGGTACTGGCGGTCCATCGGCTCGCTGTCGAACTCCATGAAGTCAGTGTAGAAGATCCGGCGTAGGTGCTCGAGCTCGAGGCGCTTCTGGTCCGCGGGGACGTCCGTCTCGTCCAACGCGGCTCCGTCCTCGTCCTTGTGCGCCTCGGCGGCCACCCCGGGCCACTTCTCCACGAGCCCGTGGTCCAGCAGGTGCGGGAAGAGCTCCTCCATCGATGTCCCCAGGTGCTCCTTCAGGCCCTCCTCGAGTGTGTCAAGGAGCCACTGGCGGTCCTTGTCGTCCACGAGCCGGTCGCAGAAGACGCGCAGGGCCTCGTGCACGAACAGCCGCTGGTACACCCGCACCCCCTGCCCCTCGTCCTCTGGCAGCGACGACGGGCCCAGCAGCATGACCCCCTGGATCACCCTGGCCAGGTCCCGGAGATTGAACTGGTAGTGGGACTTGGCCGGCGTGGGGAGAAGGGACTTGACAGCCTTGCCGTAGAGGTGCTTGGTGCACGCGACGATGCCTGCTCCGAGATCCTTGACGCCCTGGGGGAACATGAGCTTCTCCAGGTGCCAGTCGAGGATCGTGTGGAAGATGTGGGTCAGAGTGCCCGAGTCGGCCTCGGTGAGCGCGACGCAGCTGAAGTGGCGCAGGAAGCGGTCGGTGACGAAGGTCCGTCCGCCGCCGGGGGGGCCCATGGCGCCCACAAAGACCGTGTCCTGGATGTTCTTGAACATCCACGACTTACCGTCCCGCGTGTACCACCCGCTGAAGTCCATGAACTGCCTGAGCAGCTCGATGGGCGGCTGCGCACCGTACTCCTCCTTGGCAGGCATATTCATGTCATCCACGAAGACAACGCAGCGCTGGCCGACGGGGGGGCCGTAGAACCCCTTTCGCCGCTTATCCAAGCGCCCGTCGATTTGGTCCTGGGCCATCCCGGCTGTCGTGCGGGCGCTGAAGGTCAGGAAGACCTGCACCCAGTCCTCCTTGGGGAGGCCCGAAATGAGGTGGCGGCGGATGTAGACCGACTTGCCCGTGCCCGATGGCCCGACAAGGAGCATCGGGTAGTTGTCCCTGAGCGCCATGTCGAGGAGGAAGGTCACCGTGGCCATGTCCCCAGTCGGGATGATGATGTCAGCGAAGCCCGCGCCCTCGGGGATGGCGACACCCTCCCCAACCGTATCGGTCCACAGCCGCCACGGATCTCCCTGCCCAGCCTTCTCCTTGTCGAACACGTACTCGAACACAGTCCGCGGGCCCTTGCTGTCACCGCTCGGCATCATCGGCACCGACAGGTCCGACACGACGTGGTCCACACCGACGAACTCGGCGAAGTCCGAAGGCACGTCCCCGGCAACTACCTTGCGGAAGAAGACATCGAACTTCTCGCGCGAATCGAGGTCGCCCGTGCACCCGGTGGACCACACAAGCGAGAAGAGGGCGAGCCCATCCACCCACTGCTTCTTCGCCTGGCCGTCCATCGCGGCGCCGGGGCCCGGCGTCTCACCACCCTCCTCGCCAGACAAGGGCACGGGGCGGAACTCCTCCAGGAGACCCGTCATCAGGCGCATCGCGGCCTGCGCGAGGTTGGTTTCGGACGTCGGGGACACCTCCCGGCACTCCTTCTTAACCCAGCGGAGGAGCGCGGGAAGAAGCCACAGGAAGAGGCTCCGGATGCGCTGGACCAGCTCGGCGCCCAGGGCGTCAGCGGGGAGCGTGTTGACCCAGGAGGCTAGCAGTGGCTCCCAGCCGAGCTTGTGGGGCTCAAGGTAGACCATCCCACAGCGGGACACCGTGGCGGGGGAAGCCGCCTTGAGGTCCCCGACCTCGAAGATCATGCTCTGGTTAGGATGCATGGCGATGATCTCCGAGTTCGGCAGGCAGAGCTTCTTGTTGTCGTCGAGGACTGTGTTCATATTCTCGATCCAGACGGCGTCAACGGGGCCGTCGAGCACGACCCACCTGCGGTCGCTCGACGTGTCGGTTGGGTCTGCCAGGCGGCGGAACGTCACCCCCAGGACCCCGTCCTTCCACTCCTGCGTCGCCCGGTCCGACTCCCCGTACAAGTCGCCTTTCCAGACCGCCTTGGGGTTCATGACCTCCATCTTGACGTGCTCGAAGAGCGTGCCTTCGACACCACGCTCCTTGAGGTCTGACAGCGACTCGGCCAGCACCGTCAGGCAGCACGACTTGCCGGAGAAGGGCTCCCCGACAATCATGAGCCCGTGGCGGACGATGATCATCTCGTAGAGCTGGATCGTCTTGGTCATGAAGTACTCCACGGCCTGGAGGTTCCGGGCTTCGCACTTGGCCTTGATAGTGTTCTCGAGGGACGTGTAGTCTGGCGTGGGGAGGTTGACCCCGGGGAACAGGTCCGAGACAATACCGTGGAAGAGGGGCACATCGTGCGCGAGGAACTTGCAGAGATTCACGTCGACGATCGAACGCAGCATGAGCTTGAGCTCGTCGAGGTCGGGGAACTTGCGCTTAAGGTTTCCGGCAGCGCGGAGGACCGACATGACGGCGCGCATGCCGTAGTCGTAGTGGTCCTGGCTCGACAGCTGCTCGGAGCACAGCTTGTACGTGGCGACGATCTTGCGCGCCGAGTCCCGCGCCAGCTTGTACCCGTACGAGTAGAGGATGATCTCGCCGATCATGGCGTAGTCGGGCACCATCATGGCGACGGTACGGAAAAGCGCCTTGAGGTTGTCCGGGAGCTCTGACCGCCCGGCGTAGCCGGGGTTCATGGTAATGAAGGCGTTGCATGTGCGTTTGAGGGGGATCTCGGCCCCCTCGAACCAGAAGCGTTCCTTCTTGGCCTTGACGGCGTTCTGGATGTCCAGGACCTGCTGGGCGACCACCGAAAGCACCTCGAGGTTGATGCGGTTGAACTCGTCGAAGCAAGCCCAGGCGCCCGACGTGGCGAGACCCTTGAAGAACTTGGCCATGGTCAGGTAGCCCAGGTCGTCCGAACAGTTGAAGACGACGCACTGCCGCGCAAGGGCCTTGGCGAGGTCCTTGGTGGTCTCCGTCTTACCCGTCCCGGCGGGGCCCTCGGGGGCGCCGCCCAGGTTGAGGTGGATGGCGCCCATCAGGGTGCGGTAGCAGCGGTCCGTGAGCGGCGTGATCACCAGCCGCGACGAGTTGCCCAGGTACTCGTACCCGTACTCGATGCTGGCATTCATCATCCGGACGTTGACCGTGTCTTCGCCCTCAAACAGGGCCCCCTCGGCGCCCTTCTCGTGATACATGCGGAGCTGCGAGGTCCACGCAAAGGGGGCGTCAGCGAGGCCCTCGAGGTCGCGGGTGGACATGTCGGCCACAACGTCGCGGGCGTGGACGTCCATCACGACGAGCGCCGAGAGAGTGGCGCGGTTGAGCTTGCTCAGGTCCCCGCGCACGAGCTCGACAATGTCGTTGAGTTGCGCCGTGCACTTGTCGGCGTACGTCCGGAGCGCGCCCTTGTCCCCGGTCAGCGCCTGCTCGACGTCAGCGGTCCAGAAGACGGCCGTGACAACGAGAACCACCTGCCCCGGGTGCTCGAGCACCCACTCGGTGCGCGGCTTGGCCGGGTACTCGGCGACACCCTTCATGCAGGCAGCGTGCACCGAGTCGAACATTGCCTTCTCGGTCTGAAGGAGCCACTTCTCGACGGCACCCTGGGCCTCCTTGGGGCGGACCATGGCGGCGAAGGGGACCTCCTCCCCCTCGACGGAGCGCATGGCGAGGATGTCGTTGGCGCTGCCCTTGAACTGGAGTGTGGCAATGCCCTCGAAGCACTTGCCCAGGTGCGGCTGCACCCGCGTCGGGTCCTTGGTCTGGGACAGGATTTCCAGCATGGCATCGTCCGAGAGGAAGAAGAAGCGCGGGAAGGCCACGCGCTTCCTCTCGAGGTACTCGGCGAGCCCCTTCTCGATCTCATCCAGCAAGCGGTTGCAGTCCTGCAGGTCGTGGAGGCGGTCCTTCTTCTGCGAGATCCGCCGGCAGTCTGGCTGGATGCGCGTCTTCTCCATGATGTCACGGTACGTCGAGTCCACCTTGGAGAACTTTTGCGCCTCATTGGGCATCTGCTTCATGATGTCAGGAGACGAGAAGATGGGCTCGAGGTACATCCAAGTCTGCTGGCACGCCAGCTGAGAGTCGATGATGTTCTGGAGCGTGTTAAGGCGGTCGGCCCACTCCTCGGCCTCGCTGAGCAGGGGCTTGATGAAGGGCGATGCGAGCATCGAGGCGATCTTGACCACCTGGTCGTCGAGGATCATCTGGATCTCGTCGATACCGGCGCCGGAGAGCTTGTAGGTCTCTGTGTCCTTGTGCTCGAGGATCTTGAACTCGACGCCCTCCCACTCCTGAAGCATCTTCTGAAGAGCCTTGGACAGCGACCGCTCTTTGCTGGCCGCCGCGCTGACGACTTGGACCTGCTCGAGCAGCGCCGGATCAGAGACGCCGCGACCGATCAGCGACTGTACACTGAAGTCGCGGAACTCGGGCTGGTCCCCGTCGAAGTCGGGCTGCCCAAGCATGGCGAAGATCTGCGCCCAGTGGCGGTCCTCCATGGCAGGGTTTGCCAGTGTTTGCACAGTGCTCATCCAGTCCTCCTCGAACGCCTCGATTTCCTCCAGCAGCTGCACCGTCATCTGGTCCCCCTTGGTCTTCTTCTTCAGGTTCTTAGTGGCCAGCTTGACCGCCTGCACCTGCGGCTCGATCTCGTCCCGGTTGAGCTCGCGGACAGGCCCCTCCATCCACAGCGCGCGCATGTCGTGGAAGTTGAAGTACTCGGTCCAGATCTCGGTCCGCCGGATCACGTCGTCCTCAACCTGGATGAGCTCGGAGAGGCCCAGTTCGGACAGCACGAGCTGCCTGTCCTGGAGGTCCTCGGCCTGGTCCTCCTGCCCCGCGAAGGCGTGCTTGTACCTGAGGAGTGTCTTGGCTTCCTTGTTGAGCGAGTCGACCCTCTGCTGCATGGACGCCAGCTGCTCGAGCATCTGGTCCGTCTCGGGCGCGTTGTCCTCCGGCACGAGCAGCGTGGCCTTGAGCACGTCCCCGCTAAGCCGCTGCACCTTGTCCTTGAGCTCGCGGACCTGGAACTCGACGTGCGCCGTGAACTCGCTGATGTGACTGCGACAAAACTCCTCCCCCGTGTCGAGGGCCTTGGTGAATCGTTCCGCAAGGTCCACCAGCTGCAGGTAGTCCTGGTACTGGGCAGACGGGACATCGACGTTGAGGTTCATGAGGTAGTCGTGGAGCTCGCGAACCTCCTCGAACTCACCCTCGATCTTCGCCTGCTTTTCGCGGCCCTCCTCATTGGCACCCTTGTACAGGTAGAACTCCTTGAGGTTCTTCTCCTCGGGGCGCTTCTCAAGCAGCAGCACGAGCGAATAGAACTTCCTCTTGGACTCCTCCACCTCCTGGAAGAACTTGGCGAGCATCTTGACCTTCAGATCCTCCTTGGCAGTCCGGATCTTGGGCTGAAGGACCGAAATGATGTTCGTCTTCGAGTCCATCACCAAAATTCCGACCTGTGAGGTCCCCTTCATGACCTTCATGTGCTCCGAGTGCTTGCCCATCATATCGAAGTATTCCTCGAGCTTGCTCCTCTTTTCTTGGTCGAGGTTCGCGGGGTCCCACTTGTCGTAGAATTCCTTGGTCTCGCGGTACTTCTCGAACGCTTCGAACGCGAACTTGCGCGCCGCCTCGAAGTCGTCCGCCACAATCTGCGCAAG
>Ga0181582_10001421_pt1 | contig 18656 bp, 13 predicted proteins | sample 071ome_32_FD_132438 | JGI IMG/M metagenome (GOLD analysis project Ga0181582, IMG submission 132438) | Coastal salt marsh microbial communities from the Groves Creek Marsh, Skidaway Island, Georgia - 071405AT metaG (megahit assembly) | ecosystem: Environmental > Aquatic > Marine > Intertidal...
CAACAACAACGACAACAACAACGACAACAACAACGACAACAACAACGACAGCACACCCGGTCCCTCGCGACGACAACAGCCACTGAAGGGGTTGTCGAAAAAGGCCTTGAAGCGGTTCACGGCCAAGCAAAAGGCCAAGGGCATCGTCTACCTTTCGAGGCTTCCGCCGAACATGAAGCCGCAGAAGGTTCGGCAGTTGCTGAGCGAGTATGGGGAGCTGGGGCGGGTGTATCTCGCGGCGGAAGACGCGAGTGTGCGGCGGGAGCGGAAGGGGAAGGGGAAGGGGGAGAAGGAGGGAACGGCGGGGGGGAAAAGGGCGTCGGCGTCGGGCAAGCGGTATGTGGAGGGCTGGGTGGAGTTTTTGGATAAGAAGGAGGCGAAGATTGCGGCGCAGTTGTTGAACGGGGAGTCGATGGGTGGGAAGAAGCGTAGTAGTACGTACTATGACTTGTGGTGCATGAAGTATTTGCCAAAGTTTGAGTGGGACCATCTGACGGAGGAGCTGAACCATCAGCGGGCCGTGCTGGAGAGCAAGGTGGCGGCGGAGGTGGCGGCGGCGAACCGGGAGCGGGACTTTTATTTGAGTCGGGTGGATCAGGCCAAGGCGGTGGAGAGTATCATCGGGCGGCAGCAACGACGTGATGCAGAGGGAGGAGAGGGAGGAGAGGGAGGAGAGGGAGGGGGTGGGAAGCGACGCAAGGGGCCGGTGCGGACGATGACGTTTGGGCAGAAGGGGGTCATCGATAAGGACCGGGATACGGGAGGGATGAGTCTCGGGCTGTTGAAGCGGCTCGCGGGCGGAAGTCGGGGGACAGACGCGGTCTGAGAAACGTCATGCTGTGTTTCGAATTTGGACTGGAATTTCCCTTCTGGAGAAGACGAGAACGAGACAGCAAGAAAACCGTTATTCATCATGTGCGAGCTACTGGTTCTGGGAGGGGGGGTCGCGCCAGCGTGCGCGAGGGTGCCTCGGCGAGGCAATTCGTCCACGTCGAGCCGATTTCCTCGACGCCGACACGCATACAGTGCGTGTCGGTCGTGGAATAACAGCGAGCGAGGCGTGTCGTCCACGTCCCCATCCACGTCTACAGCCAGGTCGTCCACGTCTACACCGCCGGCACGGACCCGTACCACTGCGCACGCGCACGCTGGGCCGCCGTGGGACGCCAAGATGTTCCGGGAGTGGGCGGCGATCAATCACTTTTCCGACAACGACCTGGAGATTGACGAGAAGACGAAGGCGCTTCAACGGTCGATCTCGCGCTTCGAGAAGACGTACTATGGTATTTCGATCCTGTACTGGTCGCTGTGGCTGGCGGCGCTCCTCTCGGGGAACGCCCTGCTAACGAAAATATCGTCCTTCAGCGTGTTCTGCTGGGCTATGCTGGCGTCGTCCTTCTCGTTCTCGGCATACTTTCTGGCGAGAATGATCAAGGCCGTGGGGAGGCCGCACGACCTCGTGGCCGCGCTGCAGACCGACATGTCCGGACTGAACCGGTACAGCTGGCGGACGTGGGTATTGATCTCGACCGACGATGCTGAATCACGCGCTCACGCGCTCACGCGCTCACTCGGTACCCGTTTGTACCCCCAGGTTGTTCTGGCTGGGTTTCGCGCTGTTCTACGTCGCGCCGACGTCTGCCTGGGTTGCCCGCTACCTCGGGTCGTTCGGGGTCGTGATGTGCGGCTACGGGCTGGTTCTCGTGGCGTCGAGCGCGCTGCTGATCAAGACGTGGACGTTCATGGGCGACCCGAACATCCCGATGAATTTGATCACCGTCGGGCCCTACGCTTTGTTGAGACACCCGCAGGCGTTGGGGAACCTGTTGTTCGTGTGTGGGTTTGCGCTGACCGGCGGAAGCACGTGGAGTGCGCTGGCGTTTCTGGCGGCCGGAGCGCTGTACGTGAGGAATATCGTGCCGGTGGAAGAGATGATGTTGGCAGAGGCGTTTCCGAACAGCTACACGCATTACTGCGAGCGGGTCCCGAGGTTCAGCGGCGCGCTGCTGCTGTTGCTCGTCGTGCAGACCGTGATGATGATACGGTATGGCGTTGGAGGTGGGGCGTATTGATCAATTCATGGATTGAAATTCAACAAAAATACTCAAGAGTCAGTTGTCGTCGGCGTCGTCGGCGTCGTCGGCGTCGCCAGCAGAGATTGTCGCCTTGAGCTGCTGAACTTTCGAGAGCAGCTCGTCCTCTTTCCGCTCGATGCGTTCCAACAGCGCCAACGCCTTTCGCTCGGCCTCGTCCGCCTTCCGCTCGGCCTCGGCCACCAATGCACGCTGGCGGGCGTCCTCGGCCACGGTCCCGGTCGTCGCCTCCGCCGTCGTCGCCTCCGCCATGGCCCCGTCCCGGAGCCGCGCCATGATGTCGCCGACGACGGGGAAGAACGTCTCAAGGTTGATTTCTGGGAACTTGAGGTCAATCGCGGCCTTCCAAACGTCGTATCGTGCCGACGAGACGTCGACCTCCGCGTTGACGAGGGCCTTGATGAAGCTGAGGTCCGAGCCGTCCTCCCGCTCGGGCGCCGCCCGGAGCAACGCCTGGAGAAGGCAGTACTCCTTCCCTTCCTCGGTCCCGGCGACTGGGATCGTCTCGAGCTGTCCCAGGGGATCGTATTTCGTGAGGCGGTTTGACGCCTTGGGTCCATCAAACGCCTTGGCGGCCTTGATGAGCGCGATGACCGGGTCGGCAGTCGCGTCGCCGGCCGTGGCGTCGACTTCGGTCGCGATCTTGTCCAAGTTGGACGCCGGGTCGTATTTCTTGATACTCTCGGGCACTGTCGGGCCTTCCCAGGCACGAAGCGCCGCCAACAGCGCGATCAGGGGGTCTCGATCGGACTTTGGCTGCTTCGGGGCGTCGGCGCTCGCCGTCCCACTGCTCACAAATTCGTGCAGGTCGGTCATGGGGTTGTACTTGTCGGCAAACAGCGGGGCGACACGCTTGCCGCGAACCTCCTTCAACGCCGTGGCGACGGGGGCCAGCAGTAGGTCCTTGCCGTCGAGTTGCACCGTCCCAGTCGCCGTGCCGTTGCTGATCGGGGCCGGGGTTGCGGGCCGACCGCCAGCCCTCGGGTGCATCTTGACGCGTGGCGTCCGGACGACCATCGACTTGCCAGCGCCCTTGACCCTCGTGCAGGTCAAGGTCCTGCTTGCGGGCAGCACGCTCATGGGGAGATTGTTCAGCTCCTTCTTGATATCATCTGCCATCACTGACAGCATCGCCACCGCGACCAGTAAAGGAGAGCTCTCGCTTCTCGCCGTCGATCCGGTCGTCGACACAGCGCCTGCCTTGGGCATCTCGTCCTCCGACGGCGGTTCTACCGTCCCCCTCGCTTCTGCCTCTGCGTCGACCTCGGCAGCGGCATCGGCCCTTGCGCCCATGACTTGGACGACGGGGGACGCGGCCTCTCCCCGCGCCCGCCGGTCGGCAAACTCCTGCTCCTTCCTCTTGGCCGCGGCGATCGCCCGCGCCGCCTCCTTCCTCGCAAACTCCTTCTGTTCCTCTGTCTCTCCCGTGTCTGTATTCCTGATAGGAATAAAGTCCTTGTCGATACCGCCCCACGCCTCGTCCGAGAGCGGACCGTTCACGGCCCTGAACCGCCAGAACAGGAGCGCAAAAATGCAGACAATCCCGATTGCCAACGCGCTGCTCATCTCGGCCTTGACAGCGACCTTGTCCGACTGCAACTGGCTCTGTTCGGTTCGTTTATTATCTGTATGGGCGACTGCTCCAACGGCCGGGCCCGCTTCCTTGAGCACCTCCCTCTTCAGGTCGGCCGTCGGCCGCTGCTTGCTCTTGCTCTCGCTCTTCCGCTTGACCGTCATCGCCTGGCTGCCGCCTGTTGTATTCCTTGTCGTATAGTACTCGACCAGCTCCCTATAGAGAGCATCCTGGTTGCCCTTGTGCCGCACGCTCGCGATCCGGTCCAAGACCGACGACGATGTGACGGGAGGACCCGTGGTTGCCGCCCGCGCATCGGGCACGGGCAGTCCGAGCCACGCAAAGCACACGGCCGGCGCAAGCGCTGTGATGGCGAGGGCTGACGAGGACAAGGACCATGAGGACGAGGACGAGGAGTCTCCCTCCTCTGGACGTCTCGAGATAGCACGCCGAACAGTTCCATCCGAGCGGCCGCTGCGGCGCCCCAGTCCCAGGCCGAGACTGTGCCGCGAAGTTCCAGTTCCAAGCGATGTCTGACGGGTGGCCATCGTCGCGGGACAACGCGGAGGAGGGCACTTGTTGACGATCGAATCAAATCCTCGATCCTAGAGACAAATGCCTGCGCTACGAGGACTCCGACGGCCCGTCGAGCTGGTCAATGATACCGACGACCTGTGTAGTGTTTCCTACGTATAGATTTACTCTGTACTACATAAATACCCAGATTCGACCCCGCATCAAGCACCCACACCGACCTCCTTTGCCAGCGCCTTGTTCCTCTTCATCGTCTTGTGCTGGCTCTTCACGCCCATAATCTGGCCGCCCCACTGGACGCGGCTCTCGTTCATGCTGTTGGCGGTTTCCGCGAGCTTGGCCAGCTCCCTCTCGTCCTCGCTCTTGACGCCAGTGAGGCAGAGCGCAGCGGCGGTCTTCTGGTGCACCACCGTTCCCAGACGAGCCTTGCCCTTCACGATCATGAACGGAACGTTCATCTTCTTGCAGAGCGCCGGCAACCAGATCACCAGCTCGATCGGGTCGACGTCGTGCGCGATGACGACGAACGACGCCTTGCCCTGCTCGATCAGGGTGGTGACGTGCTGAAGACCGTACTTCACGGTCACCGGCTTCTTCTTCTCGACATCCTTGCCGTTCGCCCTGGCCTCGGCCTCGGCAACGAGGCGCTCCTTCTTCTGGGCCTTGTCCTCCGGCCTGTACTTCATCAGCAGCTTGAAGACCGTCTCGGCGGTGGCCTTGTCCGCCGTCTTGGTCACAAACCTGTTGAGCGCAGGCGGGACCTTGAGGCGCATCTTTAAGACCCTGCGCTGCCTCTGAATGCGAACATACTTGGGCCACTTGACGAAGCGGTGCATGTCCTTCTTCGGCGGCACGGCGCCTCCGATGCCGAAGGACCTCGGGCGGCGCTCGTACAGCGGGTTGGACGGCTCCTTCGTTGTGTCGGCCTTCGACCTAGCCGCAGCGGGCATGGCAGCGGGCTTCTTCACCTGCGAGAGAAAGAGTGAGCGAGCGAGTGAGAGGGCATGAGTGCCGGCGACGTGCACGGTGCGATCGACGCGTTCTCGCGTGGAGCCCGTCTCGTATGTGATGAATCGCCCAATACTGCGCCGCAAACGCCGGGCAAGGCGCGCCAGACGCGCAGGGGAGAACGGACGCCGTCGAGTGGAAATTTCTCAGCGACGAATCCCCGCGCCAACAGCCCGCGCGTGCCCACTGCGAGGAGTCTGGTGCACGCAATGCGTCCGAAGCAGTCTCCAGCGGGCGGAGATGGGCGAAAAGCGGGACGGGATGCGCCCAGGCCATTTTGCTTAATCCAGCCGGCCGCAGGGGCTCAGTCGCAGGCATTCGGCACTGTCGGGCGCCGTTGTCCTGCTGACGTACCATTATATCAACTGTTTTGCTGTATAGTGACTAAAAAAGTGCGGAGGCCGACGAACATTGGACGGCTCTCTCGCGCTCGTGAAGCAGGCCAGTCCCGCCCGCGGTGGCGTCCTCCGACCGAGACGCTTTGGATGGTTCCGAGCATCGACGCGGTGTGGTCGCTGCGCGACGCTCGCACGCGCGTACTCGCTCTCACTCGCGCTACGCTGTTCCGATGGGTCGGGTGTAAGATTCAGACTACTCGTGATTGTTCGTCAGACCGGTGCGGCGAAGGAGAAGGCCTCGCGGCCCGGGGCGCCGCCCACGCTCACCGTCCGCCCGGCCGACGACGTTGCGGGGGTCTGACATCGCCGCTTCCAGTGCGGCAGCCTGGTTCATGCGCGCTTCTCTCCTCCAAATGTTCCTTTTTTTCTCTCAGAGAGTCGTGAACCTGAGGTACACGCGCCTTGGCGTTTTGCCCTTCCTCTTCCTTTTTTCTCTCTATCGCGCTACCGTGCGTGCGGTCACCGCGATGCCAGACAAACTACGAGCATGAGCCTACTGCCTCTGACAGCCTCGTCGAGCTCGCTCCAGGGTCGTCGGGCGAGCAAGCAGGCGACCCGACAAACAGCTCGCTACCGAGCATTGCTCGTCTCTGCGGTCGTGCTTCTCTGCATGACCCTCTATGTTGATCGAAAGCCAGCCGTCGTCGACCGCGCGCGCTACAACGAGCACCACAACGAGCACCACAACGAGCACCACAACGAGCACCACAACGAGCACCACAACGAGCACCACAACGAGCACCACCACGCCCCCACCACGGCCGACCGCACCCCCCACCCGCTCGCGCACCTCACCTCCCTGGTTCTCGTCGCCTGTCACTCGGTATACACCGGATTGGACTTCCAGAATCCTGAAGACGCCAGCGCGTGGGCACTGCTGGACTATCAGAAGTCCACTGAGGGGCAGACCCATTCGTTTCTCGAGCACATCATGCTGGGCGTCGAGGAGGCCGCCAAGGACGACTCGGCGCTGCTCGTTTTCAGCGGCGGACAGACGCTCAAGACTGCCGGTCCCCGTGCTGAATCTCAGGGGTATTGGCTGGTGGCAGAGTCGATGGGATGGTTTGGTACCGGGCGAGTCGTCCGCGACCGGTCGTTCACCGAAGAGCATTCGAGGGACAGCTTGGAGAACCTCGTATTTTCGCTGTGTCGGTTCTACGAGTTGACCGGCCGATACCCGGAGCAGCTGACCATTGTGAGCTACGATTTCAAGGAGGAACGCTTCCTGGACGCCCACGCGGCAGCGTTGGGCTGGTGTGTATTGGCACCTCGACCGACGTGCGGCCGCGCGCCCAGACTCAGCCCTCACTCGCGCTACGCGCTGCGCGCTTCGTTCGTTCTCCAGGCCCGAAGAACGCATGCGGTTCGTCGGCACCCCGGCGTTGAACGTGGGTGTTGATCTCGGCCGGCGCGCTCGCCCTTCGCTCTTTCTCACTCGCGCTACGCGCTTTCTCGTTCGCCAGGAGGAGATGGTGAAAGGGGAAGAGAAGACGAGGCTCTTGTTCGAGCAGGACCCGTATGGGTGCGGCGACGAGTTGCTGGAGAAGCGGCTCGCTCGCGATCCGTTTGCCAACGGCGCGATCGACGCCGACCGGTGTCCGGCGCTCGCGCCGGCGTTCGACGCGTGCATGCGCGACGAGGTGAGCACGCTGCTGGGACCGGGGAGCTTGCCGTGGTGGAACTAGGAGCGGTAGTATTGCATTGTTCGATTGTACTACGAGACTGGAACCCAATCAAATACGATCCCCCGCTGCTTCATCAAATGAACAAAGCTCGTCTCCTTCCCCGCCTCGTCGGTGAGCAGAAGCCCGGCCGGCGTGTGCACGCCACCCGCTTTCCCGCTCAGCTCCCCCCGCACCAGCACCCGCGCAGCCGACACGATGCATATGGAGCACGTCAGGTATCCCGGCTCGGGACCGGAAATCTCCAACCTCACCCGCTTATCAGGCCGCTCTCTCTCGCCCTCCTTCCCTCGCACGGGCTCATCCCCCTCGAACCCGCTGCCGACCAGCGTCACCTTGAAGCTGGTTTCGCGTAACTGCGCACTCGTCGGCCCCTCCATGGACACGATGGGACAAAAAACCCGCGGGTAGGACAAGAGCAACCTCCGCCCGACCGCATACTTGGCCAGCCCCTTGAACAGCGACCCGTACAACGCAAACTGCAAGAACCTATACCTGGACGGCAGACACATGTAGACCCGGCTACTGGGCATGAACCCGTTTGCCAGCTCGGTCCGCTTCACCACGGACGCATCGGCCCCGATGAACGGGATCACGTACATCCCGACGTCCTCCGCGTACGACCCGGCCGCCCGCATCGGCACAGGGAACGCCGACTTCCCCACCCGCTCCCCCTCCCGCTCCTTCCTCTTCGCCGCCGCCGCCGTCCGCAGCCTCCTGAGCTCCTGCACACTCCCCAACCCGTGTACAGCCGACGCATACGTCGGAAAATGCAAAGCAGCACCCGAGGGGCCGGAACGCAACTCGATATACGTCTCCACCGAACAACAGCACCGGGGCGGAAAGGCTTTCACCACGAGCGCGTTGCCGACGTCCACCGGAACGCTGTCGAAGCCACATGCCGACGCCACATGTACCCCCCGTTCCCTCGCCAGATCGTCGTACTCATATGCCACCGCCTCGATAAACTCAGGCTCCCCGCAGATGTCCAGATACGAGCAACCGGCCTCGATACACGCCCGGACCACCTGCCGACCGTGGAACCTGAACGGTCCCACGGCGTTGATACACACCACAGCCTGCGAAGCCATCCGCTGGAGCGAGGCGTCGTCTGATGTGTTGGCCTCGAGCACGCCGACGCGACTCGCGACGTCTTGGGTCGACGAGGTCAACGCGACGATTTCACCTGGCGAACGAACGAAGCGCGTAGCGCGAGTGAGAGAGTGAGAGAGTGAGAGAGTGAGAGAGTGAGAGAGTCTAGCAGAATAGCGAGCGAAGAGCGAGCGCACGTCGGTCGAGATCAATACGCACTCTTGACCGACTCGAGCGCATCAGCCCGCCTCCCTGCGAGAGCGATCGTGCCACCCTCGCTCTCGACGAACCCGCCGAGGAGCAATTCCATCGCAATCCGCTTCCCGGTGTATCCTGGGTGCATGAAGCGAGCGAGTGAGCGAGCGAGTGAAAAGGTCCGTGTCGGCGTTGGGTGGTCCGGACACGTCAGCCGATGAAATGAAACTCCCTTCCGAAGCAGCGTTTCTGAAATGCCGTACCGGTAGCGCCGAAGACGACAATGTCGTAGGGTCGGTCCCGAGTTGGAGACATGGTGGTTCAATGTTTCTGACCGATTGGTCCTTGTGTCTTGCAGGAGTTCAGAAAGCTTTTTGATGGCTCAATGGCCACGTGCGGGTGTTGGGTCGCTCCGCTCGGTGAAGATCAGGGACGGCGAGAGTCAGTGAGGTCATTCACTTGTCACATTGAAACCGGAGTCGGCCAATCAACTGATGAACCGATCGACCGATCAAGTCGTGGGAGAGAGATCGAGGGTCGAGGCGTCTCGGGACGGCGCCTGCGACGACAACTGTGCGTTCTCCTCTTGTAACCGCCGGTTCTCCGCCCGCAACTCTTCAATTTCTGCACGAAGCTTATCGAACTCGGCCTGGCTGGGCAACTGCCGCCTCGACGTGAGGTACGCGTTGAGGGGCCCATACTTTCCGCGCTCGGCGTCGGCCACCGCGGCAGTCATCTCCCGCAGGCTCTCGTGCTGGCGCTGTGCGCTCTCCAGGAGGTCCTTCAGCGGGCCACGGAGCACCTCCACGGTCGGCGGGCCGGATCCTGGAGCCGGCATGGCCCTGCCGTCAAACCCGCCGATGGACAGCTGGCTGGCCATCTTGGCCAGGGAGCCCTTGCCCTCGCCCTCCTTCTCCACGTACAAGAACCTCCCCTTCCTCTTGGCTTCCTTGCCCGCCCCTGCGCCCTCCCCACCGGCGTCGCTCTCGTCCATGGCCGAGCTCGACGTCGACAGCGGGCCGCGCTGTGAGCCACCGATCGCCGCCTCCATCATCACTGCGCCGCCCTCGACTGGCGGGCTGAAAGGTGGCGGCTCGTCGCCTTCGTAGATCTTGAAGCGCCCTTGCTCCTTCATACTCGACCCCTGCTTGACCAGCTTGGGCTGCGCGGTCGGGTTCGTCGGATTCTTCGTCGGACTCCCCTGCGCACTCGCACTCCCAGCCACCTCGGTATCGTGCTCCCGGATCACCTCCAGCCGTGCCCGCTCCTCCCGCTCGGCAGCCTCCGCAGCCGCCTTCTTCAACGACTCCACGTCGAAGTTCCAGCTCGACACCCCCCGCCGATACTCCTGCTGACTGGCCAGAATCTCGTTTTCCTGCTTGCTCGGCTTGACGTTCCCAGCCCCGTGCGCCTGCCGCATCATCTCCACCCGCTGCGGCACCGGCGGCAGCCCCTCCAACACATGCCGATGCAAATAATGCGCATCGTGCGCCGTCTTGAAGAATTTATGCTCCAACAGCTGCGCCGCCGTCGGCCGCTCCCCCGGCGTCTTCACCAGGCACTTGGCCACGATGTCCCGCATCGCCTTCGAGAAGTGCTTTTTCGAGTCCGGACTCTGGTCCAGCGTCGGCGGCGGGTTGTTCAACGTCATCATCAGCACCTTCATCGGCGGCAGCCTCGCAAACGGCGCGTGCCCGTGCGCCAGCTCCAATAGCGTGATCCCAAAGCTCCAGATATCCGCACGCCAGTCGTACCCCCGCTCAGGCTCCATCACCTCCGGCGCCATCCAACACGGCGTCCCCACAAACGTGTTCCGCGACATCAGCTTGTTTCCCCACGACCCGCCCCGCTCCAGCGGCGCCGCGACCCCGAAGTCGGCCAGCATCACGTGCCCGTCCCAATCCAGCAGCACGTTGCCCGCCTTGATATCCCGGTGGATAATACCGTGGCGATGAAGATAGTCCATGGACTTCAGCACGCTCTTCATGATCGTGGCGATCGCCGGCTCCTCCAGGCCGTCCGGGTACTTGAACCGCATGATGTTCAGCACCGACCCGCCGTGCACGTACGGCATCACCATCCAAAGGTGATTCTCGTGCACAAACGAGCAGTACAAGGGCAACAGATTCGGATGCTGCAGCGACCGCATCGTATGCGCCTCCCGCACAATTTCCTCGATGCTACACGTCAGATTCTCCAAGTCCAGGTTCTTGATGGCCACCTCCTCCCCGGTCGACTTGACGACCGCCCGCCACACAGTCGCAGACATCCCCTTGCCGCACTCTTCCACCAGCTCGTACCCAGACGCCGTCGTCGGGTACTCTTTCCGCTGCGCCGAGTAGTGCGTCCCGAGGTGCCCGCTGCTCGAGAGGTTGGTCCCAGAGTGGGAATGCCCCCCCGATAACTGCCCCGTGGACCTGTTCACGCCCATGAATGAGAAGCGGTGCGTGTCCATGATTGAGATTGGGCAGTACCGGTTGTGTCTGTGCGTGTCTGTGCGTGTCTGTGCCTCTGTGTGTCTGTGTGCGTGTCACGTCGGGCGTTCTCGGATTTCGAGCGAATCCAAACTCGACTTTGTGGTCGTGGCGGTGTGGTTTGTGCCCGCTCGGACGCGTGTCGTGACCACGAAGAAGTGTACGCGTCGGTTTGTTCTGTTGTGCAGCGAGCGGCACGAATCAGGGAAGCTTTTTCGACGCGGCATCAGAGAACGAAAGCAGCGGGGGGCCAGAGGGCGGCGAGATTGGCGAGATCGGCGGGCGCTGTCGAGTGTGTGCGCGTGTGCGTGTGTTCGTGTGTTCGTGTGTGCGTGTGTGCTTGCTTTTGATGGAGCTCAGGTTACAGTATCACTCGCACGGGCATCATCAGTGCTCGCTTCTCCCCGCCTACCCACCTCCCAGGCGGTCACTCGTGCCCCCCCGTCGACGCGCTCCACCCTCCCCACGTACGCGCCCCGTCTCTGCTCCCGTGCGTCCTCTGGACCGCCAACATGGGTGGGGTGGACACCGGGAAGGGGTGTTCCTGTGTGTCGTCTGAGCGACCACCCAGAACTCGGATGACCACTGGCCAGTGGGTCATCCATGGATGACCCACCCAAACACGCCAGGCGGGCCCCGTTCGCCCCTGAAAGACCCCATTCGCCCCTTGCACCGCCCACATTTCCAAATAACTTCATCAGTATGCAGAGGTACGCTCGATCGATCCAAATCGAAGCTCCCGTTGGCCCGCTGGACCTTCCTTTTCTGTACAGACGAGAATCTGGCGACACCTCTCTCCATCCGCCTCCCAGAGTCATGCGCGGGCGTCCATGGGGTCATATGTATGAATCGTGCTGGTTGCAACCGGATGAGGCGGATCGGACGCCGTCCCGTCGCGATTGACGTCGATCGAAACGGCAGCGAGCTACCGCCCCGACCACGGGTCCCCCCTTCGTCTCTCTCCCGCCTCGCGCGCTCACCTCACCGACATCGCTCATCGTCCATCGCGCATCGATTCAGTGTTACGCTTTCTTCCTCTACTGTTTCCTGGTCTCTGGCTTCGTCGAAGAGGAGCGTCGCGTCGCGCGCGTCCCTGCGCGTGGCGCCGCGCCGCTCGGTGGCGTCCAGGTCGGGGGCGAGGACGTTGCACGTGACGGCCAAGACTGTTATGACTGACAAGGGCCTTGCGAACGAGGGGAGCCCGGAGATTTTGAGGGAGGGTGGCAGGTCGAACACGAACAGCGTCCTGGCGGTCATCCTGGGTGGTGGGGCCGGGTCGAGGTTGTACCCGCTGACGAAGAACAGGGCCAAGCCGGCCGTGCCGATCGGCGGAGCGTACCGTTTGATCGACGTTCCGATGTCCAACTGCATCAACTCTGGTATCTCGAAGATCTACATCCTGACGCAGTTCAACTCGACGTCGCTGAACCGCCATCTCGCCAAGACGTACAACGTCGGGTCTGGGGGCGTGCGCTTCGGGGGCGACGGATTCGTCGAGGTGCTGGCCGCCACCCAGACGCCCACCGATAAGGAGTGGTTCCAGGGGACGGCCGATGCCGTGCGTCAGTACTCGTGGCTGTTCGAGGACATCAAGAACAGGAACGTGGACGAGATTGTGATCCTGAGCGGAGACCATCTCTATAGGATGGACTACATGAAGTTCGTGGACCACCACCGCAGCACGAACGCCGACGTGACGATCGGGTGCCTGCCTATGGACGACTCGCGCGCCAGCGACTTTGGGCTGATGAAGATCGACGAGAACGGTCGCATCGTTGAGTTCGCGGAGAAGCCCAAGGGGGATGCCCTGAAGGCCATGGCCGTCGACACGACGGTGTTGGGCCTGGACAAGGCGTCCGCCGCGGCAAACCCGTACATCGCGTCGATGGGCATCTACGTCTTCAAGAAGCAGACGATGCTGGACCTGCTGAAGAACAACTCGAAGGATAACGACTTTGGTGGAGAGATTATTCCCAAGGCCGCCGCCGATTACAACGTGCAGGCGTACCTGTTCAATGACTACTGGGAGGACATTGGAACGATCAAGAGCTTCTTCCACGCCAACCTGGGCCTGACGAGCAACCCGCCGAAGTTCGAGTTCCACGACTCGGGCGGTCCGATCTACACCAGCCCGAGGTTCCTGCCGCCGGCGATGGTCGTGGGCAGCAAGCTGACCGACACGATCGTGAGCCACGGTGCGATGGTGAGCGACTCGACGATCAAGCATTCGATCGTCGGTCTGAGGGCGCGGGTCGGCGCGGGTGCCAACATCGAGGACACGATGATCATGGGCGCCGATTTCTACGAGAACGACGAGCAGAGGACCGCGTTGGAGGCCGCGGGCAAGGTGCCCATCGGCATCGGTGCCGGGACGACGCTGAGGAACACCATCGTGGACAAGAACGGAAGGATCGGGAAGAACTGCACGATCATTAACAAGGATAACGTGCAGGAGGACTTCACAAAGGAGAGTGAGGGATACTACATCAGGGACGGCATCGTCGTGATCTTGAGGAACGCCACTATCCCCGACGGAACGACCATCTAGTTTGGTGGCCAGTGAACGAGACGTGTGGTGGCCAGTGAACGAGACGCAACCATGTTTTGATTTTAGCCGTAGTTTTCCTATCCTATATGTTGTATCAAACGAGTAATTTTGTTCGACAGAGTCAACGTGGCGTTTCATAGCTGCTGGCGAGGACGACGACGGTCGTCCTCGCCATCTCTGGCCGCCGTCACTGCCGTCGTCACGTTCCTGGTGGTGCGGACGTCTTGAGGGCGAGGGCGTGGAGTCCCTGGGCGAACTCGTCTCCCAATAGTTCGTACACCATCCTGTGCTGCTGGACCCGGCTCTTGCCGTCGAACGCCCTGGACTCGATGGTGACCGTGAAGTGCGTCTCGGCGTCGGGCGCTCCCGAGGGATTGCCGGCGTGCCCCGCGTGCTTGTGACTGTCGTTGACGATCTTGAACGCCATCGGCCGCAGGGACGAGGCCACTTTCCGCTCGATGGCCTGCTGGATCGGGCCCGCCGTGGACTGCTCCAGTGGGGGTATCATCTTCCCTGTGTTGCAAATCGCTCTCGAGGGCAGGTGGCGTGTCCGTCGCGATAACCGCGTTGCGAATGCGACCCACGTCATGTACGTACGGAGATGCGCGCGCGCGAGATTCGGTTGCATATGAAGTTCGTGGGGGGTTCATTCCCAGTCGTCTCTAAGGCCCCAGAGCCCCAGCCGCTCCTTGGCCATCGAGTCGTCGCCACCAACGAGGGGGCTCAGACCGTACGTGTCGTCATCATCGTGGACGTTATACCCGTGGTGGGGCGTCGGGATGGCGTCCAGGTCCTCCTCGGAAATCATCTCCGGCCTGGCGAGGGGCGCGGCGTTGATGCTCGCCATATGCGCCATCGCACCCGTGGGTGCTGCCGCAGATGCAGATGCGCTAGCACGAGCACGAGCGAGAGCATGCGCTTCGGCGCCAACACCGGCGCTCGCGTGGTCGAGGCTGCCGTTCGACGGACCGGCCATGAAGACCGGCTTGGCGTTGAACTTCTCGTCCGAACGCGCGACGGCGTCCTCCTTCCAGGCGGGCGCCTTGGAGTAGTCCTTGGAGACGGCCTTCGAGTAGCTCTGCGTGGCGAAGTCCTCGGGGGACACACCGCGGGAAGTCTTGGACGCGCGCAGGTTGGACTGGGCCGGGACGGCGACGTGGGTGGCACCGGCGTCATCGTGGTTGTTGCGGTTGTCCTCGTCGTGGCCGGCCGCGTTCTCGACCGCATTTGGCATGTGGATGGATCCCTTGACGGAACGCTGGTTGGCGTGAAGGCCAAGCCCCGTCTGCCCGGAGACCGAGTACGCCGGCACGCTGGTCGAAGCGCGCATGCTGGACTGCAGCGAGCGGGCCAGCGTCTGGGGCGAGATGCCTTTGGAGACAGTGTTAGACACCGATACTCCCATACCGAGCGGGGCCGGCACGATCGGCTCCAGCAGGGCCTTGCGGTTGGCGCGTCTGCGACGGCCATGCTGCAGCTCGTCCCGCCGGAGCTCCTCAGCGGCCTCGCCGTCAAACAGGGTCTCGTTCCCGCCGCGCACGCCGCGGGCGAGGGGTCCTGTCGGCGTGTTGCCGGCGTTCAATATAATGGTGGACAGGATTTTGTCTAGGTCGAGGTTGCAGTCGATGCGGAGCCCCGACTGTTTGTCCGCCTCGATGGAGGAGAACGTCGGCAGGCTCTGGCGGATCACCTCGCCCAGAGCCTGCACGGCCTTGGTCTGCTCGGGCGTCAGACCAGGAGAGTCCGATGCTTGCAGGTTCTCGAGACCTTCGAGGTTGTCAAAGTCCTCATGCTCCGTCCGACTGCGGCTCTTGCTCACCAGTTGATATTCCCCAGAGTACCCGCCGGGCGTGCGGCGGGGGCTCTGCGCCAGCCGAGCCGTTCCAGCCCTAGCTCCAGTCATTCCGGACATTCCGGACATTCCTGACACTCCATCATTGTGCATCTGTGACCTCGAGGACCTGCCGCGGCTGCCGAGAACGGGCACCTGGCTCATGCGAAGGGACTGAGGTGTCGGCAGGCGGTGTGCCGACCTCCTCAGCGCCGAGGACCCGCTGGTCCTGGACCTGGACGCCTTGACCTTGTCGGCGTTCGACAGCAACTTGGCAGCGAGACCAAGATCAATCGACGAGGCGATATCATCTGCCGTCGGCTGTCGCGCATTCGAAGTCCCACTCGCGGCGGGCACCGGCCGATCGGTGGCCGCGTCCTCGTCCGGCTGGATCTCTTCGGCCGCAGAGCTCTCGGCCGTGACCTCGGCGCTCTTCTGCACCTCCCGAGCCTCGTCGGACTCGAAATCCATACGTGGCGAGGATATCTCACAGAGATGGTCGTCGTCGACGTCGTCGACGCCACATGCATCGTCCAGGCCGCGCTGGGGCACGCCCGCGGGTTCCGCGGCGCCCGCTGCCGGCAGTCCGTCGTCGGCCTCATCATTCTCGTCGTCACGAACGTACTTGATCGGACTGACGCTGTTGACCTTCCTGAGGTCGAACGAATCGATAAGGGCCCTCGACGACCGGAGCAGGTTGCGGACCGGCGTCGACAGCTCGTCTGCAACGCCAGACGCCTCGGATTCGGTGTCCGCGTCCTCGCGGTCTGCAAGGGAGACAGTCGGCGCCTTCGACTTGCGGGCCGACTGCATGAGCTGCTCGACAGACACCCTGGAAGACAACGGCGAGGGAGACGGGGCGGGCAAGGGAGCCGAGGGGCCCGGCTGCGGCGAGTTGGTGGGCCCGGCGGTGGGGACCGCCGCACCAACGGACGGCACCGTGGGACTCGGGCTGTTTCCGCCGATCGACACGGTCGTCGACGCCGTCGCCACCCCGGGGGACGGCATCAGCTCGATCGAGTCGCGGCCGGCCGACGTCGCCATCGACTGCCGGCGCTCGTTGACTTTGATCTGCTGCTTTTGATTCTCTCTCCCTTCGACAACCTGCTTCTTCGCAGCCCTCTTGACCTCCTCTGCCGTCTTCGACTTGGTCAGGAACCCGATGCACTTGTTTTCTAGGTGTGCGTTGTTCAGGTCGTCCGAGAAATCCAGCAGCGCCCGGAACAGCTCCTCGGAATCCTTGATGGACTCCGGGTCCAGTCCCGAGTTGATCGCGCACTCCAAAAAGTCCGCTTCGGTCTCGGTGACGATGGCCTCCGTCGATGCCAGCTTGGACTGCGCTGCGTCCAGCCGCTTCTCGATCGTGGCCGCGGCGGGCTCATCGGCCCTCCAGGCCATCGACGCCTCGTCGACGCCATCCATCAACAGATCGAGCTCGGCCTTGACGTCGCCCAACGCGACTTGGCTCGCGGGCGCGCAGGACGGCAGATCCCTCGCCAGGTTGGGCACCTTCATCGAGCCGGCAGCCTCGGACAACTTGGCAGCGACAAAGTGCAGCAAGGACCCCTGCGCGTTGTACGCGACCCTCTTGAGCTCCTGGAGCAGCGTCGCATCGAGCAGCTTGGCCCCCTGCAGCGTCTCGCTGCACTCGCTCAGGATGATCCGGATGGCCAGGTGCAGCTTGGAGCATCCCTGGATCTCGCGACAGGCGCTCGAGATGAGGTTGGACGCGTCCTGGACGACCGCCGCCCTGGCGTCAAAGTCCGCGAAGAACCACTTGGTCTCCACCTTGGCTGCCAGGTTGTCGATGGCGGCCAGCTCGGCCATAAAGTACTCTGCCTCGCGCGCTCCTGCCAGCGACAGGCGATCCAGCGAGCGGAACAACCTACGCTCCTCGGCGGAGGGGAGGCACTCGATGAGGTCGTCAATCCGCTCCTGGGAGAGCGTCGACACCATCGACGAGTTGCCAAACACCACGTTCTTCACCATCTCGGCCGCCTCCAGGCCGCCCACCCCGAACGAGCCGAGGACGCCGTCGACAAACTGGCAGCGCTCCTTGCTCAACAGACTGCGCCTAAGCGCGGGAGGCGGCGGAGGGGTGCGCGTCTTGCCAGACTGGGCAGATTGGACCGACGCCGGGGCTCCAGCTGCTGCGGTCGGGGCGACCGCAGCAGACGAGGCGCCGGGCACGAACATCGTCGGCTGCGGGACGCTCTTGTTGTCCGAGGGCTTGTAGTTGCTGAGACGCTCCCAGACCGAGACGCTCGACTGCCGAGAGACGGAGGCCCGTGGCGTCGTCTGCGTCTTTTGTGTCGTCTTGGCGTCCTGGACTCGCTGCGCGTTCTTGACGCCGAGGGCCTTTCGTCCTCCAGCCTCGGCGAGCGTGCCCTCCAGGTCCCCACACTCCATGCTCACACGGAACTCGGCCCCGTCCTCCTTGTAGACACCTTCCGACACGAGCGAGTCGGACAGTCCCGAGTCCTCGGTCTCGGTCTCGGCGCCATCCGCGGCCTCCTCCCCAGACACCATCAGGTACGACACCGCGTGCAGCCTGTTCTTTGCGTCCCCGATCAGCCCGACGCAGCTCACCCGCAGGAATCGATCCACGCGGGCGCCGTTCCCCAAATGGAACACATGCTTGGTCTGCGTCACCGACTTTTTCTTCAGCGCCACCATGCCAACCCGCTTGAACTCGGCCGTCGCCTTGGGCGCGTGCTCAAACACCAGGGCCGCCGGCACCGACTTGCCCGGCGCAAAGGTGACACGGATGGTCACGTTCTCCGACGTCTTGTGCTTCAACTTCAACGTGCAACTGCTCTTCACTTGCTCCTGCTTGAAGGGACGAGTCTTCCAGAACGTCCCGCTTTTGGTCCTCCCCGCCCCGCTGGCCACCAGGCTGCCCTCCAGCACCTCCTTGCACCCCTGCCCCGTGGCCGTCACCAGACGGTCCACGATCGACGACTTGCTGGTTTTCGTTGTATCGTTGCATGCATCCCCCCGTGCGTTCTTCGCAGCGGCCTTCACGGCCGGGATGGTGTCCCCTCCGGCGGCCGCGAGCGCCCCGACGCCCCCGAGTCCCGCAGGCGCTCCCGTCGCCCCGGTCACCCCCGCCCCGGCCCCCGAGCCTTTCAGCTTGACGTCCACGGAAGACCTCAGCTGCTCCCTGAGCACGTTCAAGCGCGAATCGTACATTTCGAGCGACGCTTTCAGTTCGAGGTTGGGTTGCGA
>Ga0181582_10001422_pt1 | contig 18655 bp, 14 predicted proteins | sample 071ome_32_FD_132438 | JGI IMG/M metagenome (GOLD analysis project Ga0181582, IMG submission 132438) | Coastal salt marsh microbial communities from the Groves Creek Marsh, Skidaway Island, Georgia - 071405AT metaG (megahit assembly) | ecosystem: Environmental > Aquatic > Marine > Intertidal...
CGTCCTCGTCCTCTGGCGTCCAGTCATCGTTCAAGTTCAGCTCGGTGAGCTCGAGGTTCAGCAAGCAGCTCAACGAACTGATGTCGACCCTCCACGACATGGAGCCCCACTACATCCGATGCATCAAGCCGAACAAGTCGAGCGTCCCCATGGAGTTCGAGGTCCCAGGCGTGCTCCAGCAGCTGCGCTGCGGCGGCGTCCTCGAGGCCGTCCGCATATCCTGCGCCGGCTACCCGTCCAAGAGGACGTACGAAGAGTTTTGCGATCACTTCTGGATGATGTTCCTGGACGTTTCGAACGATCCCAACGGTTTCAGCGGTCCTAACAGAGCCCCGAACGCAAGGCAGATGACGCAGGCCATCATTGAGCGGAGCCTGACCCACCGGGACACGCAGTTCGGCAAGAGCCGGGTGTTCTTGCGGGCGGGCAGGATGGCCGAACTGGAGAAGAAGCGCATGGAGCTTCAGAACAGCTCGGCAACGCTGATCCAGGCCCACATCAAGTCGTGGCTGGCACGCAGAAAGTTCCAAGAGACCGTTTCGTCGGTCCTCCGCATCCAGGGCAACTGGAGGAGCTTCAAGGCCAGGGAGGAGTTGCACCACCGGCGGTCTGAGCGGGCTGCACTCAGGATCCAGACCGCATACAGGTCGTTCGCCGCGCGCAAGCGCCTGTTGGCCGTGTTCGACGCGGTCCACGTCATCCAGCGGACCTACAGGCTCTACGTGGAGAACAAGGCGCTCGCGGCCCAGCGCCGCGAGTCCGCGGCGACCCTCATCCAGTCTTCTTGGAGGACGTGCGTCGCCCGCCGGGAGTTCGAAGAGATCGTGCGGGCCGTCGTCCTGGCGCAGAGCCTGTGGCGGGCGCGCCTCGCCAGGGCCGAGGTCAGCAGGCGGCGGGTCGCGGCCCGCGAGAGCGGCAAGCTGATGCAGGACAAAGAAAACCTGGAGAAGAAGGTCCTCAACCTGCAGGAGCTTTCGGAAAATCTCAAAAACCAGCGGAACGAGCTGCGGAAGCAGCTCAAACAGGAGAAGGCAGACCGGGCCGAGGTAGAGGTCCTCATGCAGGGCGAGCTCGAGGTGGCCAGGGCCGACGTCGTGCGGTCCAAGGACGAAATCGCGGCCGCCGCCAAGTCTGCCGCCGAGACCGCTGCGCGTCACCAGGGCGAGCTCTCCAAGGCGCTCGAGGAGCTCGACGCCCAGCGTGCGGCGACGGCCGAGGAGCTGGCCGCGAGCAAGGCCCTCGTGGCCGCGCACGAGACGAAGATCAGGGAGCTCGAGGCACGAATCGAGGAAATGCAGAACGTCTCTGGAGATCGGGTCGCCAATCTCGAGGCCCAGCTCCGGATCGCGCTCGTCGAGCGCGATAACGCCATGGAGGAGGCCCAGATCGCGGCCGGCCGTCTCGGCGCCGGCCCCGTGGCGCTGGGCGGATCCCGGTCGCCGAGATCGCCGAGATCGCCGGGAGCGCCCGGAGCACCGGGAGAGAGAGGCATCGGCTCGCCGCGCAACAGCTCGGGTCACCTCGTCGCCAGGAGGTCATCACTGGACCGCGAGGACGTCCTCGGCCAGAGGAGCAGCACCGGCGTCTCCGACATGGACCGCAAGCAGCGCGAGCTGGTCGCCAGACAGCAGCAGCTCCTCAGGGAGCAGCGTGTGGCCGACCAGGAGCGCCTCATTTCGGCCCTCAAGGTCGACCTGGGGTTCCACCAGGGCAACCCCGTCGCGGCGGTCGTCGTGTTCCGCTCCTTTGTCCACTGGAAGGCCATCCAACAGGAGAAGGGGGCCATCTTCGAGCGGGTCAGCGAAGCCATTGGCATGCAGATCGAGTCTTTCCAGGAGGACAACGACCGACTGGGCTACTGGTTCACCAATACCGCCGCCCTGTACTACCTGATGCAGCGTCACACCAAGCCTTCCGCCAACGAGAACGGGATCACGGCCCGCCTGCGCATATCCGGCCAGCAGGCCGCCAAGGGGTTCCTCTCCTACTTCCGATCGCCCGGCAGGCCGGACGGCGGCGCCGGCGCCGGCGCCAGCGGAAGCCCCAGCCCGTCTGGGGCCAACGCCGTCCCCGCCTCGTACGTCCAGTTCGAGGCCAGGTACGCGGCCCTGCTCTTCAAACAGGGCCTGGGAGCGCTGGTGCAGACCATCTTCCCCCGTCTGCGCGACAACTTCAAGCGAGAAATCTCGGGCCTGCTCATCCTGTGCATGAACGCCACGGCCGCCGGCCACCGCGGGAAAAAGTCCCCTTGGAAGGAGATGGTTGACGTTCTGGACGAGCTCCTGGCCATCCTCAAGGCCAACCACGTGCCTCACGTGCTGGCTTCCAAGCTCTTTGAGGACCTCTTTGCCATCGTGGACGTCTTCCTGTTCAACCAGCTCATGCTCAAGCGAGACTGCTGCTCGTTCAGCAACGGGGAGTACGCCAAGCTGGGCCTGCATGAGGTGGAGAAGTGGACCGTAGCCGCCGGCGAGGAGTGGGTCGGCAACAGCCTGCACAACCTGTCGCACCTCCGCCAGGCCGTGACGTTCCTCGTCATCCACCAGAAGGCCCAGAAAACGCTCGACGAGATCCGCAAGGACCTTTGCCCGTCGCTCTCCGTGCAGCAGATTTACAGACTGAGCACCATGTACTGGGACGACAGGTTCAACACCCAATCGGTGAGCAACGACGTCCTGACCCAGCTCAAGGCACTGATGAGCGGCGGCCACCACTTCCTCCTCTCCGAGGACTCTGCCATCCCCTTCTCCACCGAGGACCTCGGCACCCTGTACGACGGCAAGAACCTCCTCGGCACGCTCGACAACGACACGGTCGAGGCGCTCGCGCCGCTGCTGCTCGGCGCCGAGGACTCAAGTCGGTCGGACAAGCTGGAGTACTTGACGACGAGCCTCGCCGGCGCGGCGCCGGCCGGCACCGTGTCGCCCATCAAGATGCAGAGCTTGGCTTAGATTTACATTGAATGATTTAAAAACTTACCTCAACAAAACCATCGATCGAGTGCCCCGACGCCAAGGTCGGCGACACGGGCGACACCGGCCGATGCGAGATCAGAAAATATACGTTCATTATCATCAACCGCGATGCACGCATGGCCAATCGCCATACGCGAGAAAAACTTGAAGCCCCCAAACAGGAAACAGGCAAAACGCATCATCTCAACTCCACGAGTGCCCCATTGACATCCTCGCCGCCGTCGCATCAAGCGTGCGCGACGAGATTACGCTCGACCACGAACGACGGCCCCCCCTCCAGAGACACGAGGCTCCCGGGCCTGCAAGCCACCCTGGCCCCGCGCGGAACGAGCACCCCGTCGAGGTACACGTCGTTCCTCGAATCGACGTCCGTCATGTACAACACCGAATCAGAGTCCAACGTATGGTTGTGCTTCCCATGCTCTTCGAACATCAGATGAAGACCATACTCGTTCATGATGGTGAAGTCGTTCTGTGCACTGACTGTGTCCTTTGACCCGAGCGTGCAGGCGTGGTGCGTCGACAAACAGCCCGTGAGGTCGATGGACGGCGCCATCCTCCCCTTCGGAGTCCCCGTCTGATGGAGCGTCCAATAGGCCGAATTTTGGACCACCAGAGCCTAGAGAGAGAGAGAGAGAGGGGATTGATGGAGCGGGGGTATTGCGTGAGGAGATATCTCGACGAGACTTCCGTGGGGGTCGGCCTCGTGTCGGGGCCGGCCTCGTGTTGGCCTCGTGTTGGCCTCGTGTTGGCCTCGTGTTGGCCTCGTTTATCCGCCGTCGCCGTCGACAAATCTTCGAGCGAATGAACATCGGGCCGACGACAGAGCACAGTCGAGAATCGGAACGTACGTGTCCTCGTTTGGGGCGGATCGATTTGACCGGAGCGCGCAGCGTCAGCATCATCGTTTCAGGCCTGTGTGGCGGTTTTTTGAGCAAATTAGCGAGGCAGAAGGAGCAAATTGTTCTGGGTTTCGGCACCCTTTTCGGCATTCACCCGTTTCAAGCCCGACGTGGAGCCCGAGAAGGGACGCGGAGGAGCTGTCCATCGGGCCGAAGCATTCCGTCCTGGCGCCCCCGCGTTTGCCTACGTGATCCTGAACTTGCCGAAGCATGCGAGTCACCCCGATCCACGCGGTCCCAACCCAGCCAGCCAGTCAGCCAGTCAGCCAGTCAGCCAGTCAGCCAGTCAGCCAGTCAGTCAGTCACCGCACTGCCCGGGGTCAGTCGTCCGTGCCACGTGGCTCCCCGCGACGCCCACCCACCCCTCGACGCCCACCCACCCCACCCATCCCCACCCGGCCCACCCGACCTGCTTGCCCCGACGGGAGCGACCAACCATCGAGGCCATGCCGTGCAGCTCACCACCATCCCCCTCTCAAAAATCTCGCCTTCACTGCCACGTCCACACCGCCCCGGCAGTCAATATTCATTGCTCATAGGTACGTATCACGCATCTCTCTTCCCTCTGACGGCACGACAGTCACCGCCGGCCCTGCGTGCGCTCGAATGTGTCACTTGAACAATTTCGCCGTCGCACGAGTGGCTGGCCCACGCTCCCGTTCCTTCCGCTCCTCCGCCGTATACGACGTCGCTATGACACCCAGAGCTTCTGTCATGGCCATATCAAGCGCGGAAAGAACGGACGACGGCGTGTTCGGCCGAGGGGCCGAGTGCCTGCCTGACTGGATGCTCGAAGGAGAGCGAGCGCGGGAGCGGGTCGACGTCGTCGTCGTCTCCCCTCCCTCTCTCCCTCTCTCCCTCTCTCCCTCTCTCCCTCTCCCCCTCTCCCTCCCTCTCTCCCCCCTCGTTCCTCCCCCGCGCTCACGCCCCTCCCCCTCCCCCCTTCCACCAGATATATACCACACAATGGCTCGCGAGGGAAAGAACACGGTGGTCTCGAGGGAGTACACCATCAACCTGCACAAGCGTCTGCACGGCGTCACCTTCAAGAAGCGGGCGCCGCGCGCCGTGAAGGAGATCAAGGCGTTTGCGGGCAAGGTGATGCAGACCGAGAGGGTGAGCGTGGATGTCAAGCTGAACAAGGCCATCTGGAGCCAGGGAATTAGGTCGGTGCCGAAGAAGCTCCGCGTGGTCATCTCCCGCAGGAGGGCCGAGGACGACGAGGACGAGGCCATGCACACCGTGGTCGAGCTCGCCGAGGACCAGGACTTTGCCGGCAAGGGCGTCGTTGTCCTCGACGAGTAAACAGATATAGTCGTTCGAGTTCGTGGTTGTGAGTGTAAGGGCGTATTTATACAGAAAAGCGGACACGCCTCCCCCTCCCCCCCTCTCCTCCTCTCCCTTTCTCTTCTCCTATCATTCCACCATTACACCAACACGAATAAATTACCGACAGACACGTCCCACTTAGAACCTCAGCTTGGTAAAGAACCACCTGTTCTTCCCGCTCTTGAACTTCTCCTCCAGAATACTCTTGGCCTCCTTGTTCGCTGCTGTCCTGCTCGTCCCGTTCTCCAAGCTCTCGCTCGTAATCACATTCTTCAGGTCCGCATCCAGCGTATACCTCGTCGGCATCAAATGCTGATAATTCACCACCTTCGTAAACGTCTTCAAACTCGACCGACGCCCCTGCTTCTTCTCAGACTGCTTCTTCGTCACCTTACGCGGCTCCTTCGACAAACCACACACCAGCGCGTGCCCATACGTACGAGACCCGTGCCCATCATCGTAGTTCTTCACAATCACAGCCTTCTTCCCCGCATACCTCCCCGACAGCAGAATCACCACCTTGCCAGTCTACAGATAATGGGAGCGAAGAAGGCAGTGAGTCGTCGAGTCTGCGAATTCATTCGAATCCAAGGCGAGCTTCGCTCGCCTTGGATTCACCACGCCGCGTCTCCGCGTCTCCACGTCTCCCCGCCTCCGCGTCTTCGTCTCTTCTACGCTTCTACGCTTCTACGCTTCGTCGCCGACGATTCCGCAGAGCCACCACCGCCGCATTCACAGCCTCCAAATTCCCTCCAAATCCCTTCCCGCCCTCCCCCCGCCCCTCCCGCCCTCCCCCACTCCCCCGCACCAAATACAACCACAACAGTATAAACACGCGACAAATGCACCAACGGAACGCGGGAAGACGGAGGAATGACGCGGATGATTCGGCGCAGCCGCACAGGCCCGAATCGGCCCAGAGCCCACGAGTCGCCCGCCGTCGAGCCTCGACAGACCCCATACGGCGACGGATCGGTAGCGTACCTTCAAGAACTTGACCATCGTGACCACGCGATAGAATAACAGAACTTTCGAGTGTACGAGTAGCGAAACCAGAGCCAGCGTTTCGCGTACCTCTGGGATCGTCCGATGGCCACTGTGCATTTCGTATACCCACGCGGACGTCAAGTCGTCAAGAACACGTCGTTTCAGACAGACGGTAGACGGTAGACGGCAGACGACCGGTTTATTGCCGTGGTTTCCATTCATTCCAGGCATCGCTCCATCGAAAATCTCGAATCCTCCACTCGTGGTGGTTCTGTATCGACCCGTGGTTCGGTAGATAGAGCACGATGAGCTCAATGCTGTCTATGCGACAGGTATCGGTGGCGGACCGAGCACAGCGAGTCTGCCGTCACGGTCACGGTCGGCAGCATCGGCAAACGACGACTCTGACTCCGAAAGCCGCAGTCTCTGGCGTCGAGGCCGAGACACGAATGGCTGGGATGTCTCTTCGACTGGTCGGTGGCGAGCGGCGACGAGGCCAGCGGCGGGCACCCGCCGCCGCTGTTGCCTCTGCCTGTGTTGTTGCCTCTGCTTCCAGCGACAGCCCTTCTCCTTCTTCTTCTTCTTCTTCTTCGCCGCCACCCCTTTCCTCCCTGGCGAAGCGTACCCTCTTCGGCATGCTCCTGGGTCTCTCCGCGGCCATTATCATCATCATCGGGTCGTGGCCGTTTGCCATTGTGGTTTGTCTGGCGTCCTACCAGTGCTCCCAGGAGTTTATCGGGATGGTCAATGCGCAGGGGATCGCGCGTGGGATGAAGCCACCGCCCCCCCTCGTGTCCTCCTTCATCTCCCTCCTCTGCGTCGGGCTGAACGCCTGGTCGTACCTATCGGGCGGGAAGATGGCGTCGGCGATGGCCGTGGCGACCTTTGCGGTGCTCTCGCTGCAGCTGTTTGCGTCGGAGAAGCCTCGTTTCTCGCAGCTCACCTCGTCGGTCTTCGGCTTGATGTACTGCGGATATCTTCCGAGTTTCTGGATCAAGTTGCGTCTGTTGTCGATGCCGGCGGTGAATACGGTGTTTCTGCAGAGTGCGCTGTCGCAGGGTTTGCTTGGGGGGGTGGCAAATGCGACGGTGGGGCTGGTGGCGACGTGGACGGTGGTGCTGTGTATCATTGCGGCGGACACGGGGGCGTACTTCTGCGGGAAGTCGTTGGGGAAGACGCAGCTGATCAAGGTGTCTCCGAAGAAGACGGTCGAAGGGGCGGTTGGGGGGCTGGTGAGTAGCATCCTGGGGGCGTTGTTGTGTTGGAGGATGTTTCAGTGGCCGGGGAGTTTGGTTGGGGGGGTGGCGATGGGGACGATTGTGTTCGTGAGTAGTATCTTCGGGGACTTGATTGAGAGCGTGATTAAAAGGGATGCCGGGATGAAGGATGCGAGTAATTTGATCCCAGGGCACGGTGGGTTGTTGGATCGGTTGGATTCGTATCTGTTTACAGGGGCGTGCGTGTACTTTTTCATGCGGTTCTTTTTGGTCGGGTTTGGGTTGGGGTAGGCGGAAGAAGAACGGGAATGTAAGAGATGGTTGGTTCAGCGGCATCGGCTGTATTCCGCACACAAGCAGTCGCTCTCGGCCGACGGCACCGTGGGCGAAGAGCACTACTACCATCACCAGTCGACGTGCTTGGAGACGGTCCTGGACTGGAACTTATCAAGGAGCTCCTTCCCCTCGATCGAGGGGAGAACTCAAGGGGGATGGTCGTGGACGAAAAAGACGACGGGGCAGTGGTATTTATCAAAATCAGAGTGGTGGGAGCGAAGTGAACTTCGGTGGAGTGTTCATACACGTACCGAGGCCAAGAAACGACACACGACGGCGCTGTGTGACCTGTCGGAATTTGAAATTCTCACGCATCTACCGAACAGACACGTGCAGACACGTGCACGCGTCATCATCACATACATACATACGTCGGTGATAGATAGGCAACGGACAGTATGTACACAGCGGTGACCGCACCGCCTTGCGCGCTCGTTCGGGCGAATTTACCGCATGCCGCCCGGACGAGCCGTCTGGCCTCGTCCTCGCCGGTCCGCGTTCGGTCGGCGTCAGTCGGTCGGCACGCGCGCGTTGGGGCTTCGGGGCAGGAGGGGGGTCTGAGCTATAAGGCTGCTGGGGTGGATATTGAGGCTGGGAATGAGTTGGTGAGGAGGATTCAAAAGCTCAACCCGAGCATCGGGGGGTTTTCGGGGATGGTGCCGTTTGGGGATTCGTACCTGGTTGCGGGGACGGACGGGGTGGGCACCAAGCTGAAGCTAGCGTTTGATCTGAATACGCACGATACGGTGGGGATTGATCTGGTGGCGATGAGTGTGAACGATATTATTACGTCGGGGGCGAGGCCGATGTTCTTCCTGGATTACTTTGCGTGCGGCAAGCTGGATGTCGATACGGCCGAGCAGGTGCGTTGTTGTTGTTGTTGTTGTTGTTGTTGCTGCTTTCGGTCGTTGTTGATTTCGTTGTCGTTGGGTCGTTGGGTACCAATAGAAGAAGCAGGCCGATATTGTCATGCCCCGTCCTGTTTCTCGGGGGCGGGGTGATCGAGTGTCTGCGAGAGTGAGAGTTTGGTTTACTGATTTCCACAACAGTTCGACGATAGCTGAGGCTGGAATGATCCCCAAACGACAACCCGATTTTTGGACCACCCCCGCTTGCTCGCTCGCCTGCTCGCTCGCGCACCTCACGACTAGACGACGGCATCCAATCACGTCTGCCAGGTGGTCAAGGGGATCGTGGACGGCTGTAACGAGTCCGAGTGTCAACTGCTTGGCGGGGAGACGGCGGAGATGCCCGGTTTCTACGCGGATGGCGAGTACGACCTCGCCGGATTTGCCGTCGGGTCGGTGAAGAAGGACAAGGTCATCGACGGCTCGCGTATCCAGGCGGGGGATGTCATCATCGGATACAAGTCGAGCGGTGTGCACTCCAACGGGTTCAGTCTGGTCCGAAAAGTGATTGAAACGTCTGGCAACAGCTTTGATACCGTTGTCGACTGGAGCGACAAGTCGCTGGGACACACGCTGCTCACGCCGACGAGGCTGTACGTCAAGGAGGTCATGTCGCTGATCGATATGGTCGACGTGAAAGGTCTGGTGCATATTACCGGGGGTGGGTTCGTCGAGAATATCCCCCGTGTGATTCCCAAGGGGCTCGGGACGCGCATCACCCGCGGCACGTGGGAGATCCCGCCGCTGTTCAAGTGGATCCAGGAGAATGGAGGCATCGCGGACAGCGAGATGTACCTGACGTTCAACATGGGCATCGGTATGATTGCGGTGATGACCAAGGCGGACGCGGACAAGGCGCTCGCCGCCGGGGTGGACGCGACCATCATCGGCGAGGTCGTCGACGGGAGTGGCGTGGAGATTGTGTAGGGTATATCCGTGTATAAGGGATGTTTTCTGTTGCAAACAAATCAATTGGAAGTTTCGTCGTCATCGTCAACGTCGTCAACGTCGTCATTGTCGTCATCGTTCGTCTCTAGGAAGTGATTTCGTCGTCGTCAGAGTCGAGCAGGTCGTCCGAGCCGTGCATGGAGCTCGTGGGCCTGCTCGCGGCCTCGGCCGCGAGCGTCTGGATCCTGAATGCGCTCTTTCCAGACGCGTCCGACACGAGCGTGCGTCCCTTGCTCTCCTCGATCTTCTCCTTCTCCGCCAGGATCATGTCGTCGTGCGGGAAGAAGGTCCACTGGATCGTCTTCTCGATCAGGCGACTGCCGAAGGTCAGCACGTAGCACACCATGATGATGAACCAGAACAGCGGCGTCGCCAGGCACTCTTCGGCCACGCCGATCTGGGCCGGATCGTAGATCTTGAGGCCCAGCTCGATGTAGGGGAAGACGATAAAGTACGGGTAGACCAGGAAGTAGGACAGGATGACGAACCAGAAGAACACCCACGTCCAATACCTCGCAATAAGGGCTGCCTCGAGCGTAATCGTACCCAAGAGGGCAGCGAACGTGATCTTGCCGATGGAGTAGACGTCCGAGATGTTGTAGCGCCCGACCGTGGTGAGCGAGTAGTACGGGACGAAGAAATTGACCGCGGCATGCGCGATGCCCAGCAGGATGCCCGATTTCCAGAACGATAACGTGCTCAGCGAGTTGTTGTCCCGCTTGTTGTAGAGCTGCGGGTACCTGATGAAGGCCGTCAGCGAGCCGACGGGCCTGTCGAGGACCGCAAAGAGGAGGATCGGCATCGAGCTGAACACGACGTTGAACATGCCGGCCGTGATAGAGTCCACCAGCGCCTGTCCCGAGTACCCGTTGTAGAACTGGTAGTAGAACATGATAAAGGCGAACGTGATGTTCTTGTAGAACGAGTACTTGATGAGGCGGGAGAGGCGGTAGTAGGCGAGGTTGCCGTGGACCAGCAGCAGCGGCACCAGGAAGCGGAACTGCGAGATGGCATAGTCCGAGCTGTTGGTCGCCTGGCGTCCCTCCTTGCCCATGATGCCGATGCCGACATCGGCCGTCTGGATCATGGCCACGTCGTTTGCACCGTCGCCGATCGACAGCATCTTGCCCTGCAGCCGGCGCTTGTACCTCTTGTACCAGCGGATGATGCCCCTGCTCTTCCCGGCGGCCTTGCTCATCTCGTACTCCTTCATCATCGAGACGACGGCCGCCTTTTGGCTCGGGCTCGAGCGGCTGATGACGACGCCGCTGCACCTCGCCACGATCTGGGCCATCCTGAGCTGGAGCGCGTCCGAGGCCAGGACGTAGTTCAGCGTGGGGCCGTCGATGGAGAACTCGCCATGCTGCCACGTGTCTGGGATCTCCTCGAGGTCGTCGACGGTCAGTCCGGTCTCCTTCCGGTACATGGCCTCGATCTTCGACTCGGCGTCCCCGATCAGGTCAGTCACGCGGGCCACCGGATCGTCGGCGTCACCGACGTTGACGATCATCAGGCTGTCGACATGCTTGACCAGATTGCACGACACGGCGATGTTGATGGCCGTCTCCTGCTTGTCCCCGGTGATCATCCAGATGCGAATGCCGGCGTCGAGGAGCGTCTCGATGGCGGCCGGCACCCCCTGCTGGAGCTTGTCCTCGATGGCCGTAACGCCGATGAGCTCGAGGTCCGTCTCGATCTCGAGACCGAGCGCGTCGAGCGCGTCCTCTCGCCCCTCGAACAGGCACGAAGCCTCCTGGTACCGTCGGTCCCACTCGGCGTACTCCCTCTCGGGGATGAGCTTGGTGCCCAGCACGAGCGTCCTCAGCCCTTCGCACGCAAACGTGTACAGATTCTCGTTGGTATGGTCCAAGAGCTTCTCGTTGGTCCCCTTGCGGATCTTGGCCATGACCTTGGTGTCGGAGCCCTTGCAGTACAGGCGGACCGACCCGTCGGGCGTGCGGGCGATGACCGACATGCACCCGCGATCGCTGCTGTACTCCATGACATTCAGAATCTCGTACTCGACCTCCTTGCCCAGCAGGCTGAGCGTGAGCTTGCCCTGGGAGCGCTTCTTGAACTCGAATCCGAGCTGCCTGGCGGCGTCGACCAGGGCCACCTCGTCGGGCGAGGGGCCCTGGTACGAATCGTCCTCCTCGATGATGAGCGAGTGACACAGGCACAGGTTGGTGAAGAAGTCGGTCATATGGTGTCCCAACGTCGTGTCCCAGCCGGACTCGAGGTTGTCTGCGATGACCCCGAGGTCGGATGCCGTGCCGGCGCTGGGCTTGCTGCTGTGGAACGCCATGATCTTCTTGGAGCTCCCTCCAGAGTACACCGCAGTGTCCAGAAGCGGCATCCCCTTCATGACCCGGGCCGCCCTGGCCAGGTTCCTGTCGAAGCCCTCGAGCGCCTCGAGGCCCGTGTCGCCCTCGTGCTCCTCCAGCTTGAACTTCATGTCGCCGTATATCGCTCCCTTGATCGATATCTGGCGCAGCTGCATCTCGTTGGACGTGAGCGTCCCGGTCTTGTCGCTGAAGATGTACTCGACGCGGCCCAGGTCCTCGTTGAGGTTTGAGTTCCTGCAGATGGCGTGCTCCTTGGTCACGGGGTTCTTCATCATCTTGTCAAAGTTGATGAAGATGAACCCTTGCCAGAATTTGACAATTTCCAGCGTGACAAACAGCGAGATGGGCACCAGGTACGACAGCAAGATCCAGAACGTGAAGAAGTTGAGCACGATCTGGACAAAGCCGTTGGAGTAGACGCCCTGCACCTTGGAGTCGAGCGCCAGATAGAGGTGATCCTGCCCCTGGTTGACGATCCACACATAGCTCATGACGGCCAAGAAGACACACATGGCCATCTGCAGCAGGATCACGAGCGAGATCTGCAGGTTGAGGAACCTGTCGAACGACCCGACCTTGAGCGGCGTCTTGGTGGCGTTCATCTGGATCCGCGTGGCCTTGCCCGCGTACACCACCAGACCCACAATGTAGTTGGAGTTCTTCAACGTGCATCCCCGCAGCAGCATCTCGTTCATTGTCGTCGGGATGGTCGAGCTCTCGTCGCTGGCCCGCCGACGACAGCTGATCGTGCCCTTGAAGTTGTGCAGGTTGATGTTGGGGCTCTCCGCCCGCAGCGTCAGTTGCACGTCTCGCAACGACTCGATCGAATCGATCTCCGGAATGTCTACCGGCTTTCGGATCTTCAGGTTTGTCTCCCCGTCCAGATTCGTCGTCTTGATGAAGCACACGTTGTCCGGCAGATCCGAGTACAAACACAGCAGGTCTGCCGGGAAATTCTCATCGTCCTTCACCATGATGGCATCCCCCACTTTGATATCCGTCCACGACACGTCCTCCACCCGAAGGGTCGACCCCTCGCCCTCGAACACCACCCGATGCGTGATGCTCTTGTTCAATATCTCATCCTCGCGATGCCGCTTGACGTCCTCCCAAATCGCTTTCACACCGGCCACGACCAGCACAAACGTCAGCGCCATGGTCGCACCGATGCCGCTGTACGGCGACACCACCGACCACCACGACAGGCCGGCCTGGATCAAAAAGTACAGGTACGCCACCCTCGTGAACATCTCAAACAAGAAGATCGGCAGAAACGTCACCAGGTTGTACTTGGACGTCGTCACGCGGTTGTCCTCCTTGAGAAGAGAGAGACGGGGTGGGTGGGTGTACGAGTGAGTGCGTGGTGATGCGTCGTGTGAAGATGAACGAGAGCGAAGCGACCCGTGAAACTCTCCCTCTCCCTCTCTCTCGGGAGAGGGAAACCCCATCCAGACTGGGTTGGACTCCCTCTCTCCCTCTCTCCCTCTCTCCCTCCCCAGAGAAAGAGAGGCCCCATCCAGGCTGGTGGCACCCACCCAAAACAAACAACTCCCAGCAAACACACCAGACCAACACCTACCTTCATCAGCTCTGCGTTCAACCCACCACCGCCCTTCTTCTTCCCCCACCGCCCCCGCCCTGCCTCTGCCTCCGCCCCCTCCCCGGCCTCCTCCCACCGCCCATACCGTATCGTCCTGACCCCCTCGTCCTTCCCCTCCGTCTCCCCCGCCCCCGCCCGCTCCTCGTCCAAACTCGCCTCATGGACCAGCGTACTCGTCCGATACACCGCCTGATCCGCCGCCCGCCGATACGGATCCACACTCGTCCGCGCCTTCACCACGTTCCTCGAATTCATCTTCTTCATCGCGCCCATCATCACCGTCGGCGAACGCAACACCGCATCAAGCGTATTCTTCATAAACCCAGGAGCCCCAGACGACGACTGCAACGACGACGACGTCGAGGGGAGGGAAGAGCCCCCCCCCGAGAGGTCGCTCCCGGCCACTCGTCCACGAGCAGGCTGACTACCACTTTCGTCTTTTTCCGAGGGATCCCGCTGAACCCGCAGCGGTGTCAACGACGCCTGCGCCCGCTGAGACGAGGAACGCGAGGAGGAAGCGTCCTCTGTGTTCGACTTCCCCACGTTGTCGTTGTCGTCGGCCATCGCGGATTTTCTTCAACGAATTCAAGAATTCACACGAAATTCTCAACTGGAACTGTGCGTTCTTCCCCGTGGTGGTTCGTTCACGCCGAAGGAGGCGGATGATGATGGTATCTCCTCCTGAGAATACAATGGAACCAAAGAGAACGGGTGATGATGACAACTTCGAGGAGTGAAAGAGCAGGTCTTTCCTTCCTCGAGTGCCTGGACCACCGGAGGTCTTTCCGCTTCGTCGTGTGTCGTGTGTCGTGTGATGTCTCGTGTCTTGTGTCTTGTGTGTCGACCTGCAGTCGGTCTCTTCGGGAGGAGAGGAAGGCTCTGCGCTCGGCCGCCGCCCGGTGATCTGCACGCGCACAACCGGTGGTGTGCGCGGAAGAAGAAGGCCGAAGCCGAGCAGGCTGTCAATCACAGTCCTCGAGGACTCCTGGAGATGGCAGAGAGATGGCAGAGAGCGGAGAAAGACAGAGGCTCATTCCCATTCCTCTCAATCCTGATCCTTCTCTCTCTCTTCGCGCCTTCTTCTTCCGAATCGCAACTCTACAAAAATCCATTCCCGCGACAGCACCGACAAAACAAACATCCCACCGTCCGTATTCTATACCATATACCGTATACCATATACCATATACCATGGCGACGGCCACGACGCATCCAGGCGGTCACGCAGCGCACAACGCGACGGCCGTCCCGGGGGCCCTCGGCGCGCCTCCCTCGTCGTCGTCCCCTTTGTCGTCGTCGTCTCTCCAGCACCAGGTCCAGGTGATTCCGCTGGGCGCGGGTCAGGAGGTCGGTCGGTCGTGTATCATCGTCAAGTTCCTGGACAAGACGATCATGTTTGACTGTGGGATCCACCCGGGGTACCACGGGCACGCCTCGCTTCCCTTCCTGGACCACATCGACCTGTCGACGGTGGACGTGATGCTCGTGACGCACTTTCATATGGATCATATTGCGGCGGTGCCGTTCGTGGTCGGGAGGACGAACTTCAAGGGTCGGGTGTTGATGACGCATCCGACCAAGGCGATCGGGCACACGTTGCTGAAGGATTACGTCAAGTTGAACAGCAAGGGGGGTGGGAGCGGGAGTGGGATTTACGGGGATAAGGATGTGGAGATGACGATGGAGCGGGCAGAGGTGATTGATTTCGGGCAGACGGTGGACGTGGACGGGGTGCGGATCACGGCGTATCGCGCGGGGCACGTGTTGGGGGCGGCCATGTTCATGGTGGAGGTGGCGGGGATGCGGTGTTTGTATACGGGGGATTATAGTCGGATCGCAGACAGGCATATGCCCGCGGCAGGTACGTAGTAGTAGTAGTACGGGTGTGGTATCGGTGCTCGCTCGCTCACGTAGCACTCACTCACCTCCCTCTCTCTCTCTCTCTCTCTCTAGATTTGCCGGTGGATCAGCGTCCGAATATTGTCATCGTGGAGTCGACGTATGGGGTGTCGCGGCACCTGCCGCGTCGCGAGCGGGAGGAGAAGTTTGCGGCGATGGTGCATAGCTCGGTCTCCCGGGGGGGTCGGGTGTTGTTGCCGGTGGTGGCGTTGGGTCGGGCGCAGGAGCTTTTGTTGATTTTGGAGGAGTACTGGAGCAAGCATCCCGAGCTGCACGGCGTGCCGATCTATCAGGCGTCGGGGTTGGCGCGGAGGGCGATGACGGTGTACCGGTCGTACATCGAGATGATGAACGATGACATCCGGGAGGCATTGAAGCGGACGTCGAATCCGTTTCAGTTCAAGCACGTGACGCATCTGCGGTCGACGAGCCAGTTTGATGACGTGGGGCCGTGCGTGGTGATGGCGACGCCGAGCATGCTGCAGAGTGGGATGAGCCGGGAGCTGTTCGAGGCTTGGTGCGGGGATCCTAAGAACTGCACGATTATCGCGGACTTTGCGGTGCAGGGGACGCTGGCGAGGGACATTCTGTCGAGTCCGAAGGATATCATGGCGAAGAGCGGCGCCAGGTGGGTATTGTTATGTCTCACCCCGTCCGACACCCGTCTCACCCCGTCCGACACCCGTCTCACCCCGTCCGACACCCGTCTCACCCCACCCTTCGCAGACTGCCGCTGCGGTGCCAGGTGGACGCGATTTCGTTCTCGGCGCATGCGGACTTTCCGCAGACGAGCGAGTTTTTGGATGCGTTGGATCCGCCGCACGTGGTGCTGGTGCACGGGGAGGCGAACGAGATGCAGCGGCTGAAGAAGGCGCTCGAGCAGCGGAGCAAGGTTCTGGGGTCGAGCCGGACGGTGTACACGCCAAAGGTACGTAGTAGTAGGTGGGGTGAGCACGAACGGGGAGGGGTGACGGGAGCGCAGCAACCGTCCCCCCCTCTCACATCTCTGTCTCTCTCTCTCACTCGTTCTCGCCGCTCCATCGTCCAATCGTAATGAAAGGTGACGGAAGAGGTGCTGATTGCACACGCGCCCAAGCGCAAGGGCGGGCTGTACGGCTCGATCAGCGGCGCCAGCAACCTCACGAAACCGACCAAGCGGGTCCAGGGCGTGGTGGTCAAGAAGAACGGGCACCTGTCGGTGATGAACCAGGACGACCTGGGGCTGTACACCAAGCTGCAGACGGGATCGGTGACCCAGCGCCAGTCCATCCTGTACAACGGCAAGTTCAAGGACCTGCGGCTGAGCCTGGAGATGACGTTCGACGACGTCTTCTTCGTGGACGGCGGCGAGAGCGGCGACGATGACAGCCAGCGGGATGGCAATCACGGCAGCCACCAGATGGTGCGCATCGGGGAGAACGTCACGGTGACGAGCGACGGGGGCGGGAGCGGCCGGGTCGTGCTCGAGTGGGTGAGCGGGAGCTCGAACGACCTGATTGCGGACGCCGTCATCGCGCTCATCCTGCTGGAGAACGACTTTGGCGAGGACGACGACGAGAAGGACGGGGCGGGGGCGAAGGACGACGAGATTCGCGTCCTGGAGCGGGTGCTGCACTCGCAGTTCGGCGAGACGCGGGTGGACGACAAGGCGGGCAAGATTTTCGTCGAGGTGGAGGGCAGGCACGTCATCGTGGAGTGTGTAGTGAAGGGAGGGGGGGAGATTGCAGAGGTGAGGGTGACGTGCGCCGACGGGGTGTTGAAGGGGCGGGTGGAGAAGGCGCTGGAGCGGTTGTTGCGGTGCATGAGGAAGCGTTGAGGAGGGGAGCGGCGGGGAGCGAAGCGACCCGCTGTTGGGGAGGGAGAGGGTCGTTTTCCTCCTCCTCTTTGCCGTCGTCTCTTCTTCCTGTAAGTGACTGGGTTGGTTGGTTAGTGGGGAGCGGAGCGACCGTTGGGTGGGTGGGAGCGGAGCGACCGTCGGGTACGTGGTTGAAGGTGGAGTCAAACCAAACTTCTGCCCCGTCGTTCAATGCGCTGCGGTGAGAACCAGGTTTTCTTGGATGGCCGTTCCACCACAAAACGCCGTCTTGTCTTCGTTCAAGAGGGCAACGTACGAACCGTATGCGTTCTTTGGGGCCTTTTCTCCTCCGATGATACGGCTGGCGAGAGATGAGGTGGCTGTGAGATGAAACAAGCTTCGTGGCAGGGACAGGGACAGGAGGCCGCGCGAAACGGGTGGTGGCAGCGTACCTTTCCGTCGTATTGAACGAAACGATCGAGTCGGCCGCAGCGAGCGACAAAAACGCAACGGCGTAAAGGAGTCTGCACAGGAAAGCGTTCATGGTCGGTCGGTTGGAAAGCGAATACGGAAGTTATCCCTGCCCAGACGGATCAATGAAATAAATGTACTGTGCAAAATCAAGTGTAGCACAAAATAAAATACTTTTTGTGCGTCAGTTGACAGGACGTACGAGAAAGCGTCGATCGCCAGCATACAGAGGGATGAAGAGGCCGTCGACCGGGGATGGTTATATACTTCTACCACGTACAAACGCCCTCATAATCAGCAAGTGATTTGAAATGGCTGAAAGTGCGAGTGCAGCTCAAGATCGCCTTACACGAATACCTCGACGAGACCAAATTTACTTCAATTGCTACTCAGGATACCTCCTAGGCCAACGTTGTCAACGCCACTGCCATCACAAAGGCCACGGTGGCGGCCGCTTGGGAACCGGCAGAGGTAAACGGAGCACAGGTTGTTTCATTGACAGTGAGTGGGAATTTGTAGCTGCTTGGCAGTGATGCCGCAAACTCTTCGCATGGAATTTCCACCCCGTCACAATTTGCGATTCCTGCAAAGCAATTGTCGTCTACGCAGACGCACGAATTGCTGTAAAACCTCATCTCTGCGGCAGTCACGGCCGGAGCCAGGAGCAAGATAAAGAAGAGCGCTTTCATTCTTCGTGGTATTGTCCAATATTGTACATACTTTATGTTTATGTACGCGTACAGGACGTATGAGTTGGGTGAATTGGAGACGGGGCTAGAAGGCATCGACCCGGGATGAATAAGGTCATCGATCCGGGAGAATAGGGTATAGGAAATGCCTTCGACCCGGGACGGAAATGTTCGACCAGTGTTTCTGCATTCAGAGAAGTGGCCTTAAATAAGGCCGCGAGGTGTGCGAGCAGGTGTGCGAGCAGGTGTGCGAG
>Ga0181582_10001428_pt1 | contig 18620 bp, 20 predicted proteins | sample 071ome_32_FD_132438 | JGI IMG/M metagenome (GOLD analysis project Ga0181582, IMG submission 132438) | Coastal salt marsh microbial communities from the Groves Creek Marsh, Skidaway Island, Georgia - 071405AT metaG (megahit assembly) | ecosystem: Environmental > Aquatic > Marine > Intertidal...
AGTTCAATCATTTTTAATTTTTTGTCTAATTTAGCAGTTTTGGCATCTAAACTAGTTTTTAGCATGCCTCCTGCAACTTCAAATACTCTGCCGCTGTATCGACTTTCAACATTCATGCCAAGATCCATAAGGTCTTCATATGCAGTTAAGGCTCGTTGAGCAATGTCTTCCAATTCTGCATCTGCCTTGTCTCCTAAACCTTTTACTGCTGGTAAAGCACTTGCAATTTTGTCTAATTCTGCAATACTTCTAGCATCGTCTTGTTGTTCTACTATTGCTTGCTCTGCCTTTTGTTTATTTTCTTCTTGAACTTTTGCTTCGGCTATAATTTCTTTACTATCTGGCAAGTCTAATAATTCTTCTAATTTTTTAGTCATTGTGTCACCATTATATGCTACTATTATTTATCTGTTCATATCCGAGGTGCTTAAATTCTAAATCGCATATTCTGTTAACAAGTTCAACTATTCTTTTATTCTTAAACAAAAAACTATAATCATTAACCCAAGGATTTGTATTTTCTTTAGGAAATGGTATTGTATTATTACCTAATATATCTTGTATGATAGAAAAATCTTTTTCTATTTGATCAAATCTTAAAACATAATCACAAGTTTTTGCTATTTTCCATTGTAAATTGTTTTGGAATTTTGTTTTTAAAGCGGTTGTTAAATAAGCAAAAAAATGCTGCCTTATTTGTGAATGGTTATGATTTTTTAAATCTGCATACCAAGGAAATTTTTCATTTCTACTTGTATGATAAAATAAACTAGCCCATCTATCATAAGGATTGCGTGTTACACAAAATTGAATTCCTAAGTCTTGGCCAAAATGTTTTCTTGTTTGTTTAGCAGTGATATGTAAATTACGTTCTGTTGTAGACTTTATTTCATAATTATTTGCTAGATAAAACCGTATCGAGGTGCCTCCTGCTTTTGGAATATGTAAAAAAGTAACTTTTTTTGGTTTGATAACCATGCAACTCATTATCTGCGTTTTCCTTGATGAAATATATCTCCTTCATTAACAATTCGAAAATATATTCCTTTTTGTTTACACCACTTGTATGCTGCTTCCCATTTTGCTTGATTTATAATCCAGTGCGCTTGATTTGCTCTGCTGCGGCCAAGTTTTTCTTTTTTTGTTTGATTTTCTGGCTTAACTTCTATTAGTTCAACTCTACTCTTGCCTTTTTTATCGCTATACGCAATAAGAAAGTCGGGCACGTATATAGTGCTTCTACCAGTTAATGGATTTTTATAAGGAATCTTTATACTCTCACTAGACCATTGAGTAACTGATGGGTGTTCGTCACAAAAACGACAAAAAGCAAATTCCCAACTGCTTCGATAAGTCGGGCTTCTATTGCCCATATATTTTTCAGGATTTTTTAGATTATACTTACCTTGAGCAAAGCGAGACATATCAATTTATAATATTCCTTGCTTCGAAATTGTCGGTATCGGGTTGTGTCTTATAACCTAGTGTGCTTATCTTTGGTCTATTATAATTAAGAACTTCGGTAACAAGTGCACTAAGTTGAACATCTGTAAGACCTTTTAATGTATCTAATAATTTAAAAATTTTTACATTATCAAGTTTTGCTTGTGTAAGTAGAACTGTTGCTACTGAAGTTGCAGCATTATTTTCAAAACCTCTTTTTTCAAAAAACCCAACAACAGTGTCAACATCATTTGCAGAAAAAGTTATCGGGTCAACAAAATAATTATTAAAAAAACTTTTTACTTCAGCGGCGCTGTCTGTTACAGGCGGCTTAGGTAAGTTAGAAGATTGTTGATCCATAATTATCCTCCTCCGGGCGGATTATTTGCTGCTTCGGCGGCTCTTATTTTTGTTTCATAAACTGAACTTGAAGTATCTACTTTGCCGCCCGATGCTGAATTACGTGCAGTAGCAGATGCGTTAGTACCTGGAGGAATAATGTTAACATTCGGATTAATTTCACTAGCACCTCCTGGAACATCAGTTCGCTGAGTTGCTCCGTTTTGTGTAATGTTTCCATTACCTGCTGTTTTTGGAAATACTGTATTTGCTATTCCAGCAACAGTACTATTGATCACTGCACCTCCAACATTAGCAAGTATGTTAGTACCTTCTCTACGTAGTGTTTCACTGCTTAAATCTTTTGCATTTTGATATGTGTTTACTGCTTCAATAATTGTGTCTAACCCTACCTGACCAGTTGCAACATCGTTAAACACTCCTGCTAGACCTTCTGCAACGCCTCCCTGTCCGAATAAAGTTGCGCTGCCGCCGCCTAACACAGTTAGAGAACTAGGCATGTTGTCGTAATGTATTTGTGCAAATCCTGTTGGGTCGCCTTCGCCTACTGCTCCTCTATCATAAAATACGCCTTCATAAGCAATAGTAATTTGATTCTGTGCAGTTCCAGATGCATCGTATGAGTCCATAGTGTCGTGCTGTATTTTTGTTATCATAGGATTAACTAGAGTAAAAGATGTATACGCATGACGTGACATTTGATATATAGTAACCTTACTAAAAAATGGTTTTTTGCTATCATTATCATATCCATATCTATATGGTATATCACTTTTATATAAATTTCTTGGACCAAATTCTGGAGCCAGGCTGTCTGTTGTATAATTACCGTCGGCAAAATAGTAACGATAATAACCTTCTAACATTGCTGTGGTAATACCTAAACTATCATCGTGAAACGTTATATTTACAGGATCGTATGATACACTTGTTTGTACGTTTTTGTTTCTGTTATATTGTTTTTTTGTTTCAACTTCCATGTTAATTTGAGGAAGGTCGGCACTTCGAACTAGGAGACCAAATTCTGTCATAAAAATGTTATTAAAACTAGTAGCAAATGCTTGGCCTTCTGGTGTTAACTGAAATGAAACATGATAAAGATATTTGGTCTTTGGTGATAATCGGTGCGCACTATGACTAAACAATTTGTTAGCATGTTGGAAATCGCCTAAATTGCCTTTAGGGTTTAATAGTCCTTGAGTTACATTGTTTAGGTAATTATTAATTATGTTAGACATAACATTATTTATTCGATATAAAAAGTGCGCAGATAATAAAAAAGGAGCCCGGAGGCTCCTTTTAAGAACTTAATTAAGATTAAGTTGTAGTTGCGCCGCCACCTGTGATAAGTGTGCCAACTTCACCGCCTAATCCTCGACCAACGTTTGTACCAATACCACTACCTTGTGGTGTTTGAATTGCGTTGTCGTAACGTATAGCAAGTGTTACTGTTACTGGTTCGTTGTTAGCGTATGCTAATGTGTTGTAGTTTGCGTTTTGTATAAAGCAACCATAAAGTTCAAAGGTTTCTAAAATACCGCTATCCTGTGTAGGAGCATATGCGCCGTTACCACCATCTAGTATTTCTATTCTAGTAGTAAACTTGTAGTCAATACCTGATGCTGCCGCAGACTGCTCGTAAAAGTCGAACTGCTTCTGTAGTTGCTCGCCTACAAGTTTTTGTATGCTTCCAGTTACATCTTCACGTAAGTTTAATGTAATCGGCTCCCATTGATGTTTGCCTGCAAGATACGCTCTTGAGTTATAAACCGGAACTTCAATTTCTTCAAAGTTTACAACTGGTCTAGTCACGTCTACTACCTGCTTTGTTAACTCAGTTACCTCGCCGATACTTACACCAAAGTTTTCTAGTGAAACTCGGAAACGGTACTGTAACTTCGGCATTAACAAACCTTGGGTTGATGCACTTGCATCATTAGCCAACGGTACTGTTATTTTCGAAAGTGTTGATATTGACATTGTCTCTAACTCCTAATTATAATAATATTTATCAAATAGAAGCCCTAATAATTTAGGGCTCTATTTTACCTTTATGCCGATCCTGATATTTCACCTGTGTTAAATATTCTTAATGGAATATACACAAATTCAACTGCTTTAACAGGTTCAATAGCAATGTCTAGATACAACTCGTTTCTATCAATTCTTGATGGTGTGTTATTAGATTCGTCACACACAACAAGATAATCGTATAATGCTCTCTGACCTGCAAGTTCTAGTAATAAACTTTCAGCGGCTTGTTTAATCTGATCCCTTGTAATCTTATCATTTGGTTCAAAGATATAAGGCTTAGCAAGTTTGTTAAGTTGACTACGTAAGTAAATTACCAAACGTGCTACATTAATTCTATCCAATGCACTAGCATTAGGTGAACGTGTCTTTTGACCAAAGTTAACAAGTCCAGCACCTGTAATAAATGTAATCGGGTTTACGCTTACACCATACAGTGTATCTCTCTGGCCTTCATTCAATGCAACTGCTACAAATTCGCCTTCTGCATCAATGTAACCTGTTGATGTTGCATTAGTAATGTTGCCTCTTCTAGTACCTGCTGGTGCAAACCAAGGATAACTTACTTGGTCACTTAACGCAATAGTACGTAGCATCATGTGACTTGGTGGAACAACTACATTGTTACCGTCGTTATCACTAGTAAAGCCCCATGGGTAAAACACACCTAAGTATTCATCTGCAGAAACAAGACCTCTATCGTTGTCTTCAACTGCTGTGAGCACATTAGTACCCCAATCATTAATTGATGTTCCGTCCGGAGCCAATCTAGCAGGAGAATCACCAACAATAAATGCATCTAATCCTCTATCGTAGTTTAGCGTAATCATCTCACCAATTAGTTCTGGATAACCTGGGGTTGCCATTAAGTTGAATATTCGTGATTCGTTGTCACGTATATCTTGGTTGCTATTTACAAGTGCCTGTAAGCCTTGTACAACAACTTTACGCTGAGCAATTCTACCAAAAGATCCTGAACCATCTTCTTGGTTTCCTGACTCTGTTACCCAACGGTGTGGATAGTATCCGTCCATTGTTTCATCATTAAAGCGAATGTTATCTGCTGTTACATCAATATAGTTTCTTTCAAAACGCTTAACGTTAAATCCGCTGCGTCTTGTGTTGAATAACAACATACCTTTTGGATATAACACAGGATCAGGACAATCAACGTCAACAAAATTACTTTCTAATAAATCAGTAATATCTGCTGGATCACTGTCAGCACCTGCTGTACCCCATCTTGCGTCAGCAAATAGTACGCCATCTTCTGTTGTTTGATCTGTATTGTCTAAAAGTATCCATTGCTTTAGATCATTGTTATATCTGTAAATTGTAGGATAGTTATCTAAGTCTGATGTGTCTATCCACAAATCACCAGTTACTAGTGCTGATCCATCGCTTTGCTCTAGTGGCTCTGATGCTGATACTGTTGGACCAGCAGGATCTGTGCCATTTGCATAAAATGGACTTGTAGTAGATAAGTAGCCTACCCACTTGGTACCATCATTAATCATAATGTCAACTTCGTCAACTATTGAACTATACCATAGTGTACCGTCTGCTGCAAGAGAGGACGGAGCATCTTCAGATGCGGTATAAACTAATGGAGCCCAGTTAGTTGCTACTAAAGTATTTGCTGCGCCATCTGGTGCTGCATAAAGATTGTCTGTTGAAACAGTAAATCCAGCACTGCTTAAAACTGAATTACTATCAACAATTACTATTTCTCCACCTAATACGTGCTCAATAACAACACGGCCTGTTGTATCTACAGATGCTTCAATATTTGTAAAGCCTGCGGAGTTTATAGCATTTGCAAGATCATCAGCAGTATTGCCTGTAACTGTTACAGTTAATGCTGAATTTAGTGCTCTTTGGTTGGCAATTGATTCTTGCATTGTAAAAGTACTTGCAGTCACAGTAGGTTCTGCTGTACCTGTAATAACAGTAGAGCCTGCTTTTGCACGTCTAAATATTCTAAATGATGCTCTAGGATCTGAATCTTCTGCAACATTATACTTGACGTATAAATCTCCTACTGGAAGATTTGCGCCGCCACCAGTTCTATCTAAGAACCAAAGTGCATCAGCATTGTTTGCATATAGTAATGCTTCTTTATCGTCAAATAGCACAGTGCTACCGTTGAATTCTTTCACTCTCCATCTAGCACCAGCATTTGGCTGTGATGATTTAATCCACACAGAGCCAGAACGCACACCTGAAGATTCAACAGCAGGATTGCTACGTTTAAAATCTGGTACATCAGTGTGTGGGCTAATTTGTAATTCAGGAACAGTATAAGTGCCTGCCACTAAACCTAATGCGTCTAGTAAATCGTCGCCTGAACCGCCTGCAAGTGTAATACTAACACCAGTTGATATTAATTCTATACCAGCAGCACCTACTCTAGCAGTTACACCGGAAATACCAGCAGTGTTAATTTGGTCTGCTATCTGCTGTACAGTTTCCCCGCCAGTAGCAACAATGTTTACGCTGTTAATATCAAAATCCATACCTGCTGTAATCGTTGGATTTAAATCGTCACCTTTTGCAGTTGGCTTAGACGCAACCCATCCAGCAGATCCAACTTCAACCCATGAACCGTCAAAATCTTTGTACCATACTTTTGGCAGGTTAGTCACTGCTACAACTGCATATTGACCTATTCTACCTACAGCGCCTTTTGGTGAATAATTACCGCTTGAGCCTGTAGTATTGTTAACACTAGTAATCACTATAGGAGTAATTGCTGTAAATACTTGGCCACCATCTGTTATATAATCATTGTTCCATTCAAATATACCCCAAGATGTATTTGCAGTATCTAGCCAGTATGTGCCGTCTGCAGGATTATCTGAAGGAATTTCTGCCTGAGGTGTTAAGGATCCTAAATCTACATCGGCCCTTACTACCCATGCTCTATTACTAACTCCTAGTAACGAATATGCTGCTTGGAGTCCGTACTCATTAAGTTCTGAGCCGTGAATAGCGTTGTTGTTGTTATCGACTTGGAATACAGGATCGCCAAAAGTTTCTACTAAATCTCTCTGAGATGTAATAAGATAAGGTTTGCCTGCGTTCGCTGCTGTTGTGCCTGGTGCTACGCCAGTATTGCTTGCATTTGCTTTGTTAGAAGCAGTAGCAACAAAAATCATTGGTACAGTGCCAGGTTCTGCGGGAGTGTAAAAACTCTCGTCAATAACTTGAACCTCTACACCTGGGGATGATAAAGCCATTTTGTATCTCCTATAAAGTAACTAACTTATTGTATGTATTTAGCAGCAATATAGAAAAACCATCGACTTAATCGTACCAAAAAGGGGCAGAAAAGGTGAGGTAAATACAGTATGAGACCTTTATGTAAATGTGGACAGCGTCCTGCTGCAATTAACTATTATAAAAATGGTAGAACATACTACAGGAAACTTTGCGAAGTATGCCTTAAGTTCGGTAAGCCCGGTGTTCCTAAATGGAAACTATCTGGGTATAAGAAAAAAGATGTCTGCGAAAAGTGCGGGTTTAAAAGTAAGCACTCTGAGCAGTTTAATGTTTATCACATAGACGGAGATCTTAATAACAGTAGAATGGGAAATCTAAAAACAATATGTGCTAATTGCCAACGAGTTCTTCAGAAGGAAGGAGTGCGTTGGAAACAAGGCGATCTACTACCTGATTTTTAAGTTCCTGCATTGTTCCGTTATTGTCAATTATAAAATCAAAATTTGCTCTACCCCATTCCCACTCTGACGGATGGATGTCTTTAGGTTCTACTGCACTTATACGATAATCAACGAACCAACCAGGAAGTTGTCCTCTGCGTACCCACCAAACTTCTCCTCCTAATTCTTCGATCATTTTAATTTCGTTAGGGAAACGTACATCAGGAATAACAAAGTTAGTGTTTGGATTTTCTTGTATTTTCTTTTTTACAAGACTGACCCAGATGCCATCGAAAAAACCACGTCGCATGCAATCAGTGCCAAATAACTGTAAAACAAGTCTCGGAGTAACTGTTCTTTTTGTTTCTCTAGTCCAGAACTTGTCTGGTTGTTCTCGCCACTCTCTACTTTCATCTGTTTCTCCTTCCAGTAAAGTTCTATCCCATTCGAACATTTCTGCAACAGCATCTTTTAACTTGTCAGCAAATGAAATTTTTTGGAATCCTAAATCTTCTACTAGAGTATCACCTACAGTTCCTTTACCGGAACCTATCAACCCGCACACGCCAATTATCATGAAATATTCCTCTTATTAGAATACTTTATAAGATAACATATAATCAATGTGTTGTCAACTGTTTTATAAAATTAACCGATTGTAAATCCGTATCCTGTTCCGCCTGGAACTGCTGTTGATACTTCTTGTTCAAGTTTTTCCATTTCAGATTGTGCTTCTGCTTTAAGAGCATCACCGTTAAGTGCTGATCCGCCCTGTGGTCCTGCAATAGTAGCAAATTTTGAACGTGCTTCGCCTAGCATATATTTACAACTAGCAAGTGTATAATCTTTAATCCACTGTACTGCAAGATAATCTTCAAGAAGTTGTCCATCTGGACGATAGTTATAACAAAATAGCATAACTTCTTCGTCTGCTCGGGGACGTTGTAGTATTGTTAATTTTTTGGTTGTCGAGTTCCATTTAAATTCTATGAAAGATCCAAACATTCTGCCTACTAACTCTTGATATTGACTAAAAAGATCGTAAGTGGCTAATCCACCCATATTAGAACTTGAAAGCAAATAGGTATTTGTATAAGCCAAGTTAAATGGTTCAAACACAGTGCCGCCGTCTCCGCCGCCGCTTCTAGAACCAATACTTCTCCTAAATACTTTACGAACTTCTACAACTTCGTTTGCAAGTGTATATTCGTTTTGATCTATTACAAGTGGTAAGAAAATATAACTTTCTTCAACACTGTTATCAGATCTTTGTCTAAATCGAGTTAGTGACTTTTTTAATGCTGTTTCGTAATGAACTGGATCCAGTTCAACGTCTACCATGCCGCCGCCGAGCATAGCATATACATAATCGAATATTTCTTGTTTTTGTGTTGCTGTCGCTGTCATAGAAGTTCTCCGTAAAGTATTTATCGATAAATATGTGTATGCCAAGATTATCATTATATAAACCAGAGCGCGGAAACGACTACGAATTTTTAGATAAACAAATTCTAGAAATGTTTACTGTTGGCGGTACAGACTTGTTTGTACACAAGTATATAGGTACAGACGACGGAACTACAGTCAAAGACGAAACACAAATACAGGATATGCTATTTTTAGAAAATAGAGATAGAAAATATGATCCTGACATTTATACAATGCGTGGAATATACAATGTTCAAGACATAGATTTTGATCTAAGTCAATTTGGTCTATTCTTAAGTAATGATGTATTGTTTTTAACAATTCATATACGCAATTCGGTTGATATTTTAGGTAGAAAAATAATGCCTGGAGATGTTATCGAATTACCTCATTTAAAAGATGAATATGCTGCTAATGATCATAGTGTTGCTCTTAAAAGATTTTATGTAGTAGAAGATATAAACCGTGCAGCAGAAGGATTTTCACCTACTTGGTATCCTCATCTTTATAGACTAAAACTAAAACAAATAGTAGATAGTCAAGAATATGCTGACATTCTTAATCAACCAATGGACGAAGAAAACCCACAAGAAGGAACATTAAGAGATTTGTTAAGCACTTATGAAAAAGAAATGCAGATTAATGATGCAATATTATCTGAAGCCGAAACAGATGCCCCTAAGTCAGGATACGACACAACACATTTATATACAATAAAAGTCGGTGAAGATGGTAAACCTGAACTTGCTACAGCCGATGATGCAGAAATAGATGCCAGCGTCGAAAGCGGCAATTTAGATGCAAGTCGTGTACATCAGGCGCCGAGCAGGTCAGGATATCAAGGTTATTTACTCGGTGACGGCATTCCGCCAAATGGAGAAGCATTTGGTGCAGGAATAAGTTTCCCTACTGACAAATACGAAGGCGATTTCTTTTTAAGGACAGATTTTATGCCTAAACGATTATTTAGATATGATGGTAGAAGATGGGTTAAGGTAGAAGATGATGTTAGAATGACTTTGTCTAATACCAATAACAGAAATACAAAAATTACCTCCTTTATCAATAATGAAGAAGTAGATACTATTGCTGGAGACGAAGTACAAGAAAGGCAAAGTCTGTCACAAGCACTTAGGCCTAAGGCGGATAATTAATGCTACATTTTTATGATGGTCAAATAAGAAGATATGTTACTCAGATGGTTCGTATGATGAGTAATTTTTCAGTGCAGGACGGCAAGGGAAACGAAACTGTTATACCTGTTACTTACGGTGATCTGTCGAGACAGGTTGCACACATAATTCGAGAAAACAGCGAAAATGCTATTCCGAGTGCACCAAGAATGGCATTATATGTTACTGGTCTTGAAATGGATCGAACCAGAACTAGTGATAAAACTTACTCTAATAAAAGACACATACGTGAAAGGGCATATGACGAAGCAGGACAAGAGTATTTAAATTATGAAGGAAAAAATTACACAGTAGAAAGATTAATGCCAGCGCCATATACACTTAGCGTAAATGTAGATATATGGACAACAAATACAGATCAAAAGTTACAAATACTAGAACAAGTACTAGTTTTGTTTAATCCGAGTTTGGAAATACAAACTACCGACAACTATATTGATTGGGCTAGTTTAACTGTTGTAGATTTAGAAAATATTGTTTGGAGTTCTAGAAGTATTCCTACTGGCACTGATAGCGAAATTGATGTTGCAACATTAAGTTTTAAAACTCCTATATACATAAGTGCACCTGTAAAAGTAAAACGTCTTGGAGTAATTACAAACATTATTACTAGTATTTTTGACGAAGCCACAGGTACTATAGATTTAGGACTTAGTAGTCCTATTATAAATGCATTTGATGATAACGTTACTACAGGTGCGTTTGACACAAACAACACTAGATCGATTAAAACAACAATAAACACTCCTCATAAATTAAAAACAACTTCTTATCAAGATTACGGAATATACGTAACAGGCAATGTTATACAATTAACAAAAGCCGGTACAGTAGGTGTAGAAAATTGGAGAGATATTTTAAATACATATCCGGGCATTTATCAACCAGATATATCACGCATATTTTTACATAAAGCAGAATCAACTACTTCTGTTACTGGAACGTTTACTTTGAACGAAATTAACGAAACACAAATAATTGTTAATTGGGATATTGATAGTTTTCCGGACGACACTGTTATAGCAGGAAAAACAACTATAGACTATATAATAGACCCTCAACGTATAAATCCCGCAGAGTTAAAAACAACAGGTCTGCGAGTTTTGTTATTATCAGATATTGGATCCGAAGAAAATACACAAGGCCCGCTTGCTTGGCAAAATAACGATAGTAGTGACTTTGTAGCATCCGAAAATGATATAATAGAATGGGATGGTGCAAAATGGATTATTGTTTTTGATGCAAGTGAAACAGATACAGCAACATACACAACTAATCTTAATACAGGTGTACAATATAGATGGAATGGCACGGAATGGTTACTGTCTATAGAAGGCGAATATCCTGCCGGCACTTGGCTTGTCAAACTAGAGGGCTAATCATTGTTTAATACATAATTAATTGTATGAGCAATGAAAAGATTATTTGTAGCGGCGCATTAGTATATTCTCTTGAAACAAAAAGATTTTTATTTTTGCATAGAACTAGAGGCAAACACAAGAACGAGTGGGGCTTAGTAGGAGGCACAAATGAAAATAAAGAAACTCCGTGGGAAGGATTGCAGAGAGAAATACAAGAAGAAATTGGGCAAATTGAAATACAAAAAACAGTTCCACTAGAAACTTTTATTTCAAACGATAGCAAATTTCATTTTCATACATATCTATGTTTAGTTAAGAACGAGTTTATACCAAATCTTAATGAAGAACACGACGGTTATTCGTGGACAGCGTTTAATAAATGGCCTAAGCCATTGCATCACGGATTGCGCAATACTCTTACAAATAAAGTTAACATTAATAAATTAGAAACACTTTTTCAAGTAATAGACCTACTGGAGTAATTTATGAACAATGTCATTACACATCCTTGGGGTACAGAACTTATATTTGCAAAAACAGACGAATACGATGGAAAAATTAACGTGTTTGAAAAAGCAGAATCTGTAACGCCTTTTATCATATATAAAGAAAGAGACAGTACATGGTTTATAAATACCGGAAGATTTCAATTAACATTAATTGATCCTAAAACAGGAAAAATAATTAATAAAGAACTAAAAGAAGGCGATGTTTTTAGATGCGAACCTATGGTCCCTCATCAGATGAAAAACATAGTACCTAATAGCAGTTATACCGAAGTCGGTAATACTAAAGACGAAAAGACGTATCTATCAGAATAATGCTACCTAAACTACAACACTCTCAAAAATTTTTACAAGAACTCGAAACGTTCAAAAAGAAATCTAACCTTGTAAGAAGTGAACGTATAAAAATGGAAGTCCAACATTTAATTTATCAATTAGAAAGATATATAAAAGATTTAGATCATCATTACGACACTAGAAATAATGGGTATATTAAACCTTCAATGACTGAAGATTTACGGTTTAATATTAATCAGACTAGAATAAAAATTGAAAATACTTTAAAAAACTCTATATAATACTTAGGCGTTTTATTGTGATTGCACCTACCATTGCAACATGATTAAGGCATTGGTATCTATAAGTACCTGATAGCGTTTCAGGTATCCTCCAATACAATGTTCCGCTGTCTTTTCCGTTTGCATCAGAACCGGTGCTTACTACACCACTAGATGATACATGGACTAATCCTGTATTGTAAGGAGAAGTAGTAGGATCTTGTATTTGAAATGGATGCCCTCCTATAGCATCTAAATCAAAAGCAATTGTTGTACCAGCCAATGCATATATATTAGGATTGTTTCCTGTATAGTGGCTGTTGAAAGTATACGCACTAGTACCTACGTTGTCTACTCTTAACATTGCTATTGCAGGTTCGTAAATTTTATCTACCGTAAGTGCTGCTGAACTTACATCTGTAAGTGTAGCAAACGTTGACGCTGCGCCGCCGTCATAATTAATTGTTAATATATCTCCGCTAATACTGGTAGCAATATCAGTACCACCGGTAATTGTTAACTGATCTGTAGGAGAGTTTGCAGTAGTGCTGCCGGTATCGGCTGCAAAGGTAGCAAAAAGGTCTTGTGTTTCGCCTCCGCCTCCCCCTCCAGTAGCAGTACTATTAATAGTAACACTGTCACCTGCTGCGTCCGTAGTAATAGTGACGTTGTCTCCTGCAATTAAAGTAAGAGCATCATTAGTGCTGTCTGCCACAACGTCTTGTTGTCCGTCAACACTAATAGTTCCAAAGTTATTACTAGGAGACACAACAGCACCACTTGCACCTATTAGATCCCACGCAGTTCCGTTATATCGCCAAGACGTACCGTTAGAAGTATAAACGTCATTTTCTTGCGGGTCTGTTGGAAAATTAAGTGCCATTATCTATTCCTATACTATGTTAATATTTCTCAATGTTAGTGGTTGTTTTCCGTATCTAGAATACAACATTCTATTTTCTGCACCCCAGATAGACGTTAGTATTTCGTCATAATCTGTGTCAGATCCTGTAGAGTACATTACAGGTTTACTGTCTGCAATTATTCTTGCTTGTAGTTCTGCAGGCGTTAGATTAGGATACAACTGTAAGTGCTGAGCACATACTCCTGCTACTTGTGGACTTGCCATGCTAGTTCCACCTATGTTCATAATAACATAGTTAGGATCTGTTGGGTGCTCAATAGTGTCGTATCTTGCGTCTGCTTCGTTACTAGACGCACTCATAATGTCGCTGCCGGGAGCAAAGATTGTTGTGCCGGGGCCTCTTTCTGAAAAACTAGATGTTTTATCTAAATTGCTGGCAGCGGGTTGACCAGTGTGAGTGCTGTCTACACTGGCAACTATAAATGCGTTTTCGCTGTAAGGTGAGGACCCTTGATGATAACTGTAAGTACTACCACCAAACGTCACAGTGTTATTGTAGTCTAATCCGGTCGGCACATCTATTTTGTGATATTTGTTTCCGGCTGCTATGCAGATATGTATACCGTCTGTGATCATGTCTTCTATTTCTGCATCTACAGAAGCAACTCTAACAGGAATTCTAAAAAACAATGTCAAGCCTGAAATAAATCTAGCCGGGCTAACGCCGGTTGCTGCTTCTAGTTCGTCGCGTGTTGTATAGTCTACACCATATGTCCAGGATGTTCCTCTGTATACACCACTTGTAGGATCACCTGTAATAGTAGCACCGTATCCCCAACTCATGTTTACTACAGTAGGACGGCCGTTTGTTTTATTATTGTGCCACAACCTAATTGTGTCAAACGCATCAGTAATAGATATTCCTGTGCCGTCAGGACCTGATAGTGTTTCTAGACCTGCTAATTTTTGGCTGTATATATGAGCACCTTTTGCCCAGCCGTAAATTAAACCTGCTGTAATGCCAGCACAGTGTGTTCCGTGACCGTCTCTATCCAAATAATGACTTGGATGCTGTGTGCCGGAAAGTCCACTTTCTGTATACCAGTCTATTTCTTTTAGTCTTGTGTTGCCATTGTAATCTAGCCATTCTGGATGTCCTGGTTGTATTCCTGAATCCTGTATTACTACGTCGACACCAGTACCGTCTATACCATACGTAAAAGGTGTTTGAGGGCTGGTTGAACTTCTGCCATAAATGTTTGTTGTTTCTATACAGCGTCTAAGTCCCCAGTTTACTCTGTCATTAAACAGTTGAGAAGATCTTTCAAAATTGCCAGTTTGTGATTTATTCAAACCAATTGATATATCGTCTCTTTGGTCTGGCGGTATTTCTACTGCACGTATTCTTGGGTCTGATCTAAGTGCTTGTGCTTCTTCGTCTGTAAGCATGAAATGTGTTTGTACTTTCGAACCTGGTCTAGGATTAGCAACATCTACAGTTCTGTTTGGAATAGGACCGGCGCCACTGCTTGCAGTTAGTTCTGTTTCAATTTGCGGTAAATCTTCTCTTGCATTTACAATTACAGTATATTCGCGTTCACTAGCCATAGGACGTCATGCTCCCTATTACATTCCAGGTACTTGCATACCTTATTAGTGTAAAACTTACTATCTGCGTTACACTAGTTGCACTAGTTGGTGTTATGCCTGACTCCCAATTAATAGTTTGTGATACTCCGCCTATTTCTAAACTGGTCGGTAATCCAGAACTTGCTCCGCCTTGAACAACTACAACTGCTATACTTGTTGCTCTAAAATTATCAGTTGGTACGTTTGTGATATTTACTGTAAAGTTGCCTGCTGCACCGTCAGCATAAAATACTCCGTTGTTTGCAAGATCACAATCAAATGTTGCGCCGCCAGCAAGATCACTTCCTAAATCACCAACTGTCTCTGTTGTGCTGTCTAGTATAGTAAGCCCGTCTAGTATTATTCCGTCAACAGATGATAGTGTTAGTGTGCTTCCACTTTCTAGTACCGCTGGACCCACACCGTTATTGATAAATTCTTCTGCAGATACAGACTGTGCTTGGAAATTATTACGTACAACTAAATCATTTTCTACTGTTAAATCACTTTGTGTTGTTACACTAGGAGTAATTGTAATTCCGCTGGAGTCGTCTGTGTCTATTACAGAACTTTCGAATAGAAAATTTCCTACGGAGCCTGCACCGCCGCCGCCGGCAGCAGGTTCCCATTGATTGTTAGAATCGCTCCAAGTTAATACCTGGCCGTTAGTAGCACCTCCCTGTTCGAGTGTATCTAATCCATATGATGTAGGCAGATTAGATAGATCGTTATAACTTCCACTAAAAAGTAAACTGGTGTTGTCAGTTAAATCACTTATGTCTGAAGGAACAGTAGGAGCATCTGTTAGATCATTGTAACTACCACTAAAAGTAGGAACAGCAGGCTGAATCCATTGTTGGCTGCTATCTTCGTCTGCAATGTAAACATACAGAGATCCGTTAACACTGTTTAACCAAATATTACCAATAGCAGGATCTGCAGGCGGGTTTGCTGACACATCTACACTTGCTCCGCCGCCGCTACCTCCGCCACCGCCTCCTACGCCGGCGGCTTCTGCTTTTGCTGCAAAAGTTTCGTTGTCTATATTTACTAAGTCAGCACGAGCAATTTCAAAACCAGATACATTTTTACCGCTGTATACTCGTAAACTATTAGTAGCCTGATTGTAGAATATTTCTCCGCTAGAACCGGTGTTCCTATTTAAAAAATCTTCTGGTCTAGGAACAATTCTTATTCTATCGAAAACAGGTGCCGACTGTTGCGCCATAGGTTAACTCCTAGTTAGTGTTAACCTAACTTGCCGCCAGGTGTAAATGTTCTTATTGCTCCTACAGCAGTTGGGTCGTCTCTATTTGTTGAAATAGCAACACCATTTGGTGTGACAGGATCTGCTGCCTGTGCTAGCCTCATGGATATGTAATCGTCGTCTTGACCAATTTCATATGCAATTTCAACTATTTCTACATCAGCAAAATTATCTGCAAATTCTTGTGCTTGTTCGCGTGTAACAAACTTTCTTACTTCCTCGTAACCGTCACCGTCTGGATCCCATGTATGCCAGACTTTTACATTTGGTACCGTAGGATGTGGCTTTTTTAAAGCGTATGGCATTTTTTAATCTCCTTTATATTACAAAAGATTGTTGACAAAGTCCGCTAAACTGTCAAATACATAGGTCTTTTGTTTTATATCTCTATACGTAAACTTATTTATCAACTTTTCTGTTTCAGTTCCGTGTCCTGTTCTTACAAGTACAGGGCGAGCACCTATTTTAACAGCGGCTTTTAGATCTGATATTTTGTCGCCTACATAAAATCCATTACGAAATTTTATAAAAGGAAATTCTTTTTCGCATCGTTTAAACATTCCTGTATTAGGCTTTGCATACATGTCTTTGCGGTCACTGCTTTCACTGTAGTATATTGCATCAATACTAGGACAGCCTGCTGTACCCAGTTGGTCTAGCATGGTGTTATTTACTGCGTCTACATCTTCAGCAGTCATTATACTTTTTTGTATGCCGCCTTGATTGGTTATAACTACAATACGATAGCCACTGTGTCTAAGGCGAGCAACTGCTTCTAAACTGCCCGGTATTGGTGTGAAATCATCGGGGCGTGTTACATATGTACCAAGATCTTCATTAATTACTCCGTCGCGGTCTAATCCAATAACAATATTGTTAAATTGAACATTTCCGGACAGTTTGTAATCTTGTGCTTTAGACATCGTAGGTATACCATCCTGTAATTATATATTTTTTGTCTTTGTAAATAGGGTTGCCTCGATGCGGATACATGTAGTTTGTAGGAAAAATTACTAGTTTTCCTGCTTGGGGTTTTATCTTTACACCTTGATATAAAAATTCTGTCTCGCCGCCTTCTTCTACATCGTTAAGATACAACATATAGTTTACAACTCTCACACTGCTGCCTATATTAGCACTTTCTTGATGCCATACATGATATCCTTGATGCGGCTCTGTACGCTGCACACTCATTCCTTTAGGACTGTGCTGATCGCTGTTTTTTAACATTTGATATTTTTCCATATACTGTTCAGTATAAACTTCGTGCAGTTTGTGATAAAAATATCTACACAAATCAAAGTCGTAGTGATACACACTTTGTGTGTGAGCCCAATCAAATATTACTCGTGTGTCTTGATTTTGACTAATTTTGTTAACTGCAAACAGTCCTTGTGTTTCGCTCATTACTTCAAAGTGTCGGATAACTTCGTCGCAGTATGCTCGTTCAAATGTGTTTGGATATTCTTCTATTCCGTTCATGTTTGTTCTCTTAGGTATGGTATGTAGTGTTCACTTATCAAACTGTGTGCATATTCATTGTAGTGCTCGCTGTCTACTTTGTGTTCGTCTATGTCTATGTTTAATTTATCAAGCAAATACATTCTAGCACTTTTATCTGCTATTGTAGTTACTTGTAAATCAGTAAAGTAATTAGCAGTTTCTTTCGGAATGTAGCATTTATTGTTTATATTCCACAAACGCATTTTTGCATCATTGTTTCTGCACAGCGTGTCGCACACTAACATGTCTTTAAAATAATCGTGCTGTTCTAAGTGTGTTTGATTGTAATGATACATTTGTATATACATATAACTGTTGCGTCTAACGTCGGGCTCGCTTTGCCAAGGTATTGTATCTCTTATATAAGGCATGCGATCGTAATCTTCTGCTTCTGGCTTAATAAAATTTTCGTGATGTATACGATCTGGACTTAGCAAAATATCATATCTATGCAACTTTTCCGTGTCTTCGTTATTCTTGCGTAGGAAAAAATCTAAAGGTTTAACTTCTGTTTCATCTAATGAAGGATTAATTGCAATAGGAAATCTGCCCCAATAAGTAGATTGTACAAATACTTCGTCGATATCGTTATACTTGCTAAAAGCATCTGCTAGAAATACTGGATACGACCTATTTCCTGTTCCTGCACTGGCGTATATTACAGTGCTTTGATTGTTAGTCTTAAAATAAATTTCTGCATAATTATTTTCACGCCAAATATTTTGAGGGCGATCTGTAAACTCTGGCTGTATGTAACCGTAACTGTGACTACAACCTACAAAGAGTTTTCTACCCATCTTGACTGTCTCCGGGCA
>Ga0181582_10001436_pt1 | contig 18549 bp, 15 predicted proteins | sample 071ome_32_FD_132438 | JGI IMG/M metagenome (GOLD analysis project Ga0181582, IMG submission 132438) | Coastal salt marsh microbial communities from the Groves Creek Marsh, Skidaway Island, Georgia - 071405AT metaG (megahit assembly) | ecosystem: Environmental > Aquatic > Marine > Intertidal...
AGTACCACCGAGGCAACGTCGAGTTGGCGGAGCTGACGGGCCGTCGCTGCAAGCTGCTCCCAGGTCGACGACCCGTCGGTGATGATCAACAGCGCCTCTTCAGGCACGCCTTTGAAACGCAGGTACTCGAATCCAGCGAACCCCTCCGTCACCCGATCACCCGGCTGATTGGAACCGGTCGTGACGACCAGCGGCGCAGTGCCGTCGCTCCACAGCGCATAGGCATGATCGAGTCGCTGCTGAAAGACCGGTGACGGATCACCGTCGTACTGCGCCGCCCCAAGCACGACAATCGCATCGACCGGAGTGCGCTGGTCGGCTCCCGAGGCGACAAGCACGTTCACAAAGTTGAAGCCGACATAGGTGATACCGACCGCAGCGACGACGAGGAGCGCCCTGGGAGAACGCAACCGCATCAGCAGGCTGCGCAGCTGCACCACGTCAACCGAGCCGGGCTCGGGCAGCTCGGAGACGGTGGAGGCACTCGTTGCGACCGAGCAGCGACATCGCCCGCCAGAGCGGGATGCCCGCTCCCCCACCGGTCAGCGCAACACGAACCGGTGCTTGGGAAAGAACTCTCGTCTCGAGCTCGGACGTGAGGTCGTTGCCGACCCCCATCACCACGGCCTCGATCGCTTCTGGATCGTCGAAATCAACCGTCTCGAGCCCGTCGATCACCCCATCGAGGACCCGGTCGGCGGCACGACCCTTGACCATCGCCTTCGTCCAACTCTTCTCGTCGTAGTCAAGGGGAGCTTCGAACAACCACGCAAGCCAGTCGGTCACCTCGCTGAGTTTCACGACCCGCTGCTGCACCTCCGGCGCAAGCGCTTCGACGACCTCGGGCCGATAGGCCTCGGCCTTCCATGGCGTGTCGTGCCCGGTCAACCACGGTTCGGCCGCCGCAGCAAAGGCAGTCGGTGAAAGCGCCTTGATGTACTCGCCGTTGATGTGGTCGAGCTTCTTGACGTCGAACATCGCCGGCGCCTTGTTGACCGCCTCGAGGCTGAACAGTTCGACGATTTCGGCGAGCGGACGGACTTCGACCTCATCGGCCGGACCCCACCCCAGCAGGGCCAGATAGTTGACCATCGCTTCCGGCAGATAGCCCTCGTCACGAAACGCACCCAAGGCAACCGAGTCGCGTCGCTTCGAGAGTTTCTTTCCCTGATCGTTGGTGAGCAACGGGAGGTGGGCGTAGGTCGGAGGCTCGCCGTAGCCGAGCGCATCCCACAACAGCTTGACCTTCGGGGCGGTGTTGAGCAGATCCTCGCCCCGGATCACATGGGTGATCCCCATCTCGTAGTCGTCGACTGCGTTTGCGATGAGAAAAACCGGAGAGCCATCACCACGCCGAATCACGAAGTCCTCGACGGTTGCGTGTTTCACCTCGACCCGCCCGCGGATCTTGTCGTCGATCACGGTCGAGCCCTCGTCGGGCGACCGGAACCGGACGACAACACCCGGACCGTCGGAGACACCACGGTCTCGGGACCACCCGTGGTACCCGGGCGGCAGGCCGGCCTCCTCGGCTTTGCGGTCGATCTCGTCACGACTCAGATCGCAGAAGTAGGCGTGCCCCGAGTCGACGAGTTGTTGCACTGCAGCAGCGTGCTGCTCGAGTCGCTCGCTCTGGAAATAGGGTCCCTCGTCCCAGTCGAGGCCGAGCCACTGCAACGGCTCGACGATTGCGTCGACAAACTCCTGCGTCTTTTTCGACGCATCGGTGTCTTCCACCCGAAGCACCATGGTCCCGCCGGTGTTGCGGGCATACAGCCAGTTGAACAGCGCAGAGCGCGCAGAGCCGACGTGCAGAAATCCGGTTGGCGCAGGAGCGAAACGAACCCGAGGTGTCACCGCCGCGAGGTTACCGGCCTACTGGTCGCCACCGAAGGCGGAACGCCAGTCCCGCTCGACCGCCCGCTTGGCCTGCTCGACGCGACCCTTCAGCATGTCGGCGTCGACCCGGTCCGCAATCTCACGCCCGGCGAAGTAGTGCACCGTCGTGTGATGGACCTCAGCGAAGAGCTTCCGTCGCATTGCCACCAGTTCAGGAGCTGCTTCACCGAGGAAGCCGTACAGCGTGAGCGCCATCTCGAGGTCTTCACGCATGGGGCCCCGACCGAACATCGAGGCTCGACGAAGCGCAACCGCACACGCCCCGGTCACGACATCAGCCACGTGCTCACCCGGTGCCAGCACCAGTTCGGCTTTGAGGTCCTGGGCCAACGCCAGGACATAGCCCTGGTCGGGACCGGGATTCCCGAGCGCTCGGCCAGTCGGATGCGCCGCCCCGATGGTCTCGCCGGGCCGCTCCGCCCGCCACGACCCCGATCGCCGGGGTGGGGACGAGTAGTGCTTGCGCTGCGTCGGGCTGGTGGGAACGCGAGAGGGAGCGGCCATGGGCCAAAGCGTAGTCAGCACAGCGCAACGTCAGCCGACACGCGAGACTTCGGTCGATGACGAGTCCGCAACTCTCGGCCGATCCTGGTACTCGGGACGAAACCGATGCCGTCGAGCTGCGACGAGCATCGAGTTGATGCGCTTCGTCGGTGTCGATGGCTGCCCCACGGGGTGGATTGCGGTTGCCTGGAACGGCAGCACGTCGACAACGGCACACTTCCTGCCGAGTCTGGGCGCTCTTTGCGAGGTGGTGCCTGATGCAGCGGTGGTGGCGATCGACATCCCGATCGTCACCCCCGAGGCCGAACGCCCGGCGGAGGCTGCCCTTCGTTCCTTCCTTGGCCCTCGCCGCAGCTCGGTGTTCGCCACGCCGCCCAAGGCCGCCATGAACGCCGACGACTACGCATCCGCGAATCGTGCGGCTCGGGCCGCTACCGGCAAGGGCATCAGCCGCCAGGCCTGGGCCCTCGTCCCGAAGATTCGTGAGGCGATGGCGTGGATTCCTGGAGCCGGGATTCCGGTCATCGAAGCGCACCCCGAGGGTTGCTTCGCTACGCTCCTCGGTGCCCCGGCATCCGCGAGCAAGAAGACCTGGGCGGGCATGACGCAGCGACGTGGCGCACTGGCTTCGGTTGGGTTCGAACTGAGCGATGTCGACGAGACGGCGGGTCGGGCTGCGCAGACCGATGACCTTCTCGATGCCGCCGTCACCGCATGGACCGCAGCTCGGTTTTATCGGGGTGAGGCTCGGTCGTTTCCGTCCGAGCCCAACCCTCTCCACGACGTCATCTGGGCCTGAATCGGCGCTGCCTGCCTCCCGGTGCACCGGAGACCATGGCGGGCTGTGATCATTCACCCCGGTTTCTTGTGCGATGTCTGAGGGCTGAACGCCGTGATGATGTAGGCGGTCACGACGGGGGCGATGGCCCGGCTGATGTCGCTGAAGCGCCACCAGACCTGTTGTGTCATCAGGACTGCCATGAGGACGAATCCGATGGCACCGAAGGCCAACGCGCTGGGGCGTCGCCATGCGTGCACGAGCAGCAGTGGCATGACGACGACGAGACCTCCGATGGCGGCGAGGTATACGGGATCATCGACCCAATTCTCGAGCGAGTCCAGCATGCCTTTGAAGGGCGGGCCGAATTCCTGGACCTCAGTGACACCGTCGGGTGAGTCGAGACGGAAGCGGAGGTACGCCGCCCACGCGACCGCGCTCGACGCCGGCACCGCACCCAGGAGCCACGGGATCCGATGCGTCTGCCACAGTCGGTAGAGGCAGACGCCGGCGACGTAGAGCAACAGAGCTTCGCGGGCAAGAACGGCGGCCGTGAACCATGCAACGGCAGAGCGATATCGACCTTCCTCCAGCAATGCGGTGCCACAGAGTGCGGCGGCGAAGCCGACCACGCCGGCGCCAGCGAGGTCGAATTCAAAGATGACTCCAGGGTTCAGCAGGAACGCAAGGCCCCACCAACGAGAACCGCCAAGCTGTCTCGACAGTCGTGCTGCGGCAACCGTTCCCACCGCGAGGGCAGCAACTTTCGTCAACGCCATCGTCCACAAGACGAGTTCGGCAGGAAGCAGTCCACCCACACTTGCGATCGTCGGGTACAACATTCGCTGAGCTCGATACAGGGGTCGATCGAGATAGACGGCGTGCTCGCTCGGCGACAGATAGAACGGGTCGAGAGCCTGGAGGAAAAAATATTTTCCGTCATGGCCGAGGAACTCGACTGTCGACACCTCGCGAGCAAGCACACTCTCGACATGGGCAACCAGTTCCGGGTTGTCCTGCCCAAGGGCGAGCATGCCTGCGATATCGCCGTCATGTTGTCTCAGCGAAGCGGCCACGATGAGGAGACCGACACTCAACGCCACCACGACCACGGCGAACTCGCGATGTCGACCAGGAGTCGACCTCGACACCGGCAGCTCTCTCACCTCATCCACGCGGTCAGCCTCGTTCCGTGACACTGCGGGTGGCTACCAACACCGCACCCCGATTCTAGTGACTGTGCGCTTCTGCGCCGGAGTTGGTTCCCAGTTCCACCGATGCCGACACGCGCCCCCCACCCACAATCGGGGCATGCTGTTCGAGACCACAACCGCTTCGTCAGCGTGTCGTCGACCGTCTACGGGGCTGGCCGTTCTCAGCGGTCGCTGTGGAGCAGGCCGTAGACGAGCGAGTCGACGAGCGCCTGCCACGATGCCTCGATGATGTTCTCGCTCACCCCGATGGTGGTCCACTCTCGTTTGCCGTCGGTCGAGTCGAGCAGCACCCGTGTCACCGCTCCGGTGCCCTTGCCAGTGTCGAGTACCCGCACCTTGAAGTCGGTGAGCGAGATCCGGCCGAGCACCGGGTAGCGATCGTCGAGCGCCGATCGGAGGGCCGCGTCGAGGGCATTGACCGGCCCGTTGCCCTCACCGACTGCCAGTCGACGCTCGTCATCGACCCAGATCTTCACCGTGGCCTGCGTCTCGACATCGACTGCGATCTCGTTCCACAGTCGAGCGTTCGTACCCGACCGATGATCGGTCGAGACCGAGAACGATTCCAGCGAGAAGTACGGCTGTATCCAGCCCGCTGCCCCGCGCATGAGCAACTCGAGCGACGCATCGGCCGCTTCGAAGTGGTACCCCTCGTGTTCGAGCCGCTTGAGGGTGTCGATCACGTCGCCGACGGTCTTGCCGTCGAGTTCGATCCCCAACGATTCGGCTTTCATCTCGAGAGTCGAGCGACCCGCCATCTCCGACACGAGAACCCGGGTGCCGTTGCCCACGGTCTCGGGAGCCACGTGCTCGTACGCGTCGCTCGCCCGGCTCAATGCAGAGGTGTGCAGGCCCGCCTTGTGAGCGAACGCTGTGGAACCAACGTATGGCTGTTGCGGATCGACGGAGAAGTTGACGAGTTCGGCCACATGGTGCGCAACCGACGTCAGGTTTTCGAGGCGACCCTCGGGCAGACACCGAATCCCCATCTTGAGTTCGAGATTCGCCATGATCGGCACGAGGTCACAATTGCCGACTCGCTCGCCGTAGCCGTTGATCGTCCCCTGGACCTGTGTCGCACCGGCCCGTACGGCGGCGAGCGCGTTGGCCACACCACAACCCGTGTCGTTGTGAAGGTGGATGCCGACCTGGCAGTCGACATGATCGACCACCTCACGGACTGCGGCTTCGATGTCGGGCGGAAGCGAGCCTCCGTTCGTGTCGCACAACACGACCGCCTCGGCACCGGCCATGGCAGCGGCTTCGAGCACGGCGAGACTGAACTCGGGGTTGCGCTTGTGGCCGTCGAAGAAATGCTCGGCGTCGAAGAACACCCGCTTGCCCTGCCCGACGAGGTACTCGACGGAGTCGGCAACCATTGCGATGCCCTCGTCGAGCGTCGTGTTGAGCGCCTCGGTGACGTGGTAGTCCCAGCATTTGCCGACGATGCACACAACGTCGGTTCCGGCGGCGACCAGGTTGGCCAGGGTCTGGTCGGAGTCGACCTTTCCTTTGGCCCGCCGGGTCGAACCAAAGGCGACGAACTGCGAGGTGGACAGCTCGAGCTCGGTACGAGCCCGAGCGAAGAACTCGTCGTCTTTCGGATTGGCGCCCGGCCAACCACCCTCGATGAAGGCGACGCCGAGCCGGTCGAGTTGCTCGGCGATACGGATCTTGTCGTCGACCGTGAGCGAGATGCCCTCGAGTTGGCTGCCGTCACGCAACGTCGTGTCGTAGATGTCGACCACCGTCGGCCACGACGGATCACGATGCGCAGAACGGTCGATCTCGGTCATCAGCTCGCCAATTCGTTCCAGTCGCGGTACTTGTCGTTGCGGCCTCGGACGAGGTCGGCGTACGCGGCGGCAAGGGCCGTGGTGGCCGGGCCGGGACACGGCACCGTGCGGTCGTCGACCGAGTTCACAGCCGAGACCTCGGCGGCGGTGCCCACGACGAAGATCTCGTCGGCGGTGTACAGATCGCTGCGGGCGAGATCACCGATCTCGATGTTGATCCCGAGGTCGGCAGCGAGCTTCATCACGGTGTCCTGGGTGATGCCGGGTAGCGCCCCCGACGACGTCGGCGGCGTCAGAACGACGTCACCCTTTGCGCAGAACAGGTTTTCTCCCGAGCACTCGCTCACCAAGCCGGCGCCGTTGAGCATGATCGCCTCGTCGTAACCGGCGTTGAGCGCTTCCATCTTGGCCAGGGTGCTGTTGGCGTAGTTGCCAGTGGTTTTGGCTGCCGGCGGCATGATGTTGTGGTCGTGACGGGTCCACGAGCTGATCTTCATCCGAACACCCTTGCTGACCGCATCGTCACCCAGGTACGCACCCCACGGCCACGCTGCAATGGCGATGTCGGTTGTGCACGCACCTGTGGCCAGGCCCATCTCGCCGTAGCCGTAGTAGGCGATGGGGCGCAGGTAGCAGGCGTCGAGACCAGAATCGGCGACGACGTCCTTGCATGCCTGGACGATCGTCGCAACATCGAACGGCATCGGCATTCCCAGGATCTTGGCCGAGTTGTAGAGGCGTTCGATGTGCTCCGTCAGCCGAAAGATCGCAGGCCCCTGCTCGGTCTCATAGGCACGAATGCCCTCGAAGACGCCGGTGCCGTAGTGGAGTGTGTGGGTGAGGACGTGGATCGTTGCGTCTTCCCACGGCACCATGTCGCCGTTCATCCAGATGTGGGGTGTTGTTTCGATGGGCATGAGCGCTCCTCAGAGACGGGCGACGACGTGGTCGCCGATCTCGCTGGTGGATCCGGTGAGTGTGCTCGGGTCGGCGCACGCCGCCCGAATGCGATCGGCCGCCTCGGTCTCGCCGAGGTGGTCCAACATCATCGCGCCGCTCAAGATGGCAGCGACAGGATTTGCCTTGCCCGTGCCGACGATGTCGGGCGCCGAGCCGTGCACCGGCTCGAACATCGACATGCCGTTCGGGTTGAGATTCGCCGTTGGCGCGAGCCCGATCCCGCCGGAGATGGCACCACCCAGGTCGGTGAGGATGTCGCCGAACAAGTTGTCGGTGACGATCACGTCGTAGCGTTCGGGCCGATCGACGAAGTAGATGCACGCTGCGTCGACATGGTTGTACGCCGTCTCGACCTCGGGATATTCGCCGGCAACCTCGTTGAAGGTCCGTTCCCAGAGGTCGCCGGCAAAGGTGAGGACGTTGGTCTTGTGCACCAGTGTGCAGTGCTTGTTGCGTTGCATCGCCAACTCGAAGGCGTAGCGGACACAGCGCTCGACGCCATGTCGCGTGTTGACCGATCCCTGGGTGGCGACCTCGTGGGACGTTCCCTTGCGCAAGAATCCACCTTCGCCGGCGTAGGTACCTTCGGTGTTCTCACGAATGACGACGAAATCATGGCCGGGCGCAACAAAGGGTCGATAGTTGATGTAGAGATCGAGTTCGAAACGCATGCGCAGAAGCAGACCGCGCTCGATGAGACCGGGCGGGACATCGGGCGTGCCGACTGCGCCGGCGTACAACGCATCGATCCCGCGCCATTCCTCGATGATCTCGTCGGTGAGGACGGTGCCGTCCCTCAGATACCGCTCGCCGCCCAGGTCGTAGTCGATGCGCTCGTAGTCGACGCCGAGCGCGTCGATGACCTTGAGACCTTCGGCGACGACCTCGGGGCCAATGCCGTCGCCACCCATGATGCCGATGCGATGCGCCATGCCTGTGAAACCCCCTGAAACAAGAAAAACCGCCCACCAGAGTGGACGGAGATGGCGCACGCCGGGAAATCCGACGTGCGCTACGAAATACCGATGATGAGCGCGTTGATCATCACGATTGCAAGCCTACCGGGCCGAGAAGTCCCTCTCAATCGGTCAGGCGTCGGCGATAGCCTGCTTCCATGGCAACAGCCCAGCAGCTTTCTCAGGCCGCGTTCGACCGACTGAAGGCGGAGTACGACGACCTGACCACCCGCGGTCGCATCGACATCGCCCGCAAGATCGAGGCCGCACGCGAACTCGGTGACCTCTCAGAGAACGGCGACTACCACGCTGCGAAAGAGGAGCAGGGCAAGATGGAAGGCCGCATCATGCACCTGGGCCGCATGATCGAAGACGCCGTGATCGTCGAGAACGAGGGTGGTGGCGATGCGGTCATGACCGGCGCAATCGTCACGATCGTCTTCGACGGCGACGACGACGACGATGCCGAGCGCTACCTTGTCGGCTCGATCGAAGAGCAGGCCGACGACGCCACCGTCGTGTCTCCAGGCTCACCGATGGGGGCGGCTCTGCTCGGTGCAGCTGTCGGTGACGAGGTCGAGTACGAAGCCCCCTCCGGCGCGATCCTCAAGGTCAGGGTTCTCGCGATCGACTGATCGGCCGGTACCGTCGCTGTCATGCGCGCGGGCTTGGTCGTCGTCCTCTGCCTCGCTTCGGCCTCGTGCGCTGGCGACGATCCGGCGGGTCTGTTCGAACAATCGCGTGTCGGGCCAGCACCAATCGTCGAGTCAGAGACACTCGACATCGATCTCGACACGCTGGCGGACGCAACCGCCGAGCCCGAGACGGCGTCACCCCCAGCGGTCGAGATCCCTGCGGGTGCGCTCGACCGGACCGGCCGACGGGCCGTCGATATCGACATCCGCGACAACGTCTTTGAGCAGCGCGTCATCGTCGTCACAGCCGGAACCGAGATCACCTGGACCAACCAGGGCCGCAACGAACACAACGTGCGGCCGGCGGTCGTCGGTGCCTTCGAGTCGATCTCGGCGGCGGCGTTGGCGGGGAAGGGCGATGCTGCATCGCTCGTCTTCACCAAACCGGGCGATTATCCCTACTTCTGCAGTCTGCACGGGACGGCGACGAACGGGCAGACCGGGCGTGTCATCGTCGTTTCGGCCGATTCGGCGTGACTGAGCCGCGAGACTACTCTCGACACTGAACGGTTTTTGGAGGGTTGTGATGCGCCGATTCCTGGCTCTGTTGTTCGTGTTGGCGCTTGCCGCGGCGGCGTGTGGTGGGAGCCCCAACGACAACGACAACGCCGACACCGACACCAGTGCCGCCGAGGCAGGCGCCGAGACCAGTGAGCCCGGCGACGAATCCGACTCGGAGCCCGATGAGGGTCCGATCGTCGAGGACGAACCCGAACAGCAGGCGGAGTCCGAGCCCGAACCAGATCCGAATCCACTCGGGGCACTTCGTGTTCCCGAGGACTACCCCACCATCCAGGATGCGGTTGATGCTGCAGTCCCCGGCGACATCGTGCTGATCGCTGAAGGCGTCTACAACGAGTCGGTCTCCGTGGAGACCGACAACATCGTCATTCGCGGTGTCGACCGACACGGCGTCGTGCTCGACGGTATGCACTCCGAGGACCTCGCCAACGGCATCATCGTCTTTGCGAACGGGGTTGCCGTCGAGAACCTGACCGTCCAGAACTACTTCAGCAACGGCGTCTTCTTCACCGGCGACTACGACTCCGACTTCCTCCTCGAGGGGTACCGGATCAGTCATGTCACGGCGCTCAACAACCGCAAGTACGGGCTCTACGCATTCAACGCCACGTACGGCCTGATCGAGAACAGCTACGCGGCCGGCCATACCGACTCCGGGTACTACGTCGGTCAGTGCCAGCCATGCCGAGCCCTGCTCGTCAACAACATCTCGGAGTACAACACCCTCGCCTACTCCGGCACGAACGCCGGCGGTGAGTTGTACGTGGTCAACAACGAGTTCCGCCTCAACCGCATCGGCGTCACCCCCAACACCCTCAGCTCCGAAGAGCTCGCCCCGCAGCGCGGCGCAGTGTTCGCGGGAAACTGGATCCACTCGAACGGGAATCCCGAGACGAGCAAGGGTGGTGACATCTGGGAGCTCGCCTACGGGGTCGGCATGGTGCTGCCCGGTGCCAACGAGAATCTGATCCTGCGAAACCTGATCGAGAACAACCGGAACGGCGGGGTGGCGATCTCATTCCTGCCAGACGGAGACGTGTTCTGGCAGGCGACCAACAACCAGATCCGGGAGAACGTCTTCGTCGGCAACGGCATCGACATCGTGATGGTGCAGCAGGCGCCGGGAGACGGTCTCGGCAACTGCTTCGCCGGCAATGACTACACCTCCTCACGGCCCGCCGACGTCGAGACCGTTCTGCCGTGCGATGGGCAGCAGGGCGATGTCAGCGACATGATCGGCATCGAGTTCTTCGCCCCACCAGCTGCGGACGAGAACATTCCCTACGAGGACGTTGCCAGTCCCGGCGCAGCCGATCAGCCGGGGATGGCAGACCCATTGACCGCTCCGCCGGTGACCGCCGAGGTGATTCCGGAGTTCGACACGTTCGATCTCGATGCGATCACGGTTCCCACCGGCAGTTGATGCAGTCCGGCTGACGCTCGGAGGCGTCGCCGTGATCCTCACCCTGTTCGGGGTGGGCTGCAGCGGCGGCACACCGAGCGCAGACCTGCTTCCCGACGGCGACTTCGGGGTCGACACGATCGGCACCCCCGAGTCGGATCTCGAGCGTTCCACTGCCGAAGCACATGCCGATGCGCCCCTTTGGCTTGTCGAACGAGCCGGTGATGCAACCACCACCTTCGAGGTGAGTGAGCGGTCCTACAACCTGTCGGCGCGCAATGTCGGGCTTGCAGCACGGATTCGCTTCGCCGATGGCGACGAGATCTTCGAAACGTTCTTCACTCCCGCGTCGGGGCTCGGACCCGACTACAACAGCGACGGTTGCACGACGTGCCACGTCAACAACGGTCGACAGGGAGCACCGCTCGACGGTGCGTACCTCGGAGTCGGCCCGGTGGTCCATGTCTCTCGCCCCGGTGCCGGCGCGTTGGAGGCGCCGTTCTCCCTTCCTGGCTACGGCGCCCGCCTCCAGACCTACGCCGTCGACGGTGAAGCCGAAGCCACGATCAGCATCCTCTGGGAGTATGTGGAAGGCCAGTACCCCGACGGCACGACCTACCGACTCCGTCGTCCTGTGGTCTCGGTTGTCGGACGCGACGGAATGCTGCCGGTGGGTGCGGAGTTGAGCCTTCGCATCCCGCCCCAAGTTGCAGGCCCGGGGCTGCTCGAATTCGTTCCCGAGTCCGACATCGTTGCCGCCGCCGATCCCGACGACATCGACGACGATGGCATCTCCGGCGAGGTTCAGTGGATCCTCGATGCCGACGGCACACCTCGGGTCGGACGTCACGGCTGGAAGGCCGAGAGTTTCGATCTGATCCACCAGTCGGCCGCAGCGCTCGCCGAAGACATCGGCATCGGCACGTCGATCAATCCCGCAGTGGGTGGCATCGAGCTCGGTGACGACGATCTCGCCGACCTTGCGTTCTACGTCGAGGCGTTGGCAATCCCCGCCGGCCGCAGCATCGACGACCCAACCGTGATCGCAGGAGCAAACCTGTTCGAATCGATCGGGTGCACGGGGTGCCACACGCCCCGCCAGCGCACAGGAAAGACCAATACGCCCGAACTCGACGACCTGGTCATCTATCCCTTCACCGACCTGCTCCTCCACGACATGGGCCCCGGGCTCGCCGATGGTCGGGCCGTGTTCGCTGCGTCGGGGAGCGAGTGGCGCACGGCGCCGCTGTGGGGAGTGGGTCTGCTCGACGAGGTGAACGGCCATCTGTCACTCCTCCACGACGGGCGCGCTCGCTCGGTGGAGGAAGCCATCCTCTGGCACGGTGGAGAGGCTCGACGGATCACCGATGCGTTCATGGCGCTCACCGCTGAACAACGGGCTGCGATCATCGCGTTCGTCGAGAGCCGTTGACGCTCAGGCGCAGCGGTCGACGCGCACCATGCCGTCAACCATGTCAGCGCTCCCACCGATTCCGATCACCCACCGCCTCAGCGCATCGAGAAGTTCGTTCGTGTCTCGCTTGGTGTCGCCCACCACATCCCAACGAAGACAGGCAGCGCCGTTGCGGTCGCGGTACACGGTGATCGCATCACCGCCCCAGCCGGTGGCTGCGATCTGCTCTGGATCGGTCAGGAACGTGAGCGCAGCAATCAACGCACGGCCTCCTCGACCCTCCCACAGCACCTCACCATCGACGGTCGGCGCCACTACATCGACCGGATCGAGGTTCACGGCGTCGAGCGGCAGCGTGACGACCTCGCTGCTCGGGGCTCCGTTGATCACGGCATCGTCGATGGCGGCGATGCCTTCCTGGGCGATGCGCCGCTCGATCCACGTCCGGCCCGTCTCGTAGACCGAGGTCTCGTAGACCAGAAATCCGAGATCGAGCGTCAGGAAATCACCAAAATCGAAACGCAGCTCCTCCGCTTCAAGCTCCCCAGCTTCTTCGGGGGTCAAGGTGGCACGCCATGCCTGTTCTACGAAGGACGCGCTCCCCTCGATGGCTGCGGCGAACGCCCAACCAACATCGCCGTCGACGCGCAACTCGTCTCGATCGAGATCGAAGTGTTGATCGTCGAAGGCATGCACCAGTTCGTGCACGATGGTGGCCTTGGTGCTCAACGTCAGCGCACCGGCCGACCGCACCAGGAGCTGGTCGGAGTTGGGGAAGTACACCCCCAGGACACCACCGGAGACGAAGATCTCGTAGATGTCGAGAAAATCGTCGTCCGGTCCGAAAAACCCGATCGCCTGCGCAAAGGCAAGGCTCGACTCGGCTGCCACCGGATCCGCAGCGAGAGAGTCGCGAACGTCGTCGAGCACGATTGCGGTCATCGCATCGACACCGACAACCTCGACGACAGGTCGCTCGACGAACGACCGTTGCCGGGTTGCTTCGATGAATGCCATCGCCTCGTCGACGAACGCCATGAGTTCGGTATCGACGCTCGGTTCGGGCACCCCACTCGTTGTGGTCTCGGCCGGTGTGCTGCTGGTCGGCGGCGCTGTTGACGTGGTCGGCGACGTGGTCGCCGTCTCGCCGGTCGACTCGTCGTCGGGGGTGGACGTTTCGGGCTCGCCAGACGTATCGGACTCGCCGAGTTGCTCTCCCGTGTCGAACAATCCGAGCGTTGCGTGCACAAGGAAACCAGCGACGACGAGAGCGGTGACACTGACTGCGCCCCGGAGAAACCAGATCGAGAAGGGACCGACCTCGATGTCGTCGGACGGGGTCTGATCGTTCATACGATCCCCGCCTCCACAGCAATTCGGGTCGCCGCAGCCACGACGGCCGGACCATGGACCTGGCCCGGGGTGTCGGTGAGTCGCTCGATCGGGCCGCTCACCGAGACCGCAGCGATCACCTCACCGTTGCGATCGAGCACGGGAGCGCTGACCGACGCAACGCCGGCTTCACGTTCGGCCACCGACGCAACCCATCCCTCGGCACCGACCTCACCGGTCAGAGCACGACCTCCCGAACCCTGGTCGAGCGGCAGCACTGCCCCCGCCGAGACGATGGTGCGAAGTCCGTGGGGCGACTGCAGTGACGAAAGACAGACGCGGACCTCACCGTCGCGAACGTACAGCTGCGTGGATTCCCCGGTGGCGTCGCGAAGCTCGGCGAGCGCAATCCGCCCTGCATCGGCCAGCGGCCAGCCGGCTGCGGCGCTCGATCCCAGCGCCACAAGGCGGGGACCGAGCGCAAATCGTCCGTCGGTGCTGCGCCGGAGAAGCCCGTGCAGTTCGAGCGCCGACGCGAGGCGATGCGCTGTGGCTCGGGAGAGACCGGTGCGCTCGACGAGCTCACCGAGATTGGCACCATCCGGTTCGACAGCCGCAAGCACGGCGACCGCCTTGTCGATGACGCCGACGCCGCTTACACTCGATTCCACGATTCAGAATTCTATCTCATATTTTGAGATCGATGCCATCGACGCCGTTCACCGTCCAGGAGACCGAGATGTCCGAACCCCGCACCCTCAGCCAAAAGATCTGGGATCGCCATGTGGTCACCGCCGGCCTCGGAGGCGATCCCGACCTGCTCTACATCGATCTGCACCTCATCCACGAGGTCACCTCCCCGCAGGCGTTCGACGGACTTCGGATGAACGGCCGCCGCGTTCGGCGTCCCGACCTCACCGTCGCGACCGAAGATCACAACACACCGACGATCAATCAGAACCAACCGATCGAGGACGAGACCAGCGCAAAGCAGATCGAGACGCTACGGGTGAACGCCGAGCAGTTCGGAATCGTCAACTACCCGATGGGTCACGAAAACAACGGCATCGTGCACGTCATGGGACCCGAGCAGGGCCTCACCCAGCCAGGCATGACCATCGTGTGCGGTGACTCACACACCGCCACGCACGGTGCCTTCGGCGCGATCGCCTTCGGCATCGGCACCAGCGAAGTCGAGCACGTCCTCGCAACCCAGACACTGCCGCAGACAAAACCGGGCACGATGGCGATCACGGTGCAGGGCGAACTCGAACCCGGTGTGACACCGAAGGACGTGATCCTCCACGTCATCGGCGTGATCGGGACCGGTGGCGGGATCGGAAAGATCATCGAGTACCGCGGCGACGTGTTCGAGAACATGTCGATGGAAGGCCGAATGACCGTCTGCAACATGTCGATCGAAGGAGGTGCCAAAGCCGGCCTCATCGCCCCCGACGAGACAACCTTCGCCTACATGAAGGGCCGTCCCCATGTCCCGAGCGGCGCCGACTGGGACGCTGCAGTCGCCGACTGGCGGACCCTCGTGACCGACGAGGGGGCCACCTTCGACGAGGAAGTCGTGATCGCCGCAGCCGATATCAAACCGCAGGTCAGTTGGGGCACAAACCCGGCGCAGGTCATGCCGATCGACGGCCTGATCCCTGGACCCGACGACTTCGATGATCCGAATCTGGCCAACACGGCCGCTCGAGCACTCGACTACATGGGCTTCGAGGCTGGCATGCCGATCAAGGAGGTACGGGTCGACACCGTGTTCATCGGGAGTTGCACCAACAGCCGTATCGAAGACCTGCGTGCTGCCGCAGCGGTGGTCAGCGGACGAACCGTCGCTGACGGCGTTCGCACCCTGGTCGTTCCCGGATCTGGAAAGGTTCGCGCCCAGGCCGAGGCCGAGGGCCTGGATCAGATCTTTCGCGATGCAGGTTTCGACTGGCGCGAACCGGGCTGTTCCATGTGCTTGGCGATGAATCCCGACAAGCTTCAGCCGGGCGAACGCTGCGCCAGCACCAGCAACCGGAACTTCGAAGGACGCCAGGGCCGGGGCGGCCGCACCCACCTCGTCTCACCCCAGGTTGCCGCAGCAACAGCCATCGCCGGCCATTTCGCCGCCCCATCCGACCTCGACTGATCCCCAACTGCGCCGATCCTTGCCTGTGGAGCCTCTCACCACGGCACCGATGAGCGCCGATCCGAAAAGGAACACCGACCATGAAAGCCGTACGCATCGTCTCCGGCACCGCCGTCCCACTCGACCGCACCGACGTCGACACCGACCAGATCATCCCCTCCGACTGGCTCAAGCGCGTCGAGCGCACCGGGTTCGAGAAAGGTCTCTTCTCGGAGTGGCGCGACGACCGCGAGTTCGTGCTCAACCAGGAGCAGTACAGCGGTGCCAACATCTTGATCGGCGGCCTCAACTTCGGTACCGGGTCGAGTCGTGAGCACGCAGTGTGGGCGATCCAGCAGTACGGGTTCGACGCAGTCATCTCGCCCCGCTTCGCCGACATCTTCCGGAACAACTGCACGAAGAACGGCCTTGTCCCGGTGACGGTGTCTGCGGAGTTCAATGCCCAACTCATGGCAGCGGTCCAAGCCGATCCGACACTCGAGCTCACCATCGATGTCGAGCGTCTCACCGTCGAAGCTCCAGCCATCGGCCTCGAGACAACCTTCCCGCTCGACCCGGCGGTGCAGGAGCGCTTCCTCGAAGGGCTCGACGACATCGGCCTGACGTTGCGCCACGAATCCGATATCGACGAATTCGAAGCCGCTCGCAAGCCCTGGATGCCGGCCCAGGCCTGACGCATTGGGAAATTCGCACGTCCGGGGAACCAAACTGGACCTGTGAGCGTCTCACGGTCATCCAAACCCTGCGAACCCGGAGAACCAACGTGCGCAGAAATATCGTTCCTCTTTCCCTCCTCGTGATCCTGGCCGTCATCGCTGCTGCATGCAGCGATGACGACTCGTCCACCTCACCCGGGAACGGCGAACTGACAACCAATGACAACGGCGAGATCGTCATCGAAGTCGACGGGGACGAGATCGTGTTGACGTCGGGCCTCTCCGGCTTCGACGACTGCGACACGCTGCTCGACCACCTCCGGTCCGCAGCCGCCGACCGCGTCACCCCATGGGGACTCGACACCGACGGTTGGTACGGTCCGGTTTTTGCTCGCGACAGCATGGCGGTTGACGAGGCGATGGACGGTGACGACTCCGGTGCCGCTTTCGACATGGCCGAGGACAGCGTCGCGTCGACAGCCGGCGGCCAAGCCGCGCCGGTCGAGGGCGTCGACTTCTCGGGAACCAACGTGCAGGAACTCGGTGTCGACGAGGCCGACATCATCAAGACCGATGGCAACCGCGTCTTCGTCATCGCCGCCCGGCAACTCATCGTCGTCGATGCCGGTGCTCGAACGGTTGTCGGCACGCTCGACCTCCCCGACGACATCTGGCAGGGCGAACTCTTCCTCGACGGAGATGATCTGCTCCTCGTCAGCTCCGGCTGGGGTGGCCAAGACATGGTCGACAGCCTCACCCCCGAAGCGGGCAGCGGCACGGACGCCGCAGCCTCCATCGGCATCGAGGACAGTTGGTACGGCGGGAGCAGCGTCGTGCGCATCGCTCGCATACAGCTCACCGCAGACCAGCCCACGCTGATCGGTGAGCTGTTCGTCGAGGGCGACTACGTTTCGAGTCGGGCTGTCGACGGTACGGCCCGAGTCATCGTTCGCAGCAATCCCCAGTACAACTTCCCCTTCGTCTATCCCCAGAGCGAAGCAGGCGAGGACATCGCCGAGAGCGCCAACCGTGCTGCGGTGCTCGGCTCCCAGCTCGAGTCCTGGCTCCCGGCGTACGGAATCGTCGACGACAACGGAGAGACGATCGAAACCGGCCTGCTCCCCGACTGCGGTGCCGTCCACGCACCAACCGAGTTCTCCGGTTTCGGCGTGCTCTCCGTGATCAACATCGGCGTCGGTGGTGACATCACGGACCACACAACGACGAGCGTCCTCGCCCCCGGAAGCACGGTGTATGCATCGACCGAGTCGGTGTATGTCGCTACCCAGACATGGCCCGACTTCCGGCTCTTCGAGGACGACGAGGACGCCTGGCAGCGGGTGTGGGACGCCCGCCGCACGTCGATCCATCGCTTCGCTCTCTCCGGAGACGACGCGGCATACATGGCGTCGGGTTCGGTGGCTGGCGACATCCGCAATCAGTTCAACCTGAGCGAACACAACGGTCACCTGCGAGTCGTGACCACCACGGGCGAGACATGGGACGAGACGTCCGAGACCCACGTTCGGGTATTGCGGGAGACCGAGGGAGCTCTCGTCGAGATCGGCTCGGTCGGGGACATGGGCAGAGGGGAGGCGGTGCAGTCGGTGCGGATGGTCGGCGATGTCGGCTATGTGGTGACCTTCCGCCAGATCGACCCCTTCTACACCCTCGATCTGAGCGATCCAGAGAACCCCCAAGTCGTCGGAGAGCTCAAGATCCCCGGCTTCTCCAGTTACCTTCACCCCATCGGCGAAGGCCGGGTGCTCGGGGTTGGTTCCGACGGCACCGACGACGGTCGGATCACCGGGTCGAAGGTTTCCGTCTTCGACGTGAGCGACCCGGCCAACCCCGAAGAGGTTGCCGTCTGGTCCGCTCCGGGCGGCTGGAACGACGTTGGCTGGGAGCACCGAAGCTTCCTGTGGTGGGAAGCAGAACAGCTGGCTGTCGTGCCGCTCTCCAGCTACGACGAGAGCGGTCATTGGGCCGGGGCCATCGTCCTGCGGATCGACGGTACCCAGATCACCGAGGTCGGTCGCATCGACCACGCCGATCCCCAAGCAGAACCCGGTGTCACCGGCTGTCGCCGGATCACCGGAGACGACATCCCCGGCTTCGACGCCGATGACGAGCAAAAGTTCGAATCCGAACTCGAGTGGATCATCGCCTTCGAGCAGGAAGGACAGATTCGGCTGTGCAAGGACGGCGAGAGGCCATCGGCCACCGGTTTCGACTGCTACGAGGAGCGTTGGCTTCTCGAAGAGGCAGCCCG
>Ga0181582_10001437_pt1 | contig 18547 bp, 11 predicted proteins | sample 071ome_32_FD_132438 | JGI IMG/M metagenome (GOLD analysis project Ga0181582, IMG submission 132438) | Coastal salt marsh microbial communities from the Groves Creek Marsh, Skidaway Island, Georgia - 071405AT metaG (megahit assembly) | ecosystem: Environmental > Aquatic > Marine > Intertidal...
AGATTTTAATAAGCCATTATTAATAGACAAGAAAATAGAAATAACATGTTTAGAATCTATTGATTTACGTGTTACAGCATTATTAGATTTATATAGAAAGGCTTGTTTCGATTGGAAATATCGTCGCGAAGTGGTTCCTTTGAATTTAAGACAATTCGAGATGTTAGTTTATGTATATGAATCAAGATACATACAAAACCCTAACGACATAGCATTAACTCAAGATAATGTTGATGTTGAATACGGATTTGGCGGTAATCTTAAAGGTGAATTAAGTAGAAATGCAGCAAAAGCTACTGGAAGATTAACAGGACCTAATGAAACTTTAAACGATCCTAATACATCGAACGTAAATGTAACTTTAGGTGTTCCTATGAGTACTACACGAAATATGTTTAGATTTAGTTTTTGTGAATTTGACCATAATGAATCAGATCATTTATCTGCGGTTTCTAATACAGCTCCAGCGGATGCTAAGCAAAAAATTGTTATTAAATATCAAGATGTAGAAGAAATTAATATGTATAATTTCTGGGATCAAAATTTAGTTTCTGATGGATGGATTCCTTCACTCGATAATGCCGCTTTAGATGGTGGTGTTTCAACTACACCAGGTGAACCACCTAGTAGACCTGCCGGAATACCAGATCCAGACAAAAATAGAGTTGGAGCATTCTTAGATAATTTGCAACAACAAGGTCAATCTAAATTAGATCAAATTAAGAAGGCAATCAAAGATGCCACTAATTTAGAAAACATAAAGGAAAACGCATTTGGACGTGCAGAAGACTTTATTGAAGGACAATTAACTCGATTGTTTTTAGGAAATGTGTATGGATTAAGTGCTGCTGATTTAGCAAATCCACAAAAACTAGTATCTAAAGTATTGGATGCTGGAGCTTCGTTGGTTAATGATAAAAGATTCAGGACTACTGGGAGTGATAATGTTTATTCAACACCAAGTCCTTCACAGGCTAATATTACAGGAAACATCAATGAAAACGTTTACTCAACACCAAGTCCTTCACAGGCTAATATAGATCCTGAAAATTCACCAAACTCTAATATATTTGAATAATGCAAATAAGTAGAAAAGATTTTTTCGTAGATAATGTTCGAGATGGTAATTACTGTGGTACCGTCGTTGATATTGAAGACCCTCTTCAAATAGGAAGAGTACGTGTCGAAGTCTTTGGCTTTTTTGATGGATTAGATGCAGCTTTAATACCATGGGCTACACCTGCAACTTCAACAACCGGTGGATCTGATACTGGTGGTGGATTTTTCTCAGTCCCAAAATTAGGATCCGTAGTTGAAGTGAAATTTGATAACGGTAATATATATAGCCCTTCTTATACGTTTAACCAGAGGATCTCAGATGAACTTAAAGAAGAGGTTTCGGCATCATATACGAACGCTCATTCTATTATATACGATACAGTAACTGAAGGATTTGTTAAAGTCTATTTCACTGAAGAAAAAGGACTAATGCTTGACTATAAAGAAAGTCAAATTAACATCAAGCCTGATAAGTCTATCATAATTCAGAATGCATCTAGAGATGGTATATTAGAAATGCTTGATGATGGTACTATGAACATTACTCAAGCTAGTATGATTAATATAAAAACAGATGCTGATGTTAATGTTGAATGTCAAAATGTTATTGTAGATCATGCATCATCAATTGAATTAGGTAAAGGTGCTTCTGAGCATTTAGTTTTAGGAGAAAAGATGATGAGTCTATTTAATAGCCATACTCATATTGGTAACTTGGGTGCACCAACATCACCACCAATGCAGCCAATGACACCAAGCCAATTAAGTCAAAAGGAAGTAAAAACTCTATAAATATATAAACTATGCCATTAGTAAAAGCAACATTAAAAGCAGGTATCGAATCAAAGTTAAAAGCCGAATTCAAAAGTGAGGCAGTTAAAGCTGCACTTAGAAAGGAATTAGACGGTGGAGGCAAGAACGGAGCAAAGACTAGCGCGAAAACTATATACAAGGCCTTAAGTAATATTAAATTACAGGCTGATGGAATTGGTGCTGTCGCTGGAGCTGCTTCAATTGCAGCCGGGCCGGTTATACAAGCAATATCTTCAAACGAATGGTCTAATGGATTAGCAGACTCTATATGCGAATGGATGTCTGAAGAAATTGCTCCTATTATAGCAGAAACAGTTGCTGATCAGGTTGATATATTCATAAAAACCGGAACTGTTGTTACCGCTGGTACAGCTGCTGCTCAAACAGGATCCGTTACTTAATTATCAATCAGTTCATTATATACTAATATAATAAAAATTTTCGAAAGAAAAAAATTTTTTGACAAAAATTTTAGAGATATATACTATATTATTACATTCACCCTTTAACACAAAAATAAATGTCAGTTACTACACAAGTACAAAACAACCCCGTTACCGATTTTGATTGGGAAGCTTACGAAAACGAAGATTACAAAAGAAAGCTTAAGGGAAAGGGCAAAAGTTTCATTTCAAAAGACCCTGAACAACAAAAACTTTACGATTTATTAATTTCATCTGTCGAGAAAATTTCGCTTCCAGTGAAAGATTCGATTGTTGAAGGAACCATTATCACAGTTGGCGAAAGATATGCTTATATCGATATTGGCTGGACTGGTGATGCCATTATGGATTTAACTCGAGAAGATCGAGAATACATTGAATTGTTCGAGCCTGGGGTTAAATTAGAAGTGATTGTAAAGAAGGCTGATTTAATGAGCCAACGACCTGAAGTTGAAGTATCATATACTGAAGTTGTATCACATCTTAAATATCGAGAAATATTTGAATCTATCGGTGAAAAGGTAGCTTATTTAGCCAAAGTAAAAGAATTGATTCATGGTGGATATTTCCTAGATATTCAAGGAGTTGAGGTCTTCATGCCGGGATCATTAGGTGGTGTTAATAAACTTGTAAACTTTGATGAACTTATAGGCAAAGAAATTTATGTAGTTCCTATAAATTATTCAAAAGAAAAGAATTATATTGTCGTATCTCACCGAGAATATCTACAATCTTTAATTCCACAAGCTATGGAAAATATTAGTAGTGGAGATGAGTATTCCGGATTCGTTACTGGTACTACAAAATTTGGAGTCTTTGTTGAATTCAACGAATGCTTGACTGGCTTAATACACAAAACCGATTTAGACGAAGAATATTCAGAGAAATTTAGAAACCGAGAATTAAAACCTGGTTCTGACATTTCTTTCCGAATCAAAGAAGTTACAAATAAGAATAGAATCATCCTAACTCAAAAAGAGCTAGTCGTTGCATACGATCCTTGGAGTGATATTGATACAAAGTATAAGATACCTTCAGAAGTTACCGGTAAGGTTCGTAAAAAGACTAGATATGGATTGTTTATCGAATTAGAGCCTAAGATTGTAGGTCTCTTACATGTATCAGATATTCCGGATTTTATCGATATGGATAACATTGTCGAAGGTAATGACATCACACTTAATCTTGTAAAAATAGACAAAGAGGCGAAAAAGGTTTTCTTCAAAATTTGATTGGGATAAATAATAAAAATATCCTAATCTATGGATTTTAATCTTGTACAAGAGCAGCAAATATCGAGAGCAACTAGAATAAAAGTGAGTTTAGACTTTTATTGTAAATTTAGCATATCGAAAGTTGCACAAAAGTTTGCCGAAGTTTTATCTGCACCAGTAGAAGTAATTTCAGACCCTGAAAACTTTGAACCTGCTAAAGATCGATACTATATCGTTAAAGGATTCGGTTATGGTAAAGAAAGATATTGCTTTACCGCTGCACCAACTGATTATGTTGATGGTAGACAAATGATAATCAAGGCGTTTGCTGCAATAAAAGAATGGTGCTATACTGATGATACTTGTACTGCCACGGTAGGAATATCGTACGATAAGAATTTAATCAATCTAGATATTAGAAAATTGAATCCTCTTAAATTCGTTTTAGAATTTAATGAAGATATGATGTGGAGATTTTTCCCGGAAAGAAAAGATTCTGTATACGTTCAGTCTATCAAGACGATAATGCCACAAAATAAGTTTTATCGCTCGGAAAATCTTACAATAAACAATTTCAATTATATTCTACCTACAAATAAATTATCAGCCGTTATATTTGATGATATTAAAGATGGTGTACTCACACTACGATACATCGGAGGTAAGGATTATGAATATAAAACAGTTGAAGCTTTGGATGTTGTAGGAATATTCAATTCTTTTATTTCTAAATGTATATATGATCCTAAGTACACCGAGAAGAACAAGGAAGATTTAAAGAAAATAGTGGAAAGTTCGAGCAAAGTTTTATTAGCTTACGATTCGTATGATAGTTTTGTTGAGCAATTTCCAAATATTAAATTAACTGTTGATCTTGAGGCAAATCCTCAAATTATGAAAGCTAAGTATGCTCAATTTAGAGATCAAATATTTGATATTCTATCGTCATCTGATATTAGGAAATGTGATATAAACTATGATAGTGCATTATCAAAAATTCAGATGCAAAATGCTGATGGTATCATATATAAGGTTCGTGGATGGGAATTCGTTAATTGTAAATTGATGATTAATGAAGCTAATGATTGCTCATTTTTTGAATGTAAATTAGAAAATTCATCAATAGAACGATGTAATCTTTATCGATATTCTGAGATTAAAACATCACAGATATTAGATACATATATAAACAGAACTTGTACGGTGTCTGATAGTTATATTTCCGGTCGAGTATCTACCATTGAAGCAAAAGTTACACGTGGAATAATTGCTGGTGGTAGAATTGGAACGTATGCAGATATTTCAGGAGAAACCGAACTAATAGATTATACGAAAGTATACGCAAAATAAAATATTAAAATGGCAGGTAATTTTAAGAACGTTTATTCAGGCCAGTTATCGGACAATATGATGGCCGAGGACGAATTTCTCGCTGAAGTTCAGCAGGAATTAACAGTCTCTTGTGCCTTGCCGTTTTCTGTTCCTGAAGGTGAAATTCGTAGGATCATTAAGTATGCTTCGAAATGGTTCTATAAGAAATATGAATATTCAGTACAAGAAAGGTACTATGTTATTCCACAAGAAAATTTTAAGCAAATACCTACATTCGCTTCTTTCGGAACGATGAAATTACCTGATTGCATATTTTCGGTAATAGCAGTTAGGCAATGTAAAGATGGATTTAGTTTATATGATCCGTTGAAAAGTATGCCAGATTTCTCATTAGAAAAAGTTTTGTTTAAAGATATTTACACAATTGATGGTTCTACCGAGGCTTTAATGTATGCGACAGTATATCAATATTGGATTGATTTGGCAAGTCACGTTTTATTCCATCCTATTAGCTATAACTTTAATACAAATTCAAAAGAATTAGTTTTCTTAGGCGAACCGCCTCAAAATGATGTAGTATTAACTGTATATGAAGAATTGCCTCTTGGGTATTTATTCAAAGATGAAATATTCTTTAGATATGTAACTGCTAAATGTAAAACTCAATTATCTCGAATATTAGGAACGTTTGCATTTAATCTTCCTGGTGGTATAACAATCAATTATGATTTGCTTCGTGAGGAAGGACAAACTGCCTTAGATAAAATTGAAGAAGAAATTAAAACTGATGAAGGAATGGATTGGTTCTTTACTTCAGGAAATGACAATAAATAACAAGGATAAATATAATATGATACTATGTGATTATTCTCGTTTGGCGAGTTGATCTTGTATCTATTAAATGAGTAAAATAATAATTCAAATATTCAATGCGTAACGATATCTATAATAGAAATTCTGGCGATCCAAATTTTATAGAAGGGCAGTTAGAAATGGATGATACGCTTGAAATGTTTAAGCAACAAATTGAAAGTTGTTTATTCACACCAAAAACGAGTGTTATGGGACATACGGATTTTGGTGCAAGTTTGGATGAATATGTGTGGTCTTTTAGAACGTCAGCCTCTGCTTTGAAGGCAGTTATTTCTAGACAAATACAAACATATTGTTCGATGTCTAAAGGATATCCATTTAGTGTTGATGTTCAATTCTTTCATGGAACTATCCGCGATATCGCACAGATAGATATAATAATCGATGCAGAAAATAAGTTTTCAGTAATCGTAGCATAAAATTAATTGGGTGAATGGCAACTAATAACAGAAATAATGGCTTCTTAGATAAAAGCAAAATAACGTTTGCCAATCTTGTGAATCAATCACAAGAATATCTGGTTAGGACCTATAATAGAGCTAGGGCTGCATTTACCCCAGCATCACCCTTTGGACAGATTTTAGATGTAGTACAAAATTTAACTCAATTAATATTCTTCTATATTGAAGATGCCTTAGTTGAATTGAATATATTCACAGCGTTCAAAGAAAAATCTGTTTATGGTTTAGCTAGAATAGCTGGCCATAATCCAACTAGAATTATATCGGCGAGAGGTACTCTTAGAATGTCTATTAAACCCGGTGCTCAAGCAACGATACAAGCTCCATTCATTTACATTAATAACAATACTCAAATAATAAACGTTAATACACAGTTGCCTTATATTCTTAAGGTTGATAATGTTACTGGTAGAGTTAAGGTTGATTTAGGAACTAATTCTATATACAACTTTAGAGTTATTCAAGGTGAAATTGAAGAACAATCGGTGATTGCAAATGGTAAGAGACTTCAAAGTTACAATTTCGGTAGTAACAAAAACATTGAAAACGATCATGTTGAAGTTTATATTAACGGTGAACAATTTGGCATCGTTGATTCATTATATGATTTAACTAGAAATGAGAAATCTGTAATCGTAAAGACAGGTATTAATGGTGGCATAGATGTATACTTCGGAAACGAAGATTTTGGATACATTCCACCAAATGGCTCTCAAATATTGGTTAGATACATTACATCTGCTGGGCAAATGGGTAATTTGTTTGCGAAATCAGATATTCTTAAATGGAAGTTTATAGATAAAGGCTACAGTAATATTGGTGAAGAGGTAGACTTAAATGAAGTCTTTACGGTTGGTATTGAAAAGCCACTTGTATTAGGATCCGCTAGTGAAGAAATGGATTTAACGAGATTAATAGCTCCAAAAACATCAAGAGCTTTGGTTTTAGCTAATCCTGATAATTATGTTGCATTTTTGTCTAGGTTTGATTATTCTTACGTTGATGCATACACAACTTACGATGATGAATATTTAGATGATGATAATGTAATTTATTTGTTCCTAGTTCCTAATGTCCAGAGCCGTTTATCTAAAGATACCGATTACTTTACTACCCCTGAAGCTAATTTTAAGCTAACCGAGGATGAACAAGAGGCTTTACTTACATATATTCAACGTAGTGGCAGACAAATCGTAACAACTGAACTAAGTATCGTAGATCCAATCATTACAAAGTATGGCTTAAATATTGCATTACGAGTGTTCAATGGAGTTGATTTTAACACATTAAAAGCTGATATATTAGCATTACTATCTGAGTATTTCTTGAGAGTTCAACGCCGAGACAAGATACCTAAATCCGATATCGTTGCAATGATCGAATCTGTTAGTGGTGTTGATTCAGTGAATGTTGAATTTATTTCACAAAAGAATGAAGAAGCAATTAAAAATGGATATTATTTCAAGACCACATATAAGATCGACAAAATAAGATCAATAAGAGAAGCAATAAGAACCCGAATAAATTTGAAATTTGATTCGAACGGAAATGTAATAGAAGATCCTAAATTAGGATTAGATAAATTCGGTGATATTAAAATTGGATTGAATGAACTACCGATTATACGAGGCGGTTGGTCAGATAGAAATGAAGTTTTTTATAGCACTGATATAAAAGATAATAATGTATCTTCAGTTAATATAATTATTGATGAGGTGATCGATGAAAGTCTATCAAATCAAATAATGGCACAAAACAAAAACATTCTAATTAACGATGAGCGAAAAAATTCCTAAGAATTTATATGACCAAGCATATAAGTTTGGTGAAAAGCGTAAGAATCTCGGATTTGATTATCGTGAGAAGGATGTTGTTGTGAAAAAAACAATGATGCCTCGTTTATTTCTAAATGATAATGTTAAAGACTTTTTGTCATACATAAATGATGTTATGGTAAATAATATTGATTCTGTAAAAGTCATCCGAAATTTCTTTAACTTTACGGTTAAGAAAGACGACATCAATATAAACTAAGATGAGTTCTAAAAGGCAAAACTATTCATATTGGAGGTTCTTCAACAAAGAAGGTGATAACTTTAATTTCATGTATGATGAGATTAATGATATATGGAAAGGGACTGTTTATTTAGATAAAGTTTCTACTGGGTTGATTGAATATCAACCAATTTATATTTTAGCGGATGTTTGGGATGGAGTTAATAATCAAAATCTTGGATTGAGAAAACCTAGAAAGGCTAATCTAACTCCATGGTGCCCAGGATCTACGCAAACCAATATTATTGCTCGATGGAAAGATAACATAGCCGGTTCAACCGCAAGCAATACGGATGAATTTTTCTTATGGGAATTTGAAGGATATCCTGGTCCAGATCCACAGATAGTTAAGGTCGATTCTTTAGATGTCGATCTTGGTAGTTTTGCTGGAGATTTAGTCGGGCCTAGTGGAGGTGGTGGAACTGGTCAATTAGTTCAGGGTGCTACATCTACTCCATTCGAAAGTGAAGCAATTTCCTTAAGAGTTGGATTGCAATCAGATGTAGAAGATTCATATTCAAGAACCTTACAATTAATAGATCCTGATTACTTATCTGAAGATTCTTATAGTGTATTCGGTTGTACCGGATCAACACACGTTTTTGCTGAAATTACTTTCTATGGTGAGACTGAAGGTGAAGATGAGCGTTTAGAAACCATGATAGAAAACATGGGTAACGCTATTAACAATTCTGATTTTAAAGTATTTGATGATACTGATGTTAATGAAGCTTTACCTGATTTTATTAAGCTAAACTATAAACGAAAAGAGTTACTTCTAGAATGGAGTAATATATTTCCATTCACTGGTTCATATAAGGCCTTAATTAACATATTAAAATATTTTGGATACGATCAAGTTACCTTAAAGGAATACTGGTTAAATGTTGATGAGTTAAAAGGTAATAACCCTGAGGGTATAAGTCGAATAAGGTATAAACAAACACCAATTCAGGATTTATTTAGTACAAATCCAAAAACTGCTAGCACATCTAATAATATAATACCATCTAAGTTATATAAGAAAACATCTAAGTTTGGATTGTTTTATGACATCACTCGAGATAGCGGTGAATTTGATGCAGATGGTATTCCGATTGTAGAAGAAGCATTTACATTCACTAATGAAGAAGTTCTAATTAAGCTTTTTGCCCTAAAACAAAAGTTAAAAAAATACTTCTTACCACTTAATGCTAGAATCGTAGATATTGTAGGAGAGGCAGTTTATTACACAAGATACGACGTTAATATTTGGAGTGACTTAATTAGGGTTGATGATATTGAATTAAATACAGATCCTTGTGTTAAAGTATATCCTGAAGATAAGACTAGTCTAATAACTAATTTAATCGCCGATAATTTTCTAGGAGTTAAGGTACCACCTGATTTGAATATGGCAGGTATCACAGATTTTGTGGTATATGCAATTGGAGTTACTCAAACTGGATTATTAGGATCAAATGACTATTCGGGAGTTGGTGATACTTATATCATATCAGATTCTGTTAGTGGATCTACGTTTAGTTATGAAACGCCTATTGCCGGATTAACTTCAGGACAAGTAATTGATGGAATTATATCAAAATGGAATTCGTTACCGAATGAACCATGGAATCGATTTGATTTAACTCGAGAATTAGGCCAAGATTCAACGGTTTTAGTACCGAGTCCTAGTGGATATGAGTGGTTCTACGCGGTTCAAAAAGATATTATAGGTCCTACTGGCGGTGTTGGGTTTATTGCAGGTGTAACTGCTTCTCCCGGACCAACATCGTTTACATATACAACACCAGGTGCTACGGTTACTTCAGATCTGGCTCCAGGATTAACGGCATCTCCAATTTCAGCGTATGCAAATGCATTCTTAGGATTCTTTAGAAATAATAACAGAACTATCACAGAAACTAATGATTATCCATGTGCACCAATTGCAGCGCCTTTCGTTTTAGAGAATTGTACATTTTCGATTGATTGGGATACGGCTAAAATTAATTGGAATGGATTAGATTATACAGATCCAGGTTCTTCAATAGGAACAAACTTCTCTCATTTTAATTATACGTATACGCCGGGATCATATCCGATAGGACCAACTAATCCATATGCAGGTTTTACTGGACCTACTGCTTCAGGACCTTCTGGTGGTACATCATTTGCGGGTGCAACTCCAGGAAGTCCACTTCAACCACCGGGACCAACTTATTCTACAGGATGGACAGGATTAAATGGCCCTACACATAATCCGATATTGTATAATTGGAAGAGTATTGCATATAATAATTTCTATGAGTTGCGTTGGGTTATCACTCATGATCAGGATCCTAGTTATGTTATTGATAGTGGATTGCTATCTCTAGATGATGGCGAAAGGTTCCCTATATTACTCGAAAAGATAGGAACTTATACAGTTGAGCTTTATTTATATGATTCTTTAGGTGGCCTTTCTAAAATAACCGAAAATTCATTATTGATTGTTGATACTAAAGACGTTGATTTTATAGGACACTTTAATTTTAGAGAGGAAGATTACAAATGGCAAGATCAAACGATCCTTAGACAAAGCGATATTGTCCCAGCACCAAAGAAAAGACAATTCCCTTCGTGGAATATGTATAATAGTACTTGGGATTTACCGGTTCAAGAGAACGAACAGGTTTCGATGCAAGATCTTACATACAATGACTTGGATAAAATTGAATTTTATCAAACACAGAATGATCCTCAATATCAAGGTTATTGTAACGATGTTAGAAGATTGCCTGAAATTCCTGGTGTATCAGGTTCTACGGGATTATATGATATAGATGCATATAAATGGAATCTTTTGCAAGGTAACGCTAATTGGAATGATTCATATCATTTATGGTGGGATAACATGCTTCCAAAATTAGCTAAATTAACAATCGATTATCCTACGGCAATTGGATCTACTGGATCTACTGCAATTACGTTAGCGATGTTCGAAAAGCCATTTGTTGGAAAACCTAACAAAGTAGAATTAGTTGACAGCTTATCATCTATACTTTCTTACGGATCTCCTTCATACGGAACAATCGTAAAAAATATGGATGCCGGTGCCACTGGTATTACGAATGTATATCAATACTTAGGTGGTCCTACTGGTTCAATCGGCGGAACCTCTTGGGTGGAATCTGATATTAATATAGAAACATTTACGTTCAATGATCTCACCAACTCAGGGTCACTGAGCGGCAATGATATTTGGAGAGAGTTCGCAAGACAATTGAATGTTGAGTTGTATAACAATGGAAATAATTATGAGATAATCAACGATTTCATTCCTTACTATAAAGAAGAATACACAGATCCGCTTAATCCATTGGATCCTTTGATCGAATTAGTGACTAAAGAAAAAGGAGCTGCTAATAAATATTATGCTAAATTATTCTCAAACGGCCCTACATATACACCAATAAATATATATGATGAATCAGGTGCAACTGCCAATTATACACAGTCACAAGCTACATATTGGACTAACTATGGTGATATTCCTTATTTCGTAGAGATATTTGCAATTGGACCTAGTGGTGGTACTATTCACATTCCAGGACCTAGTTCTTGGATCGGCTATTATGGACAAACTATTACAGGAAGTACACCATGGCCATATTCATTCGGTGCAACTAACTTACAAGATTTATGGACCCAATTAGATAATACAAGTAGAGGATTGAATGTTGGTGGAACTGGTCCTATAGCAGTGAATGGTCCAATAACCGATTATGAATGGAATATTGTTTACGGTGCTAGTGGATACACCGGACCTACTGGTTCTACGGCGTTTCCTCCACCTTCTAGTTTAGTTCCTATCAAAATTCAAGGTTACAAAAAACACTTTAGTAGCAATGATTATCAATGCGTATTCTTCAGTGGAGGTACCGTTTTAGGAGGTACTGGAGGAATGGCTGGAACTATGTGTGGAAGATCAATTACGAACAACTCTACATGGGATACTTTGAGAATACACAAGTATGCTAATGAGTTTCCTTTGTTGACTCAGATTAACTTTAATTACAGCTTATCTGAGATGGATGGTAAGGTAAAACCAACATGGGAATTGATTAAAGAAAATGACGAAAATTGGGAGAATATATACTATAATAATCCGTATTTCAGCTATCTGTTTACACAGAAAGGTAGTTATACAATTAACTTAACTATCGAAGATGGAAATGGAAATACCAAGACAAAAACGAAAAAAGAATTTGTAAAAATTATTTAAGACCATGGCAATTACAACAACTACAATCGCTGGTACTGATTCTTTGAGTGGTTCAAGGATTACTATTAACGATAACTTCAAGACACTTGAAGATGCTTTAAATTCTGTTTTAAGCGCATTTGATATCGTTAGTGGTAGATTTGACAATTCAAACTACGGCAGTGCTAACGACATCTTAACAAACGGCATTACTATTACCGGAACTGGTTTAACGAATGCCTTAACATTAAACAATGGAAACATTAATGTTTTATTAGGTGATGTTAAAATTACTGACAATTATGGATTTTATATTGGCAGTTTATTAAAATTAAATCGAGTAAATGTTCCTGAAACTACTGGACCTGGTAATTATCCTGCTTGGGATTTAAGAGGACCTGGTGGTACCGCTGATCAAGTTGGTGGTGTAGTTTTACCTCGATTAACTGCTGCTGGATTTACAGCGATTGGACCAACTTCATCTATTCCTAATGGTTTATTAGTCTTTACTGAGCAAGGTCCTGGTCTTACTCCGCTCAAGCTTTGGTGGGCAACTGGTCCTTCTGGAGCTACTTGGTATAACGTAACAGTAACAGTCTAATAAAATAAACGAAATAAATGGCAACTCCATTATTACAACCATTACGAGTACAAGGCGGAACCTTCTACACATTTGCATCGGCGGCTAAGGATATATCAAAAACCTTTACCGATGACAATGCTAGGTTTGTATTCTCTAAGTATGCATTACTAGATTTACCTAAAGTTAAGACTCCGTCAGATAGTTCGAACACTATCGTTTGGCAAGCATTGGATGCTTATGGTGGAGGAGCTACTGCATCAAGCGCAATAGCTAACGATTTCACAACAGATAATAATAGAAATTTTGCACAAGCCTTTCAATCGTATGCTTTAAACTTTGAGCAATTGATATTGGCTAGTAGAAATAACTTAAACGAGACTTATGATGAAGATATACTTCCTACCGTCTCAGAAAGAGTTTTCTGGCATTTTCTAAAAAATATTAATGCGATTCGTTGGCAAGATGCGAATACCACAAATGAAGCTAACTTTACTGGATTGTTTAGAGAAGAAGTGCCGAGTACAGGTGTTTCTTACAAACAAGTCGTAAAGTATTTAGGTGATATAGAAGTTATCAATAATATTTCTAGGGGAGGACAATCTTATTCTGAGATTTATATTCACGTACCAACTAGCCATGGCAATACTCCACTAGTTTTGTTTAATACTTCTGCTGATAAGAACTATAAACCTGGATTATCTTGGGAAGGCGAAGATGATTACATTTACAAGAGAAATTCCGGATTCGGAACTTTCGGATTAAGTAATGATGCTTTCTACGATAATATGTCAACTAATCAGTATGTTGTTGGTCCTACTTTCGGATTAGCTACGAATACTAGTTGCACTGCTTGGGTAGGACCTGCACCAGGAACACCAGTTCCTGTATTAATATCTGATATGGAAGGTATTAAATTAGAGTTCAATCCTGAAAGTTATTTCCCGATCACTAATGATCCTGAATTAAATACTATTAATGATTTTAATGCTTCTACGATTAGTAGTGATTTTTCGTTTAACGTATGTTTAGTTTATTATGATACTTACGATGTTTCTAATCCTGATTCGTTTGCAAGAAATTTATATGGAATACTGGTTATTGATGATTACGAAAATGGAGTTTCAGAGTCATCATTAAAAAGCTTTAAAAAGTTTAAGCCTAATGCCGTTACTAAATTAAATGGTAATTCATATGGTCTTAAGTTAAACTTAAAGTTTGATACATCGAACGATAATGTTGGAGTTGAAACTGTGATTCGAGAAGATCTAACATTTGGTATGGATTTATTTGCAGATGCCAGTGTTAGATTACAAGAATCTGCTGATATGTTCTTAACTCAAAAACTTGAGTTGATTGATGTTGAAAACAGAGTTACCAACTTAGAGCAATATTACTTTAGTCAAGATACGATCGATTTACTAGATGAGAAGGTAAATTCACTTGAATCTGCATTAAATAATGCGCAATTAAACTTCGCATCAGATACTACATTATTAGATTTAATTAGAAATAATTCAGATAATATTAACGATATCCTTAATGGAAAAGTAAATGTTAATCTTACCTATAATACAGATGTGGTAAGAGCCGGCGATGGTATCACTATAGATTACTCGATTCCAAATCAAATTTCGGTTAAGAACAAAAATCAGAAATATTCGACTTTTGTAAATTGCTTAAATTCGACAGGAAAGATAGAGTATACTGTTAATAATGGAACAACACCGGGTGCAACCGCCGATGGTAACCGTTTATTAGTCGGACCTTTCACTAATTATTATAGACAAATTGGTGCAACATCATCTACTGTGTTTGATAATATTAGAATAAACTTAGATGATACTACGACTAAATGGAAGAAAGGACAGACAATGAGAATTGTCTTCACTAATGATATAGACCTAGATACATATCAAATAAATATAAAGACCGACGCTCAAAATGCTAAAGGTCTTGGAAAATATGGAGTTAGCGTTGGTAATCTTACTATCGCAGACTTAATAACAACTAAACCTATCATTGAAATAATTTGTGTTGATCCTGTTTCATACACATTTTATGTAGACGTAATTAAATAATAAGAATAACGAATGGCCGACACTAACGTAGATTTCAGTACAAAATATTCATTATCTTCTTTGGTTAATAACCTTTTACGGGTTAATCAGAATGCCTTAGAAGTTATGAATAAGCTGTCGGATATAACGACAACTGATTCGGAAACTGTAGAGATTGAGGTTATTGATGCCAATAATCAAATCAATAAAGTTTACGTTCCAAGTTACGGTCAGTTAAAATCCGAGATAAACCGATTAGATAATAATATTAAGCAATTATCTGGAATTGGCGATTCAAACGCTAATGTACAATTAGAAGATGGTAGTTTTAGAAAGTTAATGCTTTCTAATTTGAAGCTTGAAGGTAATTCCATTAAGAGAATCGCATCACCAACTGAATTTGAATCTAAGTCTAATTGGTTTTTTGAAAGTTTCTTAAATCCTTTATTGTACGTATCATTTGATTTCAGTGGTCAGATTCCTGTTGACACTGAAAGATGTAAGGTACAGAGATTTATCTTAAACTTAGATAGTCAAAATAAGTTAAACATTTGGAATAATAGTCTAAATGGTACTTCTGATTTAGATTATATTAAATTCTTCCAATTGTTATTGAAGAATAATATCACGTATTTCTTAGATGAAGATGTTGTTGATTTACCTCCAAGAGATATTCGCTTTTATGGTTCATTTAATGTTCTTAGAATAATTGATGATTTAGTAGATGACACGATAGACGGTGCAACGTTTACTAAAAGAAAGTTTAAAGTTCAATTAGATACGTTAAATTACAATGATGCATTATCTGAGTATACAAAAACACAGCAATTAAAGATTGGAGATACTATCGTAATTGTTGGCGATAATACAAATAACAATACTCGATTCGAAGTAACTAATATTGATTTAGAGGCCGGAAATATTATTGAAGTTAAATTATTAGAAGGATATGATTTACTTTCAATAGGATCTACGCTTAGCTTCTATAATGGCGATAGTGCACCAACTGAGTTAGAGGTTAACATAGGATTTAACGAATACACGGTGGTCTTTATTAAACCTATCAATCCAGTATCCAAGATTCCTGCTTTGGAATGGTCTCCTGGAGTTGCATTCTTTACGAATGAATTGCAAATAATCGATGAAAGTGGAAATCAATTAAACCTAGAACAATACTATAAAGAGCAAGTTGTAGATTTTGGAGCCTTCTTATATAACATGGCTAAGGATGGAATTCCACCATCAACATTGGCAGAAAAACCAATGGTACCTAATGCTACTGAAACAGATTTCCAGGTATTACAAATAAACAATCATATTACTGATGTTTCTAGAATTGATAAGATTAAAAAATTACAATCAGAAAAGGTTAGTATTCAATCTGAATTAGATTCATTAAACGAATCTATTAAGAAGAAAAAGGCTGATATTAATACCAAGAAATATACATCAGATTCGCAAAGAGCTACTGATCAATCTGAATTAAATGACTTAATTCAAAGAAGTTCATCATCATCAACATTGCTTAAATCTGCAGTAGATGAAATAATATCTTTGGCTGAAGGCGATAATTTAGAAGGAATAACTCCTAAATATAGAATCAAAGGATTTTGGCCAATACCTGATCCAGTTGCATCTACTCAAACTGAACCACAAGAGGTTGTTCAGTTTAGGGTACAATATAGATATGTAAGTCAAGAAGGTGGTTCTAATCAGCCTAATCAAATTACATTCACTGATAATAATGGAGTTACTAGGAGAGGAACTTTTTCAACTTGGCAAGAATTCTTAACTCCAGTTAGAAGAAGAGTTAAAGATCCATCAACTGGCCAATTTACATGGCAAACACCTGATGTTGAAAACGCTGATGAAATTAATGCAAATCAATTAGAAATTCCTATCCGTCAAGGTGAAGGTGTTGAATTTAGAATCAAGTCTTTATCTGAAGCTGGATGGCCTACTAATCCGGCTGAATCAGATTGGACTGATATTATTAGAATTGATTTTCCTGACGAATTGATTGCTACTAACGAAGTAGTTACTATCGTTGAACAGGCTAAATTGGCATCAGAATCTTTAGAATTGATAACTACTTTACAGGATACTGGAGTTACTCAACATATTTCTGGACAATTTACTCAAAACGAAACATTTTATGCTCATCCAGCACAATCAATTGCTAGTGGATTCTTAACGAACGAGCAAAATGTTATTAATTTATTTGAGAAGTTATCTGAATTCGAAACTAGAATTAGATTGATTGAAGAATCAATAACCGGAGAAAAAGGACTATTACAAGTCGTTGTTATCGACGATTCACAGCAAGAATATGTTGTTAAACCAAATGCGGTGTTACAGTTATTTGCAGGTAATTATAGAGATCAAGTAAAGGATTTAACTGTTAAGAAAGGTGTTATTATATCTAAGAATTACTTATTAAGATTGACTAATGTTAATGCATCATCGTTAGAGATGTATGCTAGACAATATGGTAACTTTACTCAATTCGTAGATTCGTCTACGGTCGGAGGAACCGGTTATTCTTCAACTGATGAAGATTACAACATAACTCGTAGATATGACGCGGTACCATTAGGACCGAGTAATTTATCTAGTGATTATATTTCGCAGTATACTCAATTTGCAGATTTACCATATCAAACAGGTCAAGTAAAAGGTCAATTTATTAATAGCAGATATAAGAATATTACATCTACGGCGAATCTATTTGGATCTATCGTTCAGAGTGGTTCTACTGGTGGTACTGCCGGATATCCTGCTGCTACACTTCCATTAGATACTACTAATGGATTTCCTGATCCGAATGCAAATCCATTAGGAGCCGCATTAGTTAATTACACACGAGATGAATATACGTTATCCTCGTTATATCCTTTTGGACCTCCATCAAACCTTGCAGGAGAATTCGTTTGGGCAGGTACATTAACCGCTGGAGTTCCAGATACGGTTCCTTCAACAGCAGTTACTAATTGGAATGATGGTATATATGTACATAAAGATCATCCATTTGTTGGAGTATCATGGGGTGATATTCCGGGATCTCCAATTATAGGTCCTGGTGGTACGGGTGCTGCAGGCCCTGAAGGTGTTAGAAATTCTGGATATGCTCCATTAGTTGCTTCTGATATTACAAGCGGAAGTCGAAAACAAAAGCCTTATTTCTATTATCCAGGATCAACCGTTTCATTCCCTACAAAAAATGGAAGGATTGGTAAAATGGCATTCGATGAAGAAGATCAATACTTATTAGGTCCTAATTCTTGTGGAGCATATTTGTTCTTATCTCCATCAAATAATACTGGAGCTATAAATGTAGATGGATCTAATAAATTATCTGTTAAGACTGTCTCTTTCGGAACTGAGAATTCGGTTACTGTTCCGGTAGTCTTCCAATATAGAATGACCGATTAT